>JACCEB011169086.1_pt1 | contig 21378 bp, 10 predicted proteins | sample 7454761 | NCBI WGS metagenome assembly JACCEB01 (sample SAMN15323454, study PRJNA562643) | freshwater metagenome | isolation source: river surface water | place: USA:Blue River Watershed | collected 2017-08-18 | reverse complement strand
TGGAGGGGTCAGCGGGCGGCCGTGGCCGCGGGCGGGTTCCCGTCGGGGTCGGAGGCGGGCGAGTCGGTCTTCACCACGGTGACGCCGAACCGTTTGCGCTCCTCCTCGTAGGTATAGGTGAACTCGGAGACGGAAGTCCAGTTGGCCTTGAAGGACTCCGCGACCTGCGTCGCGATCTGGCGGAGCGAGGCGCCGGAACGCTCCACGTTGATGGCATACTTTCGGTTGTTGTAGTCGAGGTAGGCCTTGGCCTCGGTCACGTAGCACACCGCGTGGGCCACCCGGCCCACCATCCTGACGTGGATCAGTCGGGTCGTCTGCCCGTGGCGCCGCAGGACATGGTCGGCCAGCACGGCGTAATCATCGCAATCGCCCCGGCGACGAGTGAGGAACACTTCGGCGGGCAACACGTCGGCCCCGAACTCGTACTCGAACTCGGCGAAATGGGAGGCGAACCGCTTCGGCGTGAGCGCCTTTTCATCCAGCAGCTCCCGCAGCGTGAGCGCGCTCGCCGGTCCCGGAGCCAGCAGGACCGCCACGGCCGCGGTCAGCCATCGCCGGACCATGGTGGGCCGACGCCGGACGGAGCCTTCGCGCGCGCGCATGCCTCATCTAGCGATCCGCGGCTTCGAACGCACAAACCTTTTCGCCACTCCGCCGGCACGGACGAGACTTGGAGGCGCGGGCCGGAATCGAACCGGCGCCGGAAGAAGATTCGCTAATGGGGTTGCGGGCGGTTGCGGCTAGCAGGGAAAGGGGGTAGGCAGAAACTTACAAAGTGGCACTTTGTGGCACTGGTTTTCAGACCGCTTAGCGCTCGGATACGACTTCGATTCAAGCTCGTCGGCACAGATAAACCCAGAGCCTTCGGGCGAACCCTACCCTGGATCTAGATCGTATCCATTTACCGGTTGCGCGTTACCTTGGTCATCAGGCATCCAGCCCACGCGTCGATCGCTGGGCTCGAAAGACAAGCCTAGTCAACGAGCGGCCAAAACGGAGCGAGCGCCAAACGTGATGATCGAGCAGAGAAACCTTCTCCACCCTCCTCCACGACCTAATGGCATTAGCCATGCAGCTCCCGTGTGCCGGCGCACCAGCACAAGCAAGACGTAGTCTCGATGGTTCAGAAAAGCAGTGCCCCAGGCTCGAGCTCGGCCACGAAACCGAAAAAGCGATCGCGCATTGTGGGATCAGAACACGGAAACCCGGCCCAGCCGGTTTCGGGGGTGACCGGGATACCCTGCCCGCCGGGTACCATGCTCGCGCAACCGGCAGGCCGGCGCGGCACCCCATGACGTATCACGTTGGGCGACTGGGATGGTGAGTTCCGACATCGCACTGTAGGTTCCCACAACTGAGCGGATGGGCGTCATTCGAGGTGATTACCGACGGCGCGCCTCGCATGGTCCGACATAATCGATCCCGCGGGCCACCACACCCAACTGGAAACAGTTCCGAGCCGTGCCCCGGAGCAGACTCGGCGGCGCAGCGAGCACTACTGAACCGTTTGGCGGCCCTGCTCCGCGTTCACGCAAGCGAGCCTCCGCGAGAGAGTTGACGCCGCGCGGGCACTCAAGTCGGTTTCTCAAATGGTGGACGTGCTTGATTCCCAGCGGCGGACCTGACGCCGAAAAGTTTGTCGTGAGCAAACGAAGTCGGGATCGTCAGCGCGAGCGCAGCGCCGCCAGCACGCAGGACACCGCCCTGCGGCCTTCGGCCACTGAGGACACCCCTCCCGTGCGTGGGGCTCTAGCGTGGCTGATCGCCGCATTCCTGCTGCCCAACCTGGGAACCGTTGGTGGCAGCTTCCTCTACGACGACCTGCCCATCATCGTACAGAATGAGCGGCTGCACTCACTCGCGGGGTTGGCCGAAACATGGACGCATGGCTACTGGCCGGACCGCCCAGGGCTCACGCTTTTCCGACCGGTGACCCAGACCGTTTGGACCCTGGTTTGGACGGCATCCGGAGGCAGTGCGGTGGCCTTCCATGCGCTGAACCTCGCCCTGGGGCTGGCCGTGACTTGGCTCGTGTACCAACTGCTGGTGGAACTTCGAGCCGGTACCCGTACGGCGTTTTGGGCGGCGCTACTGTTCGCCGTACTCCCGATCCACACGGAGGTGAACGCAGCCATCGTGGGCAGCAATGAACTGCTCGCGGCGGCATTCGGACTCGGTGCCTGGCTGCTGTACCTGCGGCACCGCTGGATGGCAGCCCTGCTACTTTACGCGCTTGCGGTGTTTTCGAAGGAAAGCGCCGCGGCGCTGGCTGGACTCGCGGTGCTGGACGGGTTCCTGGGCGTGGAGCGGCGCCCCGGCAAGCTCCGGGCGACCCTCACCCTGGCGGCGGCGGGCGCAGTCGTGAGCTTAGCGCTTTGGGCCCGAAATGCGGTTGCCGAGGGGCCGGTGTTCATACCTCCGGTGGACAACCCGATGGCGCTCGTGGGCCCGCTGCCCCGGCTCCTCACGGCCCTGTGGACGCAAGTGCTGTACCTAGCTAAGACGGTCGCCCCCGTCACCTTATCGGCCGACTATTCCTACAAGGAAATCCCACTAGTCATGGGACTCGGCGACCCGAGGGCCTGGGCTGGTTTGGCAATGGTGCTCGCCGTCGCGATCTGCTGGGCCCGAGTCCCATGGAGCCGACTCGGGCTCGCATGGTGGATCGTGCCGTTCCTGCCCGCGGCAAACCTCCTTATGCCGATCGGCACGATGATGGGCGAACGCCTCGCGTTCCTACCTAGCCTGGGGGTGTGCCTGCTGGCCGTACAGTTCGGCCGACGGTTACCGCGTCACGATGTCGCTCTGGTCGCATTGGTACTTATCTTCGCAGTCAGCACGCATGTCCGTAACGGAGACTGGCGTAACGCCGACGCTTTTTACCCGAAGTTGGTGGAGACGGCGCCGGGCAGCGCCAAGGCGCATTACTTCCTCGGTTGCTACCTGCACGCACGGGACCAGCCGGCCGCGGCGGTGGCGGCCTATGACCGCGCAGTGGGCATTTTCCCCGCGTATCCCGAGGCCTTTAACAACCGCGGCTGCGCGCTGGTAGAATTGGGCCGGCTACCGGAGGCGATAGAAAGCTTCAGCCAATGCCTCCGTTTCAATCCTGGTCATGCCGGGGCGGCGGCTAGCCTTGCCGCGCTGGCGCAGGGCGTGACCTTCAAGCCCGGCAAGCCGCGAATCTAGGCACGCCCTACCCGCGCGGGTTAATCACCGAAGGGGCGGACGGGAGAACGAGCAACCGCGGCTCGGATTAATGATCCCGACCGCTGATCGAGGCAGGGCACCTCGACTACAAAGGGCAGCCGCGAACCATGAAGGAGCTGCCGATACCGCCCCGGGCTGGTCACCCGGGGCGGCGGCGGTCAGGGCTGCAGTTCGTAGATCTCGATAAGCGCCGAACCGGAGGCGGTGCCGTCGGCGGCGGTGATCTGGGCGGTGTAGGCGCCGGGGGCCAGCGTGACGATCAGCGCCGCGTCGCGACTGCCGCTCGTGAGCGCGAACGCCCCGGAAGTCCGGGCGGCTTCCGCCGCGGCCGTAGCTTCGGCGGTCACCGTAGACCAATTGTCGTTTTCCGCCTGCAGCTCCGCGTTACGGTAGACACGCAGGCGAGGGTCTGCGAGCACGCCACCCACTCCGAACGCCGCCAGGCCAGGGCCCACGCCGCGGATCAGGAGTCGCTTCGGCGCATTGCCGGTTACGACGAAGCCGCCGATCAGGGCGCCCTCGCCGGCCGTCACCTCGCCACGCGTGGAGATGTTGATCAGCCGCTGGTATTCGGCGCCGGGATTGGTGCTCGCGTCATAGATTTCCGCCAGCGCCACGCCAGCCGCGCCGCCGTCGGAGACGTGCGCCGTGTAGGCGCCCGGCTCGAGGGTCACCAAGAGCGCAGCGTCCCGGCTGCCAGCCGGCAGCGTGAAGGCACCCAGCCGTGCGAAGGCCGCGGCGGTCTCCACACTCCAGTCGTCGTTTTCCGACACGAGCGTCGACCCGCGGTAGATCCGCAGCTTCGGGTTCGCCAAGGCGCCGCTCACCCCGAAGCCGGTCAAGGCCGGGCCGATGCCGCGCACGAGCACCTGCTTCGAGCGCTCACCACCGACCACGAAGCCGGTGATCAGCACGCTGTCGCCGCCGCTGATGCGTACGCGGGAGGACAGGTTCACCAATCGATCGGTGCGGGTCGTCGTCGTGACGATTCCGGCGTACTGCGTCGTCTGGCCCCCGACCGTGATGCTGCCGGCGACCGTAGTGGATGGCTCATCAACCGTACCGCGGATCGTCGCGGCTCCGGCCGTGGTGTTGGTCTGCAGGGCGAACGTACCGTCGGTGTTCAGGGTCGTCAGGCCGCCGGTCGTGACCGCCGGGGTGGCGGCAAGCACCAGCACCTGGTTGTTGGTGCCGACCACCGAGTAGGTCGCGCCCGCGGAGTTCGCCAAAGTACTCGATCGATAGAAGCCCGCGGCGTTGGCCGAGGTGCCCGTCACCGGCAGGACCGGAGCATCAAAGCTCAACCCCAGCGGCTCCACGGTGCCCGAGAGGCGGCCGCCGACCAGCCGACCCTTGACCTTGACCGTGATCGGCGCCGCCGCCACCGGCGGCGTGCCTTCGCCCCCCGCGGCCGGACCGTCGTTCACGAACGTCAGCTCGAAGGTGCCGTCAGGATTAAGCTGGAAGTCCAAGGCGCGGTTCAGCCCCACCGCAGGAGCCACCACCAGCAGCGAGCCCTTATTGCTGTTTGGCGGCAGGGCCGCGGCGATGTCTCCCACTTTAGGCGAGGCCTCCGGCGCGTTGGCCGCGGTCACCGAGCCGAAGAAGACATTCACCGTCGCGGCGGTCACCTGAAACGACACCGTTACGTCCGGCGCAGCGTCGAATCGCGCGTCACCGGCCTGAGACGCGCGCACGATCACCCGCCCGGCGTCGCCGCGGAGCGTCACGACGTTGCCTGAGAGCAGCGCGGGACCCGAGACCACGGCGAAGGATACCGGCAGACCGGAAGTCGCCGTCGCACTCAACGTCAGCGGGCCACTATTGCTCAGACGGTCTGCCGGAGCCGCAAAGGCGATCGTCTGAGATGCCTTGCCCGCCACGGTCACCGTCGCAGTCGCCGTCGCCTCAGCGTAATTGGCGTTGCCGGCCTGCGTGGCCGTGATCACCGCCGTGCCCGGCGCCGTGAACTGCAGCCGGCCCTGGGAGAGCGTCGCCGGCCCGGTCACCGTGAGGGTCACCGGCAGGCCGGAGGACGTCGTGGCCGACACCGCCACCGATTCCGACAGGGTCGCCGTCGCCGGCGCCTTGATTGACAGCGTCTGCGGAGCCTTCGTGATCACAAAGGGCGCCGTGGCGGTCCCGAAGTAGTTCAGATCCGTCGTAGCGACCGTCACCTTGAAGGTGCCAGCGTTGACGGGCCCGGGCGTCAGCGCGATCACGCCATCCCAATAGGTCACCATGAAGGGTGCCACCGGAGAGGCGGACACCGTGGCGAACTTGGCCGTCCCGTCATGCACCGCCGAAAGGTTGCCCAGCGTGAGGGTGACCGCCCTCTGCAGGATCGCCGCCGTGAGCGAGGGTGTCGTCAGGTTGTAATTACCGGAGTCACCGCCGGAAATGCTCAGCCCCGTGATCGTGACCGACTTGCCGCTCGCGGCATTGGCATCCGCGAACTCCGCCTTCGCCGCGGATGAGACGAGAGAGACGGCGTCGCCGGAGATCACTCCGACCAGCTGCGCGGCGGAGAAGTCCAGAGCGGCGACGGCATTGCCGTCGTAGGTTTTGTCTACCGCCCTGGCGCCCGAAACCGTCAGGGTCTTGGCCGTGATGGTCGCCGTCGTGGTCGGTTGCGTGAGGCTGTAATTACGGGCCTCCGAGCCACTCAGGCCGATACCCGTAAGGGTCACCGACTTGTTCAGGCCCACTAGGCCATCGGCCATCGCGGCCACGGAACCCGAGCTCTCTAGAGCAACGGTGTCGCCCGTGATAACCCCCACGAGGGTCGCGCCCGTGAAGGACGGGGCGAGCAGCGCCGTCCCATCGTAAGCCCGGTTCTCCACCGTGATCCCCGTCACCGTGATCGGCTTCGGCGTAATGTCGGCCGAGAGGGTCGGCAGGCTCAGGGTGTAGTTCGCCGCATGCGTGCCGGTGAGCGTGATGCCGGTCAGGGTCACGGCTTTACCGTCAGCCACGGCCTTGTCCGCAAAGGCGGCACTCGCCCCCGTCGTGACCGCATTAACCGTTTCCCCGGTCAAAATGCCGGTCAGTTGAAGGCCCGTATACGAGGCGCTCGCGGTGAGCGTGCCGTCGTAGGGTTTGTTATCAACCGTGACCCCGCTGACGGAGGCCACGGCCGGGCTGATCGTCGCTGTCGCGGTCGGCTGGGTCAGGGTGTAGTTCGCCGCATTCGGGCCACTGAGAACGAGGCCCGCAACTTGCACCGTTTTATTCGTGCCCACCGTGGCGGTGGCAAAGGTAGCCGTGACGTTCGCCGCATCCAGCGAAACACCGCTGCCGGCGGTCACACCGGCGAGCGTCGCGGCCATCGTGCCGACTTTCGCGTCCGTCGTGCCGTCATAGGTTTTGTCGTAGCCGACGATCCCCGTCACCGTCAGCGCGGCGCCCGTGATCGCGGCCGTCGTCGAGGGTTGCGTGAGCGTATAGTTGGCAGCCTCAGCGCCCGTCAGCGTCAGACCGCCGATCGCCACCGGCTTGTTGGTGCCTACCGCAGCATCGGCAAATTCAGCGAGCACGTCCGTGGTGACGAGGCTCACCGCCGCGACGTCGGCCGTCTCTACGCCCACCAACACGGCGCCGCTCGTCACCACGGTCGCATTCGTCTGCTTGTCGAAGGCCTTGTTTGACGCCGTGACGCCAGTGACCGTGATCGCCTTCGCGTTGATCGAGGCACTCAGGGTCGGCTGCCCGAGGTTGTAGTTGGCGCTGTCGGTGCCCGTGAGGGTGAGCCCCGCCACCTGGACCGGGCGCTCGACGCCCACCTTGCGATCGTCAAAGAGCGCCGTCGCACTCGTGGAATCGAGGTTCACCACGTCTAAGGGGACTTTGCCGGAAAGCGTGGCGGAAGCATAACTCACCGCGGCCGTCCGCGTGCCGTTGTAGTCCCGGCTGCTGGCCGTGGCCCCGGTCACGAGGAGCGTCTTGCGCTGGATCGTCGCCTCGCCTGTCGGTTGGACGAGGGTGTAGTTCGCGGAGGCACCGCCGGCGGCGAGGGCCAGCCCCGTGACCGTCACGGTTTTGTTCGCCGCCGCCGTCTTGTCGGCAAAGGCCGCCGTCGCCGCGGAGGAATCGAGGGTCACGACATCGCTGCCGACGAGGCCCACCACCGAGGCCGCACTGAAGCTCGCGCTCGCCGTCAGCAGGCCGTCGTAGATCTTGTCCGCCACGGTCACGCCGCCAACGTTCAACGTTTTCTTGGTGATGTTCGCCGTCAGGCCCGTGGGCTGCGTAAGCGTGTAGTTCGCGGCGTCGGCGCCGACGAGCGTCATCGCCGTCGTCACCGCAAGGTTGTTTCCTGCCCCCGCTTGCGCGAAGGTGCCTGCGGTCGTGCCCCCGAGGCTCACTATGTCGGCCCCTTCCACGCCGACCAAGGTCGCGCCGGTGACGGCGGCCGTGTTGGTCCCGTCGTAGGTTTTGTTCTGCGCCGTAGCCCCGGTGACGGTGAGCCCTTTCGGCGCCACCGTGAAGGTGCGCACGACCGGCGTCGCCGCCTCGTAATCGGTATCGCCCGCTTGGCTCGCCTGCACTTTGACCTCGCCCGCTCCGGTGAGCGTGAGGGTCGTGCCGCCCGTGAGAGTGGCCGGACCACTGATCAGTTCAAAGGTCACCGTGCGGCCGACTGGCGTGGTCGTGGCCGAGAGGGTGATCGCGGGATCGCCGTAGGTCGCGTTACCCAGCGCATTGAAGGTCACCGTCTGGCTCGTGCGGCCCACCGTAAAGGCTTGGTCCACACTCGGGGCCGGATTGTAGGTGCCGTCACCCGCCTGGCTTGCCCGCACCACCACTTTGCCGGTGCCAGTGAGCGTCAGCGTGCTGCCGGTGACGGTCGCGTTGCCGCTCACGACGGCGAAGCTCACCGCCAGACCCGTCGCATCCGTCGTCGCTGCGAGGCTCAGGGTCGGGCTCGCGGCATTGAACGCCTGATCCGACGGCCCCGTGAACGTAATTTTCTGGTTCGCCTTCGTCACTTCGAGGTCCACACTCGCGACACTCGCGGCGTCGTAGTTGGCGTTACCCGCCTGCGTCGCTAGGAGTTTCACGGTGCCCGTGCTGCCGTTCAGGCTCGTCAGCGTGGAGGGACTGACCGCGGCGCTCAGGCCCACGGCCGCCGCACTACCCGTATCCAGACCAAAGCTCACCGGCAGGCCCGAGCTCGCACTCGCCGTGATGGCCACGGTCGCGAGCGTGTTGAGCGCCACACTGGTGGGGAGCGGCGCGATCGTGATCGTCTGGCTCGCCTTCGCCACCACGAGAGTCTGCGTCGTCGTGCCGGAGTAGCCCGCATCGTTCACCGTCGCCGTCACGGCGTAGCTGCCCGCATCGGTGGGCGGGATTGCGCTCGCGGCATAGGTCGTCGCACCGGTGCCCGCATAGGAGAGCGTCACGCTGAGGCCCGCGGGCGCCGTCGTTACCTTCACCGGCCGCGTCGCGCCCGTGTAGGTCTGCGCGAGGTCGCCGAGGGTCACCGTCGCCGCTTGCGCGGTGATCGTCAGGTACCCCACCGAAAACGTGCCGAAGCTGTAGTTCGTCGCCGTGAGGCTGCCCACCGTCGGCATGATGGCGTAGGTTCCAGGGGGACTCGACGTCGTCGCGGCCACGCTGAACTTCGGCGAACCCGACACCACCGCCACCGTATCGGTGCCGACGAAGCCGCTCACGGTCGCCGTAAACGCGGGGTCTTCCTGCCCGTAGCCACGGCTCTTCGCTTCGGCGGTCACGGTCAGCGCTCTCTTCGCGATCGTGATTTCCAGGGCGCGCTTTGCCGAGGCCGTGGACGTACCGATTGCCAGATCGACCGTAAACGATCCGGTCTGCGTCGGCGTGCCGGTGATCGCACCGTTGCTGGGGTTGATGCTGAGCCCCGTCGGCAGCCCCGTCGCACTAAACGTCGTCGGTGCTCCATTGCCGGCGACTTGGTAGCTGAAGGCCGTGCCGTAGGTGCCGCTCGCACTGACCGCACTCGTGATCGCCAAGGCTGTCGGCGCCATCACGGCTACGGCGGCCGAGGCCGTGCCCGATCCGGCCGTGGTCACCGCCCGCACTTTGACTTGGTAGGTCACTCCGGGCGTCAGGCCCGTGATCGTCAGCGGCGAGGCCGTCGCCGCCGGGTTCATCGCCTGCCACGTCGCGCCGTTGTCGAAACTCACTTCGTAGTTCGAAATCGCGACTCCGCCGTTGTCCCCCGGCGTGAAGCTCAATTTCGCCGAGGTCCCGCTCACGTCGGCCGTCAGGCCCGTCGGGGCAGCGGCCAAGGCGGTGGCCCTCATCGTCGTGGCCTTATCAGTGAAATACCTTCCTTCACCGACCCCATTCACCGCGTACGGATAGTATTCGTACGTCGTGGCACTCGTCAGTCCCGTGATGGTAACCGCGAAGGCGCCCGTCGTGCCGCTCGTGGTAACGGAGGTATAGGCTCCCGTCGAACCGGCCACGCGGTATCTGACGCCGCGTTCCGTGATCGGGAGACCGCCGTCGCTCAATACGTTGCCAATCACGCCGAAAGACGTGGCGCTAATCCCACCACCACTCATCGAGTTAAACTTCGGCACGGTCACCGCCGTGGTCGTGAAAGTCCCGGCCGTCGTCGCCGCCGTACCATCCACGTTGGTCGCCGTCAGGCGGTAGTAGTAGGTCGTGCCCGCGGTCAGGCCCGTGAGCGGCGCCGAGACGGTCTGCGCCGTCGTGCCGTTGGTGGGCGAGAGCGTGATCGCAGCCGTCGAGCCATAGGTATTGGTCGGGCCATACTCAAACTGCGCCGTCGTGATGAAGCCGTTGGGATTGACCGTGCCGTTGAGCGTCGCGCCACCGCCGGTGGCCGCGGTCGCCGCGGTGGTCGTCAGGATCGGCCGAGCATCGCCCGCGGTGATTTTGCGGATCGCCTGGCTATTATTATCCGCCACATACACGGTGCCGTCGACGCCGACCGCGACTCCATAGGGGAAGGCAAACCTCGCCACCGCGCCCGGGCCGTCGGCGCTCCCGTACTGACCGGAGCCCGCCAGCGTCGTAACCACGCCCGCCGCCGTGATCTTCCGGATCCTCATATTTCCCATATCCGCCACATACACCGTACCATCGGCCGCTACGGCGATTCCATTCGGATTATTAAAACTTGCCGCGGTGCCGGTGGCATTTGCACTGCCTAGTGAGCCGGTGCCCGCCAGCGTCGTCACCACGCCCGCGGCCGTGATCTTCCGGATCGCGTGGTTCAACGAATCCGCCACATACACCGTGCCGTCGGCTCCGACCGCGACCCCCTCGGGAGTGTTAAACGTCGCTGCCGCGCCCGTGCCGTCCGCCCTGCCCGCCACACCGGAGCCCGCCAGCGTCGTCACCACGCCTGCCGATGTGATCTTCCGAATCTTGTGGTTTTTCGAATCTGCCACATAGACCGTGCCATTCGCTCCCACCGCGACTCCTGCGGGGCCATAAAAACTCGCCGTCGTGCCCGTGGCGTTGACGCTGCCGGCAAAACCAGTGCCTGCGAGGGTCGATACCACCCCTCCGGTCGAGATCTTCCGAATCGTATTATTGTTGTAGTCCGCCACATACACCGCGCCGTCGACCCCGACCGCAACTCCGATGGGATAATAAAACCTCGCCGCGGTGCCTTGACCGTTCACCAAGCCAGGCACGGTAGCCGTGCCCGCCAAGGTCGTCACTACCCCCGCCGAGGTGATTTTGCGGATAGTGTGATTAAAGGTATCCGCTCCATACACCGTGCCATCGGCTGCAACGCCAACTCCCCGAGGGTAATTAAACCTCGCCGCCGCACCCGTGCCATTCGTGCTGCCCAAGCCACCCTCCGTGCCCGCGAGCGTGGTGACATTCGCGTCGCCTTCGATCTGCCCGGGCCCGAGGACGCGGGTCAGGATGACGTCGTTGCCCGTACCGCCCACGTAGCTGAGGGCAAAGGTGAAGGTGTCGCCATTATACGTGGCCGTGACCGTCCCGCCTTCCGCGATGCCGGTGAACCGGCCGGTCGACGCCGCCTCGCTCGTGTTCTCCAGGAGCGTAAGCTTCTGCCCCGGCCGCGGGGCAAAGCCCAAGGTGATCGAGCCGAGCGTCACACCACTCTCCGTGAAGGATCCGCGGCTGAGACCGATATCGGTGCCCACCGCGAAGGTGGGGCTCAGGTTGCTCAGCGGGCCGTTTGCCAGGGTGACGTCGCGCACCGTGGCGCCGAGGGCATTGGTCGCCACGAGGGTGAGCGGGTAGTTCGCCACGGCCGAGTTGGTGAGCGTGCCGGAGATCCTGCCCGTCACGGGATCAAGCGCGAGCCCCGCCGGTAGGCCGCGGGGGCGTGCGATCGAGAAATTCCGCAGGCTGTGCTTGTTGGTGGAGCCGCCGGTCTTGGAGCCGAAGGCAAACTGCCAGGCCGTCTTCGTGGCCGAAAGATAGCCCGCAGGCAGCGTCGCCGAGACTGCCACGGTGCCGTTGACACTCACGGCGATTGCGCCGCCCGCCGCGACGTCGATCGACACGCGCCGGAAGGGGCCGGTCAGATTCACGTTGCCCGTCGCCAGGGTCGTGCCGTCGTATTTAATCAGGATCCGGTCGGTGCCAAACTCGGTCATCTGCACGACCAGGCCGGACGTGGCGATGCCCTGATCGGAGCCCGTGGGGCTCGCGGGGATCACCCCGTAGTTAAAGCTGGTGCCATCGGCGCCACTGCCATCCGCAGCCCGGTAATCAAACTGCGCCGAGAAGGCCGTCGGGCTCGTCGCGCCCAGAGCGGGCAGCACGAGGGCGCCGGTCCTGGAACCCGCATTCGGGGTCAAAATGAATTCATTATTCGGCGTATCCAACGAGGCATTGCCAAACAGGTTCCAGCCCGTGGGCAGCGCGGCGCCGAAGGTCGAGTCGACGTAGTTCGCGGTGGTGCCATAGGCGATCTGGAGCGCATCGATCGTGAGATCGTCGATCGCATGCTGGCTGTTCGATCCGCCGGTGCGGGCGGCAAAGGCAAACTGCCACGTGCTCTTCGCCGCCGCCACGTAGTCCGCGCCGAGGTTTACGGTGGTGATGGTCACGCCATCCACGGTGAGCGTGAGCAGGCCGAGGGGCGTCACGGTCACATCGACCGGCTTGCCCGCGGCGCTGGCGAAGGAAACATACACTTGGGAGAGGATCTTGTTGTTATAACGGACTTCCATCCGGTCGTCGCCGAATTCCCCAAAGGTGACCACCAGCCCCGCCGAGACCATGCCGGTCTCCAGCGCCGCGGTGCCCGTGAGCGTCGCACCGGTCAGGAGCGCACCGTAGTTAAAGCTGAGGCCGTCCGCGCCGCCGGCATTGCTCACGATCAGTTTGAACCGGGCCGAGAATCCCGTGGGGCTCGAGGCGCCGACCGCAGGCAACGTCACGATGCCGCGGGAATTATTCGATGCCGGTGTCAGCTGGAGGATGCCCCCCGTCACGGACGCGACGCCAGATTTGGCCCAGCTGGTCGGCAGCGTGGCGGTGGAAAAATCGTTGGTGAAGAGGTTCGAGTTGGTCTCCGCCGGGAAGCCGGCGGCGGCGACTTGCACCGAGACCGGCGAACCGACCACCGCGTCGAGGGTCGAACTGCCGGAGAACACCGGGAGGCTCGTCACCACGAGGGTGAAGCTCCGCGTGGCCGGGCCGCCGATCCCGTTGCTGGCGGAGACGGTGATCGGGTAGTTGCCACCCGTGCCCGCCGCCGCCGTGCCGGCGAGGAGACCGCTCGAGGAGAGCGTCACGCCCGCGGGCAACGTGCTCGCCGTCGTGAAGGTCGGGGCCGGAAAGCCCGTCGAGGGAAATGGAAACGAGCCCGCGCTGCCGACCATAAACGTCGTGGCCGCCACCGTGCCGGGCAGCGTCGGAGCGCGATTGACCGTGAGGGCGACCGCCGTACTGGTTGAGCCCGAGGGGTCGGGCTGAGTGCCCCCCGAGCGAGCGTCGTAGCGCGCGGTCAGGCTGGAGCTACCCTCAGCCAAGGTGGCCGAATCCACCGCGAGGGTGGCCACACCGGAGCCGTTGAGAGTCCCCGTGCCGAGCGTCGTCGTGCCGGCCTGAAAGGTCACCGTGCCCGTGGGCGTCACCGCACTGCCCATGGGCGGCTGGTACGTGACCGTGGCCGTGAGCGTGACCGTGGCCCCGCTCGTGACCGTCGCCGCCGAGGCCGTCAGCACCGTCGCTGAAGTTGGCGCGGAGACCGCGACAGAGCGGGTGGCCGCTGCGCTGCCCGAAGAGCCGTTCGTGACTGTAAACGCGATGGTCCGACTTGAACTTAGTCCACCGTTGGTCGCGTCCGTTGCAGTCGATCGAAATCCAACTGTCCGCAAAACAGCCTGATAGGCCGACAGCGTATCAGTGCCGCTCAAGGTAAGAACCCCCGTCGCATTATCGTAGCTTGAAGTCACAGCACCGCTGGTCGTCACGCTCAAGACATCGCCCGCCACGAAACCCGCACTCACGGAAATCCGAGCGCTGGCTAGCGTCGCACTAAACGGGTCGTCGACCGTCAGGGCATTATCGATTACCAGAGCCGGAGCCCCAGAGGAATAGCTGAGTACGGCAACACTGGAAACCGTCACTGAAGGCGTGGGTAATCGGAACACCGCCACCGCCCCGACAGTCTGACCTGCCGCGTAAAGATTCCGGCTCTGAGCGTCTGCCATCATTCCGGACACGCTACCGAGGCCGTCGACCCCGCCGACGCCCTGGCTGGCTACTGTATCGAGAGTCAGCAATCCCGTCGTATCATCACGACTGAAAGCGGTTATGGAATTCGATACGATTGCGCTGACGTAGAGGGTTTTACCATCCGGGGATACCGCCAGACTCCGCGCACCGTCGAGACGCGTGATCCCAGGATCGTTCTGCGTAACCTTGCCGATATAGGTCAGCGCACCCGTGCCCGCATTCCGCGAGAACACCGCCACGGAATCTGCGGTTTGCCCGGCGACGTAGAGAAAGCGATTGTCCGGGGAAAGTACGAGAGAGGATGCTCCGGTGATTCCAGCCACCCCCCCAACGCCGTTGCTCACCACGGCCGAGGGTGTCAGCAAGCCCGTTCCGGTATTGCGGCTGAAAACCATGACCGCGTGGTCCACACTACTGGTTATGTAGAGGAATAAGCCATCGTTTGAAACACAGACGTTTTTGATCGCACTCGTGGTTGGCGCAAAACCCTGCCCCAAAGCGTTGGTGATTCCAGAAACGTCACTGACATTATCCTTAAAGTTCTGGGCATAGGTCAGCCTTCCATCGCTACTGGACCTCGTGAACACCACCAAGCCGGTAGGGGCGCTACCGGTGACCGAATAAACGTTTTTGCCGTCCGGGCTGGTGGCGAGCGTGATGACCCCTGACAGCGAAGCGAGTGTGCTCGTATTCTCGCTTTCAATCCAGGTCAGGAGGCCCGTGGAAGCATTCCGCGAGAATACCGTTGTTGCACTGTTATTTGGGGAAGCGACGTAAACATTCTTACCGTCCGGACTAACGGCCACTCCGAACGCTGCTTCTATCCCCGAAACTCCGCCTTGTCCGTTGGTAACTTTGTTTACGTAGGTGAGGGCGCCCGTGGACAAATTCCGGCTGAAGATCGAGACCGACTGGGCGGAATAGGAAGTAACATAAACGTGCAAGCCGTCAGGACTGACAGCGACGTCACTCGCTCCGTTCAACGTCCCTGGGGGAACTGGAGAAACCCCGTTTTTCTGCACTTCCACGTACTGCAACGAGCCGACGGCAGCAGCGTCGACGCCCATAGGAACAAGCCCGAGAGTCACAGCCAACCACGTAACTCCAAGCTGAACAAAATCCATACCGCTTCGAGCTTGAATGGAACCACCTGTGCCCCGAGCGAAGAAACGCCGCTTGCAAGATCTTGAGCCAAAGATCAACGCGCCGGCCACCGCGCCCAAGCGGGCGACCGACGGCGGTAGGCAGGAGTCAACGAGGCGAAGGGCAAAGTCGGACCTATTCATAAGGGATGAGAGACTAGCGGGTTAGCGGGATGGAAAACCTCTGGAGCAGTCGTAAACGATGAAACCGGTTTCACGGACTCAGGGACGCGGAGATATTAGCTTTGGCGCTGCGGTGGAACCCGAAAACTAGACAGGTCGGATCGAAAACCCAAAATCTGCGTTTGCATCACAGGCCTAGAGCCAACCCAAATCGCCACGGGAGAATGATCAGGCCGTACCGTCGCCGCCATCCGCAAGCGGAAAGCAAAGCAGAGTTACCTACCCAAATATAGGGTTCCTTACCCATTCGCCCCAAGGCCCATCTGCAAAAATCAACCCATTCATCCTTCACTCCAAATTTGATGACGAACGCGCCCGAGCCCAACACGCGATCGATTACCAATCCGGGCTCCAGGTGATCCCGGGAGGCTTGGTCCCGTAGGGGCTCTCCGCGGAAGCTAGGAAATCGACCGATTCGGGGGCCTTGGGCACGGTCTTAAGCGGCAGATAGGCAAAGTCATAGGTGTAGGCCAGGCCCTTGGCGGCAGGCGGAGCATCAAGGCCCGAGCAGTTTCGGAAGGTTCGGATGGCCGTGGCCGCAGCGGACGTGGCAGATGCAATGTCACGCACCCGCTCCGACTTGGCAGCCGCATCCAGAGACTTCTGGGTCACGGCGATCAGTTGCCGCGCCCACTCCTGGAGCAATTCCTCTGGCTTCGCCGCCCGCGACTTGGCTATCTCGGCGATCGCCGCCTCCGAAATGATCTTCGTCACCTGCCGGTCGACTGACCGGCGCTGCGCGGCGTACCCGCCGCGGGACAGGAACTGGCGCATCTGAGTCGGGCGGTAGCGCACGTTGAACTTACCGGCGATCTCTTCGACCACCTCGGTTGGCGACATGCTCCGTTCGACGTAGCAGCGAACGGCGTATTCTCGGATCTCGGGATTCATTAATCGGGGCATGGGCCGAGCATAGCGAAGACACGGAGCGACGACAAGGGGTGCCGCCCGGACGGCGCTCTGCGTCCCCTGCCATATCCCTCGGCTGCCGGCACAGGGGGGGGCCTGAAGCTCAGTGGACACCCCCCCCCATCCGGGGGCCTCTCTCTTCTTATTTTCTCTCTCTTCTCTTTTTATTTTTATTTACCAATAGATAAAAGAGAGAGGGGTGTCCACTGAACGAGGCATGTCAGCCCGGTGGTTTCCACGGAAACCCAGCCCCCCGGGTGGCAACAAGGTCCGCGAGCTAATCCAGTAGATAGCCCCCGGGAAAAGCGCCCCCGGCTTGGAAGGAGACCGCGAGCCCCCAGGGAAAAGCCGACAGAGGCACGGCTAGAGACATCTATCATAGCCCAGCCACTTTCGCGGCACACTCGCAGCGCGTCCACGGGCAGCTGCTCCATCCGTTCATTTTGGCGAATCCGCTGAACCCCTCGGGGCCCCTTGTGTGGATTTTTACGGCCTGATATAACGACGGCACTGCCGCGATGAAAACACCCACAAAAAGCTCCCTGACCACGAAACTAGTACCCGTATCTGAGGTATCATTACATTTTGGATACCGGGACGCCCGCCACTTCCGCTTGGCGGTTGCTCCCAGGATCGGCCTCAACGTCGTGCGCGTCGGCCTGCGCTGGTTCTCCCCCGAGGAGGAACTTGGCCGGGTCATGCTCGCGATCACCGACCGCCGGGAGGTGCAATCGTGACCGCCACGGAATCGACGATCGCTACCCGCCTGCCGCGCGAACTGCTGACGCTGCTCCTGCGGTTGTCGCCCAAGCAGCGCCAGCGATTGCTGCAGGAGCCCTCGGTGCACGGCAGCCAGCGGGAACTCTTCCGTGATGCCTGTGCCATGACCAAGGCCGGCATCCCGCCTGAGACGCAGTTCAGGATCCTGGAAACGAGGTTTAGCGATTATTACCGCCCGATTGAGCCCCGGGAAATCGACAACGCCGTGCGAAGCGCTTTTGCCACCGGCGACGGCGCCCCTAGGCGCCAGTATCCGAAGCCCAATACGCTAGCCCGGGCCAAGGTGACCGAAGGTTGTGCAGGGGCGCTGGCGCATCTCCGTTCGCAATCCCCCGTCGCGTCGCCGCACCTGATCCCCGGTGCGGACATCATCGATCGCTTCTTCGGGGAGGAGACCTTGCTTTGCATGGGAACTGCCCCGGAGCGCACCTCCACGGAGAAGCGCGGTTTCTTCCGCGGATCGGAAGCGGGACTGCCCTACATGGTGCCGAACGCCATGTCGGAGCGCCGCGGGATGACCAAGGACGGACGGATCTCAAACCGCTGCCTCTCGAATGTCGGCCCGCGCGGCCGAATCGTGGTCGAGTACGACTCGGGTAACCTCGATGAGCAGGCGGCGCTGCACCTGCATTTCCGGGCAAACAATGTGCCGCTGAAGATGGTGGTGTTTTCGGGCTCCAAGTCGCTGCACGGCTGGTTCGATGTGTCGGGATTGTCCGGTGCGGAAATCGATCAGGTTTGCCGCTACGCGGCCTACCTCGGCGCGGATCGCGCCACGTTCAGTCCGATCCAACTGGTCCGCACCCCGAACGCTCTGCGGGACGGCCAGGTGCTCCAAGCAGTCCAATACCTCTCATGAGTGCCGTACTTACCATACCGGACATTTCCGCAGAGACCGGTCTGCCACGACCCCCTCCGATCGAGGATCTCGACGTGTACCACGAGAACGGCAAGGGCTTCCTGGTAGGGCGTGGCGGCGACTACATCGCCATGAACAACTCCGAGATGCGTCGGCATCTGCTGTCACTGGGGTACTCCAAGGAAAAGCGCTCCCCTTTGTCGGAGGTCGATCAGGCCCTGCACGACATCCAATTCACGAAGAGCGTGGCCTACGCGGGCCCGCTGGCCGGGTACTCGCCGGGGCTGCGCGAGGTCTGTGGAAACCGCATCCTGGTGACGGGGGCTGCGCGCATGATCGAACCGGACGCCAAGGTGGACTGGCCCGTCATCCGGACCCTCATCGAACAGATGCTCTGCGCGGACCACGGCAGGCAGTTTCCCAGCTTCTACGGCTGGCTGAGTCATGCCTACCGGTCGCTTCGACGCCGGGAGATCTCCCAAGGTCAGGCCCTGGCCTTGGCCGGTCCCCGGGCCTGCGGGAAGACCCTCCTCCAGCAGATCATCCGCGAAATCCTCGGCGGGCGGGAGGGGAATCCCTATCCGTACATGATCAAGGCGACTCCGTTCAACCGGGAGCTCTTTGGCACGGAAAACCTCATGTTCGGCGATGAGGTGGCCTCCACCAGCTACACGACGCGCATCCAATTTGGCGCGATGCTGAAGCAACTGGTCGTGAACCCCACGCAGCGCTGCCATGGCAAGGGCCGGGAGGCGATGACTCTGGATCCATTCTGGAGGCTGACCATGTCGCTGAACGACGAGACCTCGAACCTGGAGGTGCTGCCTCCGATGTACCACGACTCGATCATCGACAAAATCATCCTGCTGATGGCGGTGCGCCCGCGGATGCTGGAGGAAACGGACTGGATCTCGAGGAGCAGGAAGGAGAACTGGAACCGCATTTCCGCCGAGCTGCCTGGTTTCGCCGCCTTTCTTGAGTCGTACCGCATTCCGGCGGAGCTGGTCGATGGCCGCTTCGGGGTGAAGCACTACCACAATCCGGACCTGCTGCTACTCCTGAAGACCGGGGCGCCGGAGCGGCGGCTTCTGGAGCTGATCGACATGGAGAAGCTCTATTACGCCACCGATCCGGTCACGGTAGTGCCTCAGGACGGTCCACCGCGGCGACTGCCGCCCGAAACCTGGGTCGGCAGCGCCGCGGAACTCGAACGGCTGCTTGAATCCCGGGATGCCAGCCAGTCGGCCGCGAGGCGGCTGCTCTACTACACCTCGGCCTGCGGCCAGTACCTCGCTGCGCTGGCCCGGGAGTTTCCCGAACGCGTCAGAAAGGAATCGGTGAGGGACGGAATCCAGCGCTACCGACTGCTCCCACCGCGGGGCGGAGGACAATCGTGAAGGTTACCCAGGCAATCAGCCCCATGAACCAAACCAACGACATCGCCCGCGTCATGGCCGAACATCCCGAGCTTGGGTACGACGGCTGGAGAATCGAGCCCGACGACCGGCTGTTTGCCGAAAGGCGACGCGAACTGCGCGAGGCCACCGCGGCCTTGGATCTCTGCCGCCGGGTTTTCCGGGATCAACGCTTCCGGAAACTCTATAAGGGGCGACATTCGGACTATCGATTGAAGCACCGGGTGGAGGTCTGGAACTTTGACCCCAAGCCCGACGACCTCCTGCCGAGCGCACCCTATAACGGAATCTACGTCTGCAGCGGCGTGGCCGTGGCCGCAGCCCTTATCGAGGGGTTTACCGTGGTGCGCCTCGCCGGGAAGCGACGTTGTGAGATCGAGGTGCCACGTCCCGAGCAACCTTTTGGAGCGAAAACCTGAGGATCACCCACCACCATGAACCGCCTCGAAAACAGCCATCCCCGCACTCCGTCGGAAAAGGTCCCGCCTGATGAAAAACCGCGATACTCGGAACCAACAGATCGACCTTCGCCCAACTTAAGGAGGTCGAGGTTTATCGACACCGGCGAGGAGACCCATCGGATGCCCCAGTGGGCACTCGATGAATCAGGACCCCCTATGATTTCCGCAATCGGGCTGATGAACTCCAAGCAACTGGCCAGCGCACTGGGCGTCTCTCCGTGGATCATGAAGGGGATCAAACGCGCCGGAGCGGCCTCCGGGGATTCACCGTTCGTCGGGCGTTACTCTACGCTGCGCAAGATCCAGTCCTGGCTCGATCGCAATCCGCATTTCGTGGCGTCCCACCATCTCCGTAGTCGATCGCCCTGATGGCGGGCCCGCAGTCCGGGGCTGCGAGCCTCTGATAGATGCGGTGAATAGCCTCCGAGGCATGTCCGACATAACGCATCGCCTGCGCGATGGGCACTCCCTCTCGCGCCATCCGCGTGACAACCGTCACCCGGGTGCAGTGAAAGCACAGGTGAGGAAGCCGGATTTCACGGAAAAAACTGTGCCACTCCTTTGCGGCCATGACGGGAAGGATGCAGGACCGCTCCCGCCCCTCCATCACCAGACGGGCAAACAAGGCCTTGAGCCTTGGGTGTAACTGGGTCGTGAATACATTCTTAAGTCCATCGCCCAGGCCCTTGGCTGAAAACGTGATCGTTTCACGCGCCAAATCCACCTGGGACAAGGGAAGACTGGTCTCGGACAGGCGGCATCCCTGATGGAGCGCTATTTCGAACGAGATCCGCATCCACTCAGGTCGTGAGTCCAGCGCCGCCCGGATGATCGCGATTTCCGCGTCCGTCATCTCGGGCTTCTGCTTGGGCGGATCCTTCCTGATCCCTAGTTTCTCGCAGTGGTTGTAGTCGGCGAATCCGCGGCGCACCGCCTCGCGCATGATCACCGCCATGACCCGGACGTCGCAGAGCGCCGTGTTGCGCGAGACGCGCTTGCCGCTCGATTTCTTCACCTGCCCGGAGCGCCATTCCAGGAAACCCAAAACCTGCTGGTAACCGAGCGCGCGCGGGATCCCGATCCGCCTCAACTCGAGGTAGGCGCGCCACTGCTCCCAAGCGCCGCAGTAACGCGTGAGCGTCCTGTCGCGACCACGGTAACGATCCCCGATAAATTTCTCCACCCAGCGGTCCCAACTCTCGTCCTCGCCCGAGGAGCGCCCGGGCTGCGCCTCCTGCGAAAGTTTTCGCGCGAGTGCGAGCGCCTTGCGGAAGCCCTGCGGTTCGTCGATGCGGAACGGGGAGGTTTTGTCGACCAACCTTTGCCGCTCGGCGCTCCAGAAGCGAATGGTCCAGCGGGGCGATTTTTTTCGCCGGATGACGCTGAAGCCTCGGGTCTGCACGACTTACAGACCAACACCGCCCGCGGCGACGAACAACTCCCTTAATGTAGTGGAGCGAGTGGCACTTTCGTGGCACTTTTCCGTAAGTCGTTGACTGGAAATTGGAGGCGCGGGCCGGAATCGAACCGGCGCATAGAGGTTTTGCAGACCTCGGCCTTACCACTTGGCTACCGCGCCCTCGTCAAAAGCGGAGCGCACTACGCCCGCGCTGCATGGCTGCCGCAAGCCGAAACACGGAGCGCCACGCGCCGCGGGCCGCGGGATGGGTCGGAACAACCCGTGCGGGGAAAGGAATCTGCCCGCTTGCCACGAGGTCGAAGCGGCC
>JACCEB011387571.1_pt1 | contig 21381 bp, 19 predicted proteins | sample 7454761 | NCBI WGS metagenome assembly JACCEB01 (sample SAMN15323454, study PRJNA562643) | freshwater metagenome | isolation source: river surface water | place: USA:Blue River Watershed | collected 2017-08-18 | reverse complement strand
CCTGGCATTGGCCGCCCTGCTGAGCGCCTGCGCCACGTCCAACCCCGATGTGGTCCGCCGCGATGAGGCACAGCGCCAGTCCGTGGTGTACGACGCCGTGGTTCTGTCCATCCGTGACGTGAAGATCGACGGCTCGCAAAGCGGCATCGGTGGGGTGGCGGGTGCGGTGGCCGGCGGTGTGGCCGCTTCAACCGTGGGCAAGGGCCGGGGCAGTGATGTGGCGGCCGTGCTGGGCGCCATTGCCGGTGCCGCCGTGGGCAACGCCGTGGAGCGCAGTGGCACCACCGAAGAGGCCCAGGAACTCCTTCTGCAATTCGGCAACGGCGAGCGCCGCACCATCGTGCAGGGCAAGGGTCAGGAGCAGTTGCGTCCGGGTGATGCGGTGATCGTCATCCAAACCGGGCAACGCTTCCGCGTGGTGCGCGCGCCAGCCCGTGCCGCCACGGGTGCACCTGCACCGGCGGCCACCGGCCGCTGACCCTGCCCGGCGGCCACCGGCCGCTGACCCTGCCCGACGGCCACCGGCCGCCGACGCTGGCCGGCGGCGGTGAGCCGCTGCGCTCACCAGACGGAAACCGGGTCCTCGGCGACCATGCTGTCCCCAGGCTTGCAGCCATAGGTCTGCGCGAAGGCGGGCATGTTGCTCAAGGGCCCGCGCACGCGGAAGGGCCCAGGTGAGTGCTGGCCGGTGCGGATCTGCTGCTCCAGGGCCTCGTTGCGCTGCTTGCCACGCCAGATGAGGGCATTGGTGGTGAAGAATTGGCGTGCGGCCGCGTTGGCCTCGGTGGCCGAGGCGTTCTGCCGCTTCAAGGCCAGTTGCAGGGCATCGAAGGCAATGTTGATGCCGCCCAAGTCCGAGATGTTCTCCCCCAGCATCTGCCGCCCGTTGATCCGCAGGCCCGGCAACACTTCGTAGCGGCTGTAGAACTCGGCTACACGGTCGGCGCGTGCCCTGTAGGCCGCCGCATCCTCCGGTGCCCACCAGTCCTTGAGGTTTCCGACCGCGTCGTACTGGCGGCCCCGGTCGTCGAAGTGGTGGGTGATTTCGTGTCCGATGACCATGCCGATGCCGCCCAAGTTGGCCGCGTCACTGGCCTTCTCGTCAAAGAAGGGCGGCTGCAGGATCCCGGCCGGAAACACGATGCGGTTCTGACCGGCGGCGAACGCGTTGACGATGTGCGGCGAGGTGTCCCAGCGGTGGCGGTCCGTGGGCTTGGGCAGGTCTGCCAAACGCTGTTCATGGCCCCAGGCCTGCACTTTCATAAAGTTACCGGCGGGGTCCTTGGGGTTCAGGGTCAGGCCGCTGTAGTCGGGCCACTTCGTCGGCCCGCCGATCTGCGCGCTCATGTTGGCCAGCTTTTCCTGCGCCTTTTGTTTGGTAGCTGCTGTCATCCACGGCAGCCCATCAATGCGGCTGCGCATGGCCGCGCGCACATCTTCGATCATCGCGTTGGCGCGGGCCTGAGCCTGTGGTGAGAACGACTCACGCACGAAGAGCTCCCCCAGTGTTTGGGCCAGGGGCTCCCAGCCGGTGCGCCCCCCAATGAGATAAACCAACTGCTCGTTGCGTGGGCTGGGTTTGGTCAGGCCCCGCTGCGCGCGCTCTTTCCAGTCGAAGGACGCAGCCTGAAAGCGTTCATCCAGCCACGGAGCCAGTGCGTCCAGCAGGCGCAGGCGCAGGTAGGTTTGCCAGGTGCTCAGCGGGGCCTCCTGCACCAGACGGGCCACGGCCTGCGCGTGCCGGGGTTGGGGCAGCATGAAGGGCTGGTCGGCACCCAGGCGATCGGGGGTGGCCCCTGCGGCCCTGGCCCACGCGGCCCAGTCCAATCCTGGGGCCTCGGCCTGCAGGGTTTGCAGGGTACGGCGGTGGTTGGTGGCTTGCGGGTTGCGACGTTCCACCGCATTGAGCAGCGATTCGGCCAGCGACTTCTCGAAGGCCAACAGGGCGTCCAGCGCGGCATCGTCGGGCGTGGTGCCCCCCAGTTGCAGCAGCTGCCGCGCATAGGTGCGATAGGCGTCTTGCAGACGCTTCGAAGTGGCGTCGGTCTTGAGATAGTCGTCGCGGTCGGGCAGGCCAATGCCGCTGCCGCCCACGCCCAAGATGTGCCGGCGCACGTCTTGGTTGTCGGCCATCACCGACATGCCCAGCGGGCCACCCAAACGGGCGCGGGTGAACTCCGCCAACAGGGCCGGCAGTTCGCTGCGGTCTTTGAGCGATGCGATGCGCTGCAGCAGGGGCTGTGCGGCCTGCAGGCCGGCCGCCTGGGCCACGGCTGGGTCCAACGCGCTGCCGTACCAGGCGGCCAGCAGCTTCAGGCCGGGCGTGTTCTGCTGCTGCGGCTGGGCCAGCAGGCGGTCCAGCGACCGGATCAGCAGACGCGTGTTGGAGATGGCCAGTTGGTCGAAGCTGCCGATGCGGGCGCGGTCGGGCGGCAGCTCAGTGTTGGCGATCCATTGGCCGTTGATGTGGGTGTAAAAGTCGGTGCAGGCGGATGCGGTGGGCTCGGCAGCCAAGGCCATCGATGACACGAGGGCGCTGGTGGCTGCGACGGAGACCGATAGGGTGCGCAGGCGGAAAGGTGTTTTGAACGGGTTCATGTCGGCAGGATAGCGCTGTGTCACGGCCCCCGCCGGGCATGGGGCCATGACCGGTGGCCGCATGGACAATGCCCGCATGTTCCAGCAGCTTCTGACACCGCCGATGGCGTGGCCGGCCCGAATCTGGCGCCTGATGACCGTCACCGTGTTGGGCTTTGCCTCCGGCCTGCCACTGGCCCTCACCGGGCAAGCCCTCCAGGCCTGGATGAGCGTGGAGGGACTGGACCTGGCGACCATCGGCTTTCTGAGCCTTGTGGGGCTGCCCTACACCTTCAAGTTTCTGTGGGCGCCCCTGGTTGACCGCTTTGAACTGCCGCTGCTGGGCCGCCGGCGGGGTTGGATGGTGCTGAGCCAACTGCTGCTGGCCGCAGCGCTGTGGGCCTTGGCGCAAACCTCACCCGTGCACCAGCTCAAGCTGTACGCGGGCCTGGCGGTCCTGGTGGCGTTCTTGTCGGCGTCACAGGATGTGGTGATCGACGCCTACCGAACCGAACTGCTGCAGCCCAGGGAGCGCGGTCTGGGCGCGTCTTTGAACGTGATGGGTTACCGCCTGGCCATGGTGGTCAGCGGTGGCTTGGCCTTCATCTGGACGGACGCCCAACAGGGCTCGGGTTGGACGTGGCCCCAGATCTATGAGCTGATGTCGGGATTCATGCTGGTCTTGGCGGTGTTCACCGCCATCATGACACCGGCCTTGGGTGCGTCGGACACCCATCCGGCCGCTGCGCCTGGGCACCCATCGGACCACCCGGCGCGACGCGACCTGCTGGGTTTTGCGGCGGTCGTGGCCGCGGTGGCGCTGGGGGTGGCCCTGACCGACCGTGTGGGGTCGGATGTGGCGCGTTGGCTGCTGTCTCCGGTGTTGGAGAACGCTGCGATGGCCGCGGCGCTGCAGGCCAAGTGGGTCAACCTGGTGGCGCTGCTCCTGGGCCTGGGTTTGACCATCCCTCTGGCCGCATGGGCGGCCCGGCGTGCGGGCTTTTCCACGCTCATGACGGGCCTGTCGAGCTACTTCTCGCAGCCCCGTGCATGGGTCTTCCTGGGGCTCATCGTGCTGTACAAGGTGGGCGATGCGTTCGCCGGTTCGCTCTTGACGCCGTTCCTCCTGACATCCATGGCGTTCACCAGTGCCGAGGTGGGTGTGGTCAACAAGGTGATCGGCCTGTGGCTGACCATCGGCGGGGCCCTGTTGGGCGGCGCCCTCATGTTGGGGCTTGGGCTGTGGCGTTCGCTGCTGGCCTTTGGCGTGCTGCAGATGGCCAGCAACCTGGGGTTTTGGTGGCTGGCGGCCATGGGCAAGGGATCGCTCGGGTCGGTGATGCTGCCGGCATTCGACTGGTGGTTCGTCAAACTGGCGGCGGCCACGCCCGTGGACGGCAGCCTGCTGTTGGTGGTGGCCTTCGAAAACCTCAGCGGCGGCATGGGCACGGCGGCCTTCGTGGCGTTTCTCATGAGCCTGTGCAACCAGCGCTACACCGCCACGCAGTTCGCCTTGCTGAGTGCATTCGCCTCGGTGGGGCGCGTGTGGGTGGGGCCCATGGCCGGCGTGCTGGCTGAAAGCATCGGCTGGCCGACCTTCTTCCTGGTGAGCACCCTGGCAGCCGTTCCCGGTCTGTGCCTGCTGTGGTGGTTGCGCAAGGACGTGCAAGCACTGGAAAGCCCAGTGGCTGCAAAATCAGAGGCTTGAACGACGGGGGTACACCCCGACCGGATGGGCCATGAGCAAGGATCCTCTTCTGAATCGATCAGCCAGCACCAACGCCGCGGACGCATCGCCGGGCTTTTGCACCGATGGGGACGTTCCGGTGCCGCCCATGGTGGCTGCCCGCACCTGCGGGTGTGGCACGCGCGCCTCGCGCCTGGGCTGCGGCGTGCATGGTCGACGCCTGTTCACCGGTGTGGCGGCCGCTTCGGCTTTGGGGCTTTGGCAGGGAGCGGCCTGGGCACAGTCAACCACGCCTGCTGCGCCGCCGGCGCCCCAGCCTGACGAAGGCCTGCGCAAGGAAGTGGGCAAAACATCCGTGTTCGTGAACGCGGTTCCGCCGGAACAGGTGGAGCAGGCGGCGGCACAGCAGTTTCGGCAGATGGCGCGCGACGCCCAGCAGAAGAACCAGCTGGCGCCACCGGACCATCCCCAACTGCTTCGCTTGCGCGCCATCGGCCAACGCATCATTCCCTTCGCACCGGCGTGGAACCCGCGCGCGCGCGATTGGAAATGGGACATCCAGTTGTTTGGCAGCGCCCAAATCAACGCCTTTTGCATGCCGGGCGGCAAGATTGCGTTCTACTGGGGCATCTTGTCCAAGCTGCAGCTCAGCGACGACGAAGTGGCCATGATCATGGGCCACGAAGTGGCGCATGCCTTGCGAGAGCACGCCCGCGAGCGCATGGGCAAGCAGGCGGCCACGCGCTTGGGCGCCAACGTGGTGTCGTCGCTGTTGGGCCTGGGCCAGTTGGGCGACATGGCCGTGGGCATGGGAGCTCAGTTGCTCTCGCTGAAGTTCAGCCGCGACGACGAAACCGAGGCCGACCTGGTGGGACTGGAGCTGGCCGCGCGCGCGGGCTACAACCCTGAAGCCGGCGTGACGCTGTGGCAGAAGATGTTGCAGGCCAACAAGGGCGCGCCACCGGAGTTCATGAGCACGCACCCGGCGGGGGATTCGCGCATCCAGGACATTCAGAAGGTGCTGCCCAAGGTGATGCCCTTGTATGCCAAGGCACCCAAGCCTGAGCGCCTGTTTGGGCCGCCCGCCAACAGCAAGGGCTGAGGGCTTTCCTCCCCAAGGCCACAGGGTGCGCGCCGGGCGGCGCGTTCAGGTTCCGCCGACGTAGGGGTTGCTGCGGCGCTCGCGCCCGAAACTGCTCTCGGGCCCGTGGCCGGGAATGAACACGGTTTCGTCACCCATGGGCCACAGGCGCTGCGTGATGCTGTTGATGAGCGTGTCGTAGTCGCCCCCGGGGAAGTCGGTGCGGCCAATGCTGCCGGCAAACAGCACATCGCCTACGAAGCAGCGCTGCCCTTGCTTGGAGTGAAACACCACGTGGCCTGGTGTGTGACCGGGGCAGTGGCGAACATCGAGCGTGCAATGGCCGATGGTGACGGTGTCCCCGTCGGCCAGCCAGCGGTTGGGGGTGAACATTTCGGCCGGCGGGAAACCAAATTGCGCGCTTTGCTGGGGCAAGCCATCGATCCAGAACTGGTCGCCCGGGTGCGGGCCCACGATGGGCAATCCGTCCTCTCGGGCCAGTTGCCCGGTGCCACCGGCGTGGTCGATGTGGGCGTGGGTGAGCCAGATCGCCTTGAGGCGCAGGCCACGGCGGCTGACCTCTTGGCGGATTCGCTGCAGTTCACCACCAGGGTCGATGACGGCGGCTTCCAGGGTTTGGTCACACCACACCAGCGAGCAGTTCTGCTGGAAGGGTGTGACCGGAATCGTGTGGTACTGGAACATGGTGGGCGACGATGGTATCGCGTCCCCATGTTCGCCTGAAAAGCCGCTACTGGATGGACAGGCGCTTGGTGGTACCGGCTGCCTTCTTGGGCAGTTTCAGCGTCAGGATGCCGTCCTCATAGCGCGCATCCGAACGGGCTTCGTCCACGGGGCAGTCCAGGGCGAACGAGCGGCTGGCATAGCCTTCTTGGCGTTCCTTGAACAGCACACGGCCGTCGTCGCGCTCCTCTTTCTCGGACTTGCTCTGCGCGCTGAGCGTGACCAAGTTGCCGTCGATGCGCACGTCGATGTCTTCCTTGCGCACACCGGGAATGTCGGCCTTCACCACATAGTGTTCGTCCTGTTCCGACAGGTCCACGCGCATGCGGGGTGCACCGTCTGCGGCACTCAGCCGCCAGGGGCGCATCAGGCTGCGCAGCGTGTCATCGAACGGGTCTCTGAGAAAGGGATCAAGCAGGCGCAGTTCGCTCATGTCTAGGCTCCTTGGGATGGCTGTGGGTTGTGGGGCAGCAATGCGCAGGGCCGCGCACCGCAGCGCCATCTTGACCCTTGGCCCACGGCTTGCGCTTGAGCCGGCGCAGCCTGACCCGCTGGTGGCAGCACGGTGGCTACACTGTTCTCAATGGAAGCCTTCTTGATCTCCACGGGTGTGGTCGCCCTGGGAGAGATGGGCGACAAGACCCAACTCCTGGCCATTGTGTTGGCTGCGGCCTTTCGCAAGCCGCTGCCCATCATCGCCGGCATCTTCGTGGCCACCGTGCTCAACCACGCGCTGGCCGGTGTGGTGGGCGCGTGGGTGGCCCAGGCCCTGGGCCCGGAGGTGCTGCGCTGGGTGATTGGCCTGTCCTTCCTGGCCATGGCGGCCTGGATGTTGGTTCCCGATGAGATCGATGAGGAAACGGCAGCGGGTCGGCAACGCTTTGGCGTGTTTGGAACCACGGTCCTGGCCTTCTTCTTGGCCGAGATGGGCGACAAGACCCAGATCGCCACCGTGGCGCTGGCAGCGCGCTACACCGAATTGGTCGCCGTGGTCTTGGGCACCACCCTGGGCATGATGGTGGCCAATGTGCCGGCGGTGTTCTTGGGTGACCGTATCGCCAAGCGGCTGTCGATGCGCGTGGTGCACGGGCTTGCAGCGCTCATCTTTGCGGTGCTGGGCGTGCTCACCTTGCTGCAGGTGGACCGTCTGTTCTAAGTGTGTACCCGGGTGTTGCCGGGTTGCAAGGGAGGCTTGTGCAATGAACGTGTATGCACGACACAAGGGCGGGCCCCGGCGAGTGGCGGCCCGATGGACCTGCCTAATAGCGCTGTTGTGGGGGGTGGGCCTTGCGGCGGCTTCAGCCGAGCCTCAGCGGGTGATGGTGCCCAGCCACGACCGTGACCCCAACGGCCAGCCGGTGATGTTGATGGGCTACTGGAGCCCGTCGCCGGTGCAACCCACCCCTGGCGAGGCTTCGGCCGCCGGCCACGGCGCTGCAGCGGCCCACGCGGGCGCCATGCTGCTGCTGCATGGATGCAGTGGCCCTTATGAACCGTCTGGCGAACTGTCCAGCCGCATGCGCGGCTACACCGACTGGTTGCTGCGCCAAGGATGGTCGGTCCTGGTTCTGGATTCCCTGACCACGCGGGGCGAGCGCGAGCTGTGCACGCAGCGCCTGGGCACGCGCAAAGTGACGCAGACCCATCGGCGTCTGGATGCCTGGGGTGGCTTGAGCTGGCTGGCCCAGCAGCCCGGTGTGGATGCCCAGCGATTGGGTCTGCTGGGGTGGAGCAATGGCGGCTCGACGGTGTTGGCGGCCATTCAGGCCGACCGGTTGGAACGCCGCCCGCCCGAGGTACCGCTGCCCGCATTTGCCGTGGCCTATTACCCCGGCTGCTTGGAGGTGCTGCAGGGCCAGCGCAAGCCGGCCGTGCCGCTGCTGATGCAGCTGGGGCAGGCGGACGACTGGACGCCGGCCCAACCCTGTGTGGACTGGGCCGAGCGTGTGAACGGCCAGCGTGGGCCCACTGCACCCATTGAGGTGGTGCTGTACCCGGGCGCCCATCACGGCTTCGATGGTGAGGCCCCCGTGCGCTTGCGCCGCGATGTGCCCAATGGGGTGAACCGAGGCCAGGGGGTGCATGTGGGGGGGAATCCCCAAGCGCGGCAAGCCTCGTTGCAGCGCCTGGAGCAGTGGCTGTCGAGCCGGAAGTGATGCCCTGAGGCCTAGCGGTCGATCCGCCGCGCCAGCACCACCGAGGTTTGGGTGCGGATCACGCCTTCTAGGCGACCGATTTCATCGAGCAGGCCGTCCAGACGCACGGCCGATGGGGCCTGCAGCTGCGCCACATAGTCGAATTCGCCACTGACCGTGCACAACTGCCGCACCTCGGGCATGCGCTTGAGGCGCGCCTCCACGCCATGGCCGCTGCGCGGCTGCACGGCAATGTGCACAAAGGCCTGCAGGCTGGCGTCGTGTTCATCCTGCCCCAGCCGCACGGTGTAGCCCAGGATCACCCGGTCACGCTCCAAGCGGCTGAGCCGCGCCACCACCGTGGTGCGTGCCACGCCCAAGTGACGCGCCAGGTCGGCGGTGCTTTGCCGCGCATCGGTCTGCAGCAACGCCAGCAGCGCACGGTCGACGTCATCGCGCGGGCTGTGCAGCGCCACTGGGTTGGCAGGGTTGGTCCTGTGTTTGGTGCTGGCCATACATCAATACGTCACATAGAACGTTCAAAACGTCAATTTTGCAAGCGAATACGCCGAAATGTCACTATCTTATGACGGCCACCGGACCTAGAGTGAAGCCTCTCATTGAGCAAGGTTCCGATCATGAAGACCATCCTCCTGGGCGCCGGCCACATTGGGCAGACCATCGCGCGTCAGCTGGCCGCCACCGGTGACTACGCCATCACGGTGGCGGACCGAAGCGCAGCGGCGCTCGAGCCCTTGGCAGCAGCCGGCCTGCGCACATTGCAGATGGACGAGCGCTCGAGCACGCCGCCGCACGCGGCCCAGGCCCTGCAAGCGCTGCTGCAAGGCCATGAAACCGTCGTCAACGCGTTGCCCTACGACTGCGCCATCGCGGTGGCTGAAGCCGCGCGGGCCACGGGGTGCCACTACTTTGACCTCACCGAAGACGTGGCGGCCACGCGCCGCATCCGGGAACTCGCTGAAGGGGCGCCCACCGCGTTCATGCCGCAGTGCGGCTTGGCCCCCGGGTTTGTGGGCATCGTGGCGCACGACCTGGCCCGTGGCTTTGATCAGATCTTCGACCTCAAGATGCGGGTGGGCGCCCTGCCGGCTTTTCCCACCAATGCACTGAAGTACAACCTCACCTGGAGCGTAGACGGTTTGATCAACGAGTACTGTCACCCCTGTGAGGCCATCCGCGACGGCCATCGCTTGGAGCTCCTGCCCTTGGAGGGGCTCGAAACCTTCAGCATGGACGGCTGCGAGTACGAGGCGTTCAACACCAGCGGAGGTTTGGGCACCCTGTGCGAAACCCTGGCCGGACGGGCGCACAACCTGGACTACAAGTCGGTGCGCTACCCCGGCCACCGAGCCTTGGTCAAAGTCTTGCTGGATGACCTGGGCCTCAAGCACGACGCGACCACGCTCAAGCAGATTCTTCAGCGCGCGGTTCCCACCACCCTGCAGGATGTGGTGCTGGTGTTCGTCACCGCGACGGGCTTGAGCGCGGGGCGCTTCGTGGAGAAGGTCTTTGCGCGCAAGATCTACTCCAGGCCGGACTCGACGACACCGCTGTCGGCCATCCAAATCACCACCGCAGCAGGCCTGTGCGCGGTGCTGGACCTCTTCCGCGAGGGCCGATTGGCGCCGCGTGGTTTCATCCGTCAGGAATCGGTTCCCTTGGAGGCTTTTCTCGCCAATCGTTTTGGGCAGGCCTACCAGCCGCTTCGCCCGGTATCCTCCATCTCCTGACTTCGATAGCCCCTGGGGAGCAAGACTTCGATGAACAGTACGCAACAGCTGCGCCAGCTTTGGCAACAGTTGGGCCTACCGGCCTCCCAGTTGGAAGGCGGCCCCTTGCACAGCCGCAGTCCGATTGATGGGCAAGCGCTGGGGCAGGTCGCCACCACCGCGCCCGCTGACGTGGACGCCCTGTTGGCCCGCAGCGCCGCCGCGTTCAAGCGTTGGCGTGAGGTGCCGGCACCCCAGCGCGGTGAACTGGTGCGGCGCTTCGGGCAGGTGTTGCGCCAACACAAGGTGGCCCTGGGCCAGATCGTGAGCCTGGAGGTGGGCAAGATCACCAGCGAGGGCCTGGGTGAGGTTCAGGAGATGATCGACATCGCCGACTTTGCCGTTGGGCTTTCGCGGCAACTGCACGGGCTGACGATCGCTTCGGAGCGGCCACAGCACCGGATGATGGAACAGTGGCACCCGCTGGGCCCGGTGGGCATCATCACGGCGTTCAACTTCCCCGTGGCCGTTTGGGCCTGGAACGCCGCCCTGGCCTTGGTGTGCGGCAACACCGTGTTGTGGAAGCCTTCGGAAAAGGCACCGCTGTGCGCCTTGGCCGTGCAGGGCTTGTGGGAGCGCTGTTGCGAAGCTTTCGACGCCGACCACCCCCCGCCGGCCGGTCAGCCACCCCTGACCCAGGACCTGTGCCTGCTGTTGCAGGGCTCCGCGGAACTGGGTGCCGCCTTGGCGGCGGATCCCCGCGTGGCCTTGTTGTCGGCCACGGGCAGCACGCGCATGGGCCGCGCGGTGGCACCCGTGGTGGCCCAGCGCTTTGGTCGATGCCTGCTGGAGTTGGGCGGCAACAACGCGGTGGTGGTGTGCCCCAGTGCCAAGCTGGACCTGGCCGTTCGCGGCATCGTCTTCGGCGCGGTGGGCACGGCCGGTCAGCGTTGCACCACCACCCGCCGCCTGCTGGTGCACGAATCGCTGCACCAGGACCTGGTGCAGCGCCTGGTCAAGGCCTACGCCACTTTGCGCATCGGCGACCCACGTGAAGCGGGCGTGCTCATGGGGCCGTTGATCGATGAGGCTGCGCAGGTGGCGATGGCGCGTGCGCTGGAGCAGGCGCGGCAGCAGGGCGGTGTGGTGGTGTTCGGTGGCGATCGCTTGCAGGGCCCGGGCCTGCAAGGCGGCGTCTACGTGAGCCCGGCCATCGTCACCATGCCCGCGCAGTCGTCCATCGTGTGCGAGGAGACCTTCGCCCCCATCTTGTACGTCATGCGCTGGCGCACGGTGGAAGAGGCCATTGCCTTGAACAACGCCGTGCCGCAGGGCCTGTCCTCGGCCATCTTCACCCAAGACCTGATCGAAGCCGAGACCTTCCTGAGCGCATCCGGCTCAGACTGCGGCATCGCCAACGTCAACCTCGGGACCTCGGGTGCAGAAATTGGAGGCGCCTTTGGTGGCGACAAGGACACCGGAGGCGGTCGAGAGTCCGGCTCGGACGCCTGGCGGCAATACATGCGCCGCAGCACCAACACCATCAACCGGGGCACCGCACTGCCCTTGGCCCAGGGCGTGGTGTTCGAGGTGTAGGCGGCGCGGTCTCAGACCAAGAGGATGGGTGGCGGCTCCAACAGGCGCGCCACCACCGAGCGCAGGGCTGCGGGTGGTTGGGCACCGGCGGCGTCGGGGTTGCCGCTCAGGGCCCAAGGGTGGCGGTAGCGTTGGCCTGTGGGCAGCACGTGCAGGTTCACGCCCACCAATTCCAGGCGGTCGCGCGGCTGAACCTGGCCGGCGTTGCTCTGCATTTCCGATCCGTCTACCAAGGTGACCGAGCTGCGGCCGATCACCTCCACCGAGCGCCCGATTTCAATCAGCAGCGCCGTGTCTTCGTCCACCCCGATGCCCAAGAGGTCGGGCCGCAGGGCCAGCGCCGACAACAGGCGCGACAAGCGCCGGCGCTGAGAAAAGTGTTGGTCCACCATGGCCTGCGGCAGAAAGTTCAGCCCCAGGTCCAGGGAAACGGCCTCTTTTTGCGGCACGACCACGGCCGGCCCGTGCGCAATCATGGCGCGGGACATGGCCGCCGCCCCTGCGCTGGTGCCGGCCAGGCAGATGCCGCGTTCACGCACGGCTTGGTGCAAGGCCTGCATGGCGGGTGTGGACCACAACTTGCCCATCAGCCGGGCCTGGTCGCCGCCGGTGATGAAGATGCCATCGGCTTGGCGCAGCTCCTCCAGCAGGGCCGGCTGTGCAGCGTCTTGCGCTTCGGCCAGGTGCAGAAAGCGCACGTCTTGTGCGCCCAGCCCACCCATGGCCGCACCGTAGGCCTGCTCCGCTCCCTTGGGGTCGTTGGTGGCGCCGGTGATGAACCGCAGGCGCGCCTGCGCACCACCGCTGAGCTCCATGAAGCGACGCAGGATCTCTCGGTCGTCCACCCGGTCTTCACCACCCCCGATCACCAGCAGCCGGCCCACGGGTGCACCTTCGGGCAGCTGACGGGCCACACGCAGCGGTGGCGCGGGCTGCGGTGCCAGGGCGCAGCCACCCAAGGCCCCTAAGCCTGCGAACCCGCCCCAACCCCACAGCGCGGCGCTGCCCAGGCCCTGCAGCAGCTGGCGCCGGCCAGGCCTGGGGCTCCGGGCGTTGGGGGGATCGCTCGTGTTCATCCGCTTGATTCTGTCAGCCTGATCATGACCACCGCTTGACGAATGCCACCAAGGTGGGCCTACCCCCGGAACATCAGCCGGGTTCAGGCCTGAAAGTTGAAGCGGCCTTCGGCCACCATGGCCTCCAGCGGCTGGCGCCCATTGGGCACTTCGCGCTCCTGCAGGGGCGCCGGCAGGTTTTCCCGCGGGCCCTGTTCGCCCACGGCCACCACGCACTGCACGGCAAAGCCTTCAGGCACGCCCAGTTGCTGGCGCAGGGCCTGCGCATCGAAGCCGCCCATGGCGTGGGTGCGCCAACCCATGGACTCGGCCTGCAGGGCCAAGCTCATCCAGGCTGCACCCGTGTCGAAGGCGTGAAGGGGGGAGGGCTTGGCTTCGGTCGTGCCTGGGGCCACCGCCTGTTGGGCCGACAGCACGGCGATCAAGGCGGAGGCCTTGCGCGCCCAGCCTTGGTTGAACGGCACCAGGGTTTGAAAGATGGCTTCGAACCCAGCGCTGCCGGCCAAGCCGTAAACAAAGCGCCAGGGCTGGGTGTTGGATGTGGACGGTGCCCATCGTGCGGCTTCAAACAGGCTCATCATCTCGGCGCTGCTGATGGGCTTGCCGGTGAAGGAGCGGGGGGACCAGCGTTGGATGAATTGTGGGTCGATGGGGGCTTGTGGCGTGCGGGACATGGTGGGTTTAAGGCGTGGAGAAAAGTCCATTGTGGCTTTTGCTGCAAGCTCACGCTGAGGTCTGCGCGACAAACCGGCCAAAGCGCTCACCTATGAGCGCCGCACCGTGCGCCAACACGAACTGCCGAAACGCTTCGGCCGGGGGCGACAGCGGCTTCTTGCCTGGGTGCACGACGTACCACTGGCGAACCACGGGCGCGTGCTGCACCGGCAGCACCGCCATGAGCCCGTTTTCCAGCTCCAGCCCGATGGTGTGCAGTGACAGAAAGCTCAGGCCCAGCCCGGCCATCACCGCTTGCTTGATGGTTTCGTTGCTCGGCATTTCCATGGCCACCTGCAGATCCACGTGGTGCTCTGCGCAATAGCGCTCGAGCGCCGCGCGCGTGCCAGACCCTGCTTCCCGCAGGATGAAGGGCAGCCCACGCAGGCGCTGGGGAGACAGCGCCTGCGCTCTCGCTTCTTCGAGCAGCGGGTGCTCGGGCTGCACCACGAAAACCTGGGGGTGCAGGGCGAAGGCATCTTCGCGGCACACCAGGTCACGTGGCGGCTTGCCCATGACGGCGATGTCGGCGTCCCCCGCACGGATGAACTGCACCAACTGCCCACGGTTGCCCACCAGCAGGCGCACGTCCAGTCCGGGGTAGCGCTTGCGGAACTGCGCCAGGAACTGCGGCAGAAAGTACTGTGCGGTGCTGACCACCGCCAATGTGAGCGTGCCGGCCTCGCTCTTCATCAGCCGGGCCACGGCCTCTTCGGCTTCCTGCACGGTGCCGATCAGCCGCCGCGCGTACACCAGCATGTACTCGCCGGCGGTGGTCAGCTGAACCTGGCGACCCTGGCGGGTGAACAGCGGCAGGCCCACATGTCCTTCCAACTCCTTGACCTGCTGCGTCACGGCCGGTGGCGTGAGGTGCAGGGTGGCGGCTGCCCGTGCAAAGCTCAGGTGGCGCGCCACCTCACTGAACACCCGCCATTGCCGGAAGGTCGCGTTTTTCATTCACGTTTCCTGGAATCGAAAAGCGTCGGGATTCGAATCTACTGCATCGTGGGGCCGCTTGTTGTTGGAACGCTGCAAACGCCGGGGGGCTTGCTTTGTATGGGCAGACCCGCACAATGGGGCAGCAGTACCGGATGGCAGTACCCGTTTTGCGTTCCCGCAGTCCCCCGTGTCCGTCGCGCAACTGGTGCCCATGATGGGTCGGCGCGGGCACCGCCACCCATGCCCCTGTCTCAACGCTCCACCCTCACGCAGTTCCTCATCGAGGAACGCCGCCGCTTCCCCGAGGCCAGCGGGGACTTCAACGCCCTGATCCTGGACGTGTCGCTGGCGTGCAAGGCCATTGCGCGCCGCGTGTCCTTCGGCGAACTCGACGGTGGCCTGGGTGACCAGCCCCCACCCAGCCCCATGGACCCAACGGCCGCCGGGGTGCCGCACACCATCGCCTCGGTCAGCCATGAGGTGTTCTGCCGTGCCAACGAGTGGGGCGGCCACCTGGCGGGCATGGCCAGCGAGGGCCTGGCGCAGCCCTTTGGCATGCAGACCAGCCACCCGCGAGGCAAGTACCTGCTGCTGTTTGATGCCCTGGACGGCGCATCCAACGTGGATGTGAACCTGAGCATGGGCAGCTTGTTTTCGGTGCTGCGCGCGCCATCGGCTGTGGCCTGTGGCGATCGCCCGCTCGCAGTGGACGACTTCCTGCAGCCCGGCGCTTTGCAGGTGGCGGCCGGCTATGCCTTGTACGGGCCCACCACCATGTTCATGCTGACCGTCGGCAGCGGTGTACATGGCTTCACCCTGGACCCCAACCTGGGCGATTTCAAGCTCACCCATCCCATGGTGACGGTACCCGAGGACACGCAGGCCTTTGCCATCAATGCCAGCAACAGCCGCTTCTGGGAGCCGCCCGTCAAGCGCTATGTCGACGAGTGTCTGGCCGGCAAGACCGGCCCGCGCGGCAAAGACTTCAACATGCGCTGGATTGCCTCCACGGTGGCCGAGGCGCACCGCATCCTGATGCGCGGTGGCGTGTTTCTCTACCCGCGCGACACCAAGGACCCCAAGCAGCCCGGCCGCATGAGCCTCCTGTTCAAGGCCAACCCCATCGGCCTGATCCTGGAGCAGGCCGGCGGCCGCGCCAGCACGGGTCGTGGGCCCGTGATGCAACTGCAGCCCCAGGGCCTGCACCAGCGCATCGGACTCGTGTTCGGCTCCAAGCACGAGGTGGAGCGCATCGAGCGGTACCACGACGAGCCTTTTCCCCTGAAGAAGGCTGACTTTGAAACGCCGCTCTTCGCCGAGCGCAGCCTGTTCCGAGACTGAAGGGTTTCCATGTCCGAACGACACCCGATCATCGCCATCACCGGCTCGTCTGGTGCAGGCACCTCCACCGTGACCAGCACGTTTTCCAACATCTTCCGCCGCGAAGGGGTCAAGGCGGCCATGGTCGAGGGCGACAGTTTTCACCGCTACGAGCGCCTGGAGATGAAGAAGCGCCAGGCCGAGGCGGAGCGCGACGGCAACAAGCATTTCAGCCATTTCGGCCCCGACAACAACCTCTTCGGGGAGTTGGAGACCCTCTTCAGACGCTACAGCGAGTGCGGCCAGGGCCGGGTGCGCCAGTACCTGCACAACGCCGCCGAGGCCGCTCCCTTTCAGCAGGCACCGGGCACCTTCACCGCCTGGGAAGACCTGCCGCCCGACACCGACATGCTCTATTACGAGGGCTTGCACGGCGCGGTGCGCACACCCGAGCATGATGTGGCGCGCTACCCCGACCTGTTGGTGGGCGTGGTGCCGGTGATCAACCTGGAATGGATCCAGAAGCTTTGGCGCGACAAGCACCTGCGGGGCTACACCCAGGAGGCCGTGACCGACACCATCCTGCGCCGCATGCCCGACTATGTGCACTACATCTGCCCGCAGTTCGAGCACACCCACGTGAACTTTCAGCGCGTGCCGGTGGTGGACACCTCCAACCCCTTCATCGCCCGGGACATTCCCAGCGCGGACGAAAGCATGGTCGTGATCCGCTTTGCCAAGCCCAAGGGCATCGACTTCCAGTACCTGCTGAGCATGATCCACGACTCTTGGATGAGCCGCGCCAACACCATCGTCGTGCCGGGCGGCAAGATGGAGTTGGCGATGCAGCTGATCTTCACCCCCTTCGTCTGGCGCATGATGGAGCGGCGCAAGCGCGCCGTGGGCTTGGCCTGAGGACCTTTGCCCCGACTCCCAGCAGGGAGTGTCTGCCCGCCAGGGCCGCCTTGCCGCACAATGCGGCGCCGAAGGGTGGGCGGCCACCCGAACACGAAAGGAAGCTCGAGATGATCAAGGCGATTGGCTTGTCGCTGCTGGTGCTGTCGGCCCCGGCATTTGCCAGCATGGAGATGGCCCAGAAGAACGCATGCATGGGCTGCCACGCGGTGGCCACGAAGGTTCTGGGCCCCTCCTACCAGGAAGTGGCCAAGAAGTATGCGGGCCAAAAGGACGCCGAAGCCAACCTGGCCAAGAGCATCAAGGCGGGCGGTGCAGGCAAGTGGGGCCAGGTTCCCATGCCGGCTCAAGCCCAGCTCAGCGATGCGGACGCCCGCCGCCTGGCGGCCTGGATCCTGGCCGGCGCCAAGTAAGCACCTACAGGCTTAAGGGCTCCGGGGCCGCAGGGCGGACGTGATCACCCTCGGCCCCTTGGTCTTGCCCCTGGGGCCTTTGCTGGCCCTGGCCGCCCTGTTGCTCACGTCCTGGGCCGTGCGGCGCGTGAGCACGCCGCACGAGCGTGAGGCGGCCGACGCCGCGCTGTGGTGGTCCACCGCCGTGGGGCTGCTGGCCGCGCGCGCTGGGCATGTGCTGCTGAACCTGCCGGCCTATCACGGGCCGTGGTTGGACCTGCTCGACATTCGCGACGGCGGGTTCGAGGTCTGGGCTGGTGTGCTGGCCGGCAGTGCCTTCCTGGTGTGGCGGGTTCGGCGCCACCTGGTGCATTCGCGCCGGGTGGTGCTGGCTGCCGCCGGCGGTGGCCTGCTGGTTTGGGCCGTGGCGGGGTTCATCGCGTCGGCGTTACAGCCCCGGTCGGTGCAAGGGCTCTCTGAAGTGGCCGTGAGGCTGCAGCCCCTGGATGATCCCACGGCGCCCTGGACCACGCTGGCCGAGCTGCAAGCGGCCTCCGGTGGCCGCCCGATCATCGTCAACCTGTGGGCCACCTGGTGCCCTCCTTGCCGCGCCGAGATGCCGGTGCTCGAACGTGCGCAGCGCGATCACCCGCAGGTGTTGATCATGCTGGTCAACCAAGGCGAGCCCGAAGGGCTGGTGCGCGGCTTTCTGGCGCGCGAGCGGCGGCAGCTGCAACAACTGTGGCTGGACCCCACCTCGGCCCTGGGGCGCACCCTGGGCTCGTCTGCGCTGCCCTCCACCGTGGTGTTCGACGCCCAGGGCCGGCGCATCAAGACCCATGTGGGCGCATTGACCGAGGCCAGCCTGAACCTGATGGTTCGCTCGGTGCAAGCCCCCTAAACCCATCATGGCCTTCCCCGATGGAGGCCAGTCGGTCACATGCCATCATCAGGCCTCGTCTTATCAACCCTTGCAGGAGTACCCATGCGTGTTGCGTCCAGTCCCCTTCGTTTGCTCAGCGCCCTTGCCCTGATGTGGGCGGCTGGTGCGGCCCATGCACAGGTCACCGTCGGCGACCCCTGGGTTCGGGCCACCGTGGCCCAGCAAAAGGCCACCGGCATGTTTGCGCAGGTCACCTCTGCCCAGGGGGGCAAGCTGGTGGCGGCGTCCTCGCCTGTGGCCGCGGTGGTGGAGATCCACGAGATGGCCATGGAGAACAACGTGATGAAGATGCGCGCCGTGCCCGGCTTGGAACTGCCCGCAGGCAAGGCCGTGGATCTGAAGCCCGGCGGCTACCACGTGATGCTGATGGGCCTGAAGCAGCAGGTCAAGGAAGGCGAGGTGGTGCCGGTCACCCTGGTGGTCGAAGGCAAGGACGGCAAGCGCGAGTCGGTGGAGGTCAAGGCACCCGTGAGGGCTTTGGCGGCGCAGGCCGCAGGCCACTCACATGGCGGTGGCCACCGGCACTGAGCCACTGAGCCACTGGGCCACTGGGCCACTGGGCCACTGGGCCACTGGGCCACTGGGCTATTGAACCACTGGGCCGACGGGGCACCGCAAGCGGCTGCTGAGCTCAGCGAAACCCCGCCCGGTCCAGCATCTGCTGTACTTTCACCTGGTTCATGCCCACCACGCTGGTGGGAATGAGCTCGGACTTGAAGCCGGTGCCGGCCAGGGCCTTGAGGGCCGGGTTGTCAAAGGTGACGCCTTTGATGACGGGCCACTCGTTGTTGCCGTCGGCAAAGTACTGCTGTGCCTGCGGGCTGGCCAGGTACTCCAGGAACTTCACGGCGGCGTCCTTGTTTTTGCTGTGCCGTGCCACCGCGCCGCCGGCGATGTTCACGTGTGTGCCCCACGTGGCTTGGTTGGGAAAGACCACCCCCACGCGCTCCATCAGGGCCTTGTCGTCTGGTTTGTTGGACCGCATCAGCCGCGCCAGGTAGTAGCTGTTGGTGATGGCCACGCTGCACTCGCCCGAGGCCACGGCGCGAATCTGGTCGGTGTCACCGCCCTTTGGTGCACGCGCCATATTGGCCACCAGGCCTTTGAGCCAGGCTTGTGTTTTCTCGGGCCCGATGTGCTCCAACATCGAACTGAAGAGGCTCAGGTTGTAGGGGTGTGAGCCCGAGCGCGTGCACAGCCGCCCTTTGTTTTTCGGCTCGCCCAGCTCTTCATAGGTGTCCACGTCTTCGGGCTTGACCTTGAGCTTGTCGTAGACCACCACGCGGGCGCGTGTGGAAAAGCCGAACCACGCCGAGCTGCCATCCGTTTCGGCCTTGGCGCGCAGGTGGGCGGGAATGGCGGCTTCCAATGCGGGCGACTTCACCGGCAGGAACAGCCCATCGACTTGCGCCTTCCACAGGCGGGCCGCGTCCACCAGCAGCACCACATCGGCGGGGGAAGACGAACCCTCGGTGGCCAGGCGGCTGAGGATGCCGGCGTCGTCGGCGTCCACCCGCTGGATGCGGATGCCCGTGGCCTTGGTGAAGTTGGTGTACAGGGCCTCGTCGGTGCTGTAGTGGCGGGCCGAGTACAGGTTCAGGACGGGCTGCTGAGCCGCCGCAGGGCCGCTGCCCAGGGCGGCGCACAGGAGGGTGAACGCCGTGGCGGCCAAGCCCAGCGCGGGTCGGGTGGCGCGGGTGGTGTGCAGTGGCTTCATGTGGATGACATGCGAGTGGAGCGGAATGGAGTCGATGATATCAGTAATGAGAATGATTCTCAATATCATTGATCACGCATCGGTCTTTGGTGCCCCTCACACGGCCTGGCCCGAGCCCAACACCTCGGGGCTCAGCGCGACCACCGCCTGGTAGTGGCTCAGGTACACCTTCCCGCTGAGCTGGCTCAGGAAGTCTGAGCGCTGCAACTTGTCCATCACCGGACCCTTGACCTCAGACAGGTGCAGGGTCAAGCCCGCCTGCTCCAAGCGCTGGTTGATCGACTCCAGGCTTTCCAGCGCACTGGCGTCAATGTCGTTGATGGCGGAACACTGCAGCACCACGTGGCGCAGGGCCTTGCTTTGGGCCACGGCGGCGTTGATGCGGTCTTCCAGGGCCCGAGCATTGGCGAAGTACAGGCTCTCGTCCACCCGCAGGCTCAGCACCGATGGCGAGGTCAACACCTGGTGGCGCAGCACGCTTCGGAAGTGCTCGGTGCCCGGCACCAGCCCCACCTCGGCAATGTGGGGCTGGCTGGTGCGCCACAGGTACAGCAGCAGCGACACCGCCACGCCCACGACCAGCCCCACCTCCACCCCCTGCAACAAGGTCAGCACCAGGGTGGCCAACAGCGCGATGAAATCCGGCCTCGAATAGCGCCAGGTGCGCTGCAGCACCTGGAAGTCCACCAAAGACCACACCGCCACCACGATGGTGGCCGCCAGCGTGGCCTGTGGCAAGTGGAACAGGACCGGCGTGAGCGTGAGCGTGGCCAGCAGAATCCCCGCGGCCGTGATGAGACCGGCCAAGGGCGTGCGGGCACCGGCGTCGAAGTTCACCACGGAACGCGAGAAGCCGCCCGTGACCGGGAAGCCGCCCGTGAAGGCTGCGCCCAAATTGGCCCCGCCCAGCGCCACCAGTTCCTGATTGGGGTCCACGCGTTGGCGCCGCTTGGCCGCCAGCGTTTGGCCCACCGACACCGACTCCACAAAACCCACCACGCTGATCAACAGCGCCGGCATGGCCAAGTCGCGCCACAGGGCCAGGTCCCAGGAGGGCAGGGTCAACGGTGGCAGGCCCTGCGGAATGTGTCCCACGGTCTTCAGCCCCTGCGCCTGCCAGTCGAAGGCCGCGGCTGCGGCCGTGGTGGCGATGATGGCGGCCACGGGGCCAAGTTTGCTCAGAAGGTCTGCCGTGCGTGGCGCCAAGCCCCAAGCCGCCAGGGCCGGCTTGAGCCGACTGCGCGCGGCCAGCAAGAAGGCCAGGCTGCCCAGGCCCACGGCCACGGTCAAGCCGTGCACCTGGCTCCACTGCGAGGCCAGCGCCCCGAGCATCTCCGGCAGGTTGTGGCCGCCCGCCTGCACGCCCAGCAGGGACTTGAGTTGGCTGGCGGCAATGAGCAGGCCCGAGGCGGTGATGAAGCCCGAGATCACCGGGTGGCTCAAAAAGTGGGCCACGAAACCCAGGCGCAGCAGGCCCATCACCGTGAGCATGAGCCCACTGAGCAGGGCCAGCGCCAGCGCCACTTCGGCATAGTGGGCGGTGCCGGCCTGGGCGAACTCGCCCACGGCCGCTGCCGTCATCAGTGACACCACCGCCACCGGCCCTACCGCCAGCACGCGGCTGGTGCCCAACAGCGCATACAGCACCAGAGGCACGATGCTGGCGTAAAGGCCCGCCTGCGCCGGCAGACCTGCCAACAGGGCATAGGCCAGGCTTTGCGGAATGATCATCACGGTGACGATCAGCCCAGCCAAGGTGTCGTCCACCACAGTGCTGCGGTTGAGCTCGCGGCGCCATTGCAGGATGGGCAGGTG
>JACCEB011669605.1_pt1 | contig 21396 bp, 19 predicted proteins | sample 7454761 | NCBI WGS metagenome assembly JACCEB01 (sample SAMN15323454, study PRJNA562643) | freshwater metagenome | isolation source: river surface water | place: USA:Blue River Watershed | collected 2017-08-18 | reverse complement strand
GAATATAGGAGGTACTAAATACCAAACAAAAAAACCCCAAAAAAGTATCATGATATATTTAAAAATCTGATTTAAAATCATATTTGAAGAATGCTCTAACGATTCTCCAACGTATTTTCCAATTGCATTCACTAGTGATAAATCTTTTTGGACTTGAAGTTTGTTTAATTTATGTATGTTTTCAACGTATTTTTCTAGAACTTCTCCCGTATAATCTTTGATTAATTCATTATATTTTTTATCTTTCCAAAAAGGATCGTCCAACGTCTTATTGATCTTATAAAAAAATTTTGAAAGATTATATATATCTTCAATTAATATATTACTTATTGTTACATTTTGATCACCATAACCAAGGTATATTGAATTATTTGTGACATTGTTAGATGTCTTTTCAATTAATTCTAAATCTTGTAGTATCATAATTATATTTGTGACAACCACAAAATTAATGTGTGCATCAAATTTTTTTACACGTATTTCTCTAATACCTGGTATTTTTATAAGTTCCTTGTATAAATTATCAATTTCCGTCAAATTAGAAGATCTCATGTATTGCAAAGTACTATTTTTCCAATTTATCTTTAGATTAAAATTTCGACATATTAATTCAGGATTAAAATTATTTGTTTTATTAAAAACCTCACGTGTAGTTTCATCTAATTGTTTATCTTTAGATATCATATTAAATAACTCTCGAAAAACACCATCTCTTACTTTTTCGCTAGATAAAATAAAATTACTCTGACTACATAATGATTGAAAGTCATTTGTCATATTTTGTAATAATTTATCAGTTCGTTCACGAAAATTATGTATAGACGAATTGAGAAAGACAATATGTTTGTTCGTTCTTGTTTTCCAGTTGTTATAATCGTTATATATGCCTTCGTTATACATATTGTAACAAAAAGTTAAAAGCGTTATAACAATTAAAAAGTTTTGAATTATTCTCGATATATTGTCTCCACCACCATGTTGCTTCCCCAACTGTTTATATGTATTCAAAAGATCTTTGAAACGTTTTTTTTCAGCATCCGTGGTTACCATCAACGACAACATTAATCCCAACGCCATTTTCACCAACGAAAAAAAGGTATATTGTAACAACAATTTCTCATGAATCGCACATGTCGTCATTTCAATCAGTTTCGCCGTTTTTTTTACAATTTTATCTTCTTGATCATCACCATCCTTTTGTTGTGCAAGACTCGCCAACATTGACGTTTTGACCGCAATTTTCGGCAATTCCTCCAATACATTGTCAATTTCTTTTGGCAATTTGATAAACAGTTTGTTAAACATATCATTTTCCGATATATTAAACGTCCCTTCATCGCCCTGAATTAAACGAAATATTTCTTTAAAACCTTTCATCCAAATTTTTAAAACAAAACAAAATTATTTTACCCCTCTACTTGCTTTTTCAATCAATATATAAATTATCCAGATATTATTTTCTTTTCTTTTCTTTTCTTTTTTTTTATTCATTCATATTGATATTGATATTGATATTTATGTTATTGTTGTTATCATCATCGTCTAAATCAACCATAATTTCTCGTTTATTATTGGAAATGTAATCCAAATAGCGATATATTCTTCGAACATCCAATTTATTGATGGTATCGTCAAAATCACCCATATCGGCCATTCGCAAGTAGAGGAAATATGCCATCATGTCTTTTTTGTCCATTCCCATCCGTTGACACATTTGTTGAATAAATACCGAATTACCGTATTCCGTCGAATATTTGGTCAATATTTTCGTAAATCTGATATTTTCCGCCGCAACATGGGGGACACTGTTTTTCTTATGTTGGTGCAATAAATAATTATTGTGAAACGTCTTCATCAACGAACTGAGTTCATTGAATTGCCATATTTGTTTTTGAAAAGTGATTCTGTCCATGTAATCCGCATAACAAATATTGTCGAGAAATTGCTTGTAGAGCGCAAAATCACTGTTTTTAATAACGTCGATTATATTTTCATGCCACAACAATCCGACAATCGTGCGATCCGTTTCATTCATCACCATAAAATGATCTTCCATTTTATAGGGTTGGGTGATCAGCCGTTGCGTAATTTGACGCGTATCTTCATTATACGTCTTTTTAAAACTGTGCGTCAACAAATTCTCAACTCCTCCACCTCCACTTTGGTTCTCCTGTACAAAATCGGTAAGTAAGCGTAATTTGCGTAAATCTCCCTGTAGGAAATCTATGATTTGTTCAGCTGGATGGGTGGGGAGGATTTGACGGACCAATTGAAGCATTTGATTTTGCGTGGGGGATTTCAATTCAATACGGCAACATGCTTTCATCAATTCTTTGATTTTTTTGTCTTGGTGATAATTACCAATACAAATCACCGGATTTAGCGAATAATCTTCTTGTTTTTGTTTTTTGGTTCTTTTTGGACGCACCATTTTGATGAGCGAATTAATCCCCCCCTTATCACCACTATTCATTCCATCAATTTCATCAATAATGATGGCTATTTTTTTCATTGTATTCGATGCAGTAACCATCGAGAGGACATTTTTATCGGCCATATTGTGTTTCGTTATCATATCAATAATTGATTTATTTCGAACATCTCCCGCATCATATTTAATAATATCATATCCAAGTTCGCTCAGTATTTGGTAAATAAACGCGGATTTGCCTGTACCGGAATTGCCATAAATATAAATCCCACGATGAATTAGAAGATTGTGTTTATCTTTTTCAAACGTATTTAACATTTGCACAATTTCGTCAACCAAATGACACCTGTCCAACAATTTATTCCATGATTTATAAATCGTTTGACCATTTACTTGTATAGTAGTATCCAACATTATATTTATCTATTTAATTTTTGTTCCCTTTTTTTTTGTTCCCTTTTTTTTTTAAAAACATCCGTAACGGTTTAAATCGTTTTTATACTCTCTTTCTCTTTCTCTATTTTTTTTGTTGTTATCCCTTTTTCCACGATGGTCGGTCTGGGAAAAAAAAAGAAATATAAACGTAAAAAAAGGTGTATAAAGAAAGAAGAAGAAGAACAAGAAAAATATAGAAAAAAGGAGAAAAGATGGGAATTCCAAGTTATTTTGCGTACATTGCGAAGAATTATCATAAATTGATGAAACCGAAAAAGGTGGTGAGTCAAGTGGATTATTTCTACATGGATTGTAATTCGTTGATATACGATGTGATTCACAAAATAAAAATTGGGCCACAAGAAAAAGGAACAACCGGGATTTATTATGATGGCAATGTGTATAATGATAATAAGGATGAATTGGACACAATGATTATTCGTAATGTGATTGAGAAAATCCGTGGGTATTTGAATGAAGTAAAGCCTGTAGGGATGACATATTTGGCATTTGACGGGGTTGCACCGCGTGCGAAAATGGAACAACAACGAACCCGTCGTTACAAGACGTGGATGACGTCGGCCGTATTTTCTGAACAGGCGAGGGAGTCAGGGTCGATTACAAGTATTTGGGAGACCGCAGCAATAACTCCGGGGACGCAATTTATGACCAAATTATCATTATCCCTACAGGCAGAATTTGATCAGACACCGTCACAGTCCCCGTCTGGGCCAAAAATAATATTATCGACATCGGATGAGGCGGGGGAGGGGGAACACAAGTTGTTTCGACATATTCGTGAAAATGGGAAAAAAGATGGGACGACGACGGTGGTGTATGGATTGGACGCGGATTTGATTATGTTGAGTATGTTGCATTTGGAATATTGTTCATCGTTGTATTTGTATCGCGAAACCCCCCATTATATTCAGAAATTCAATACGGCATTGGACGAAAACGAGATTTATTTTGTGGATATAATGGCATTAACAAATTATATTGTAAATGACATGGTGTATCCTCAGCAGCAGCAGCAGCAGCAGCAACAGCAAAAACGGTCAACCGAATTGGTTTATAATAACAGTGCAAAATCGTTGATGGATTTTGTGCGTGATTATGTGTTTCTGTGTTTTTTGTTGGGCAATGATTTTATGCCGCATTTCCCATCATTGAATATAAGAACGTCGGGCATTGATCACGTGGTTGGAACGTATTGTTTCCTGTACAGGCAACAGAATGGGAGGTTCCAATTGATCAAGGACGGACGTCCGTATTGGCCGCATGTGTCCCTTTTGATAACTGCGTTGGCGGGGAATGAGCGAAACCGTATTTTGTCGGAATTGATGGACCGTGATCGATTGGAAGGGCGTTTGAAAAACATGTCGACCGCGACGCCGAAAGAAAAAGAAGACAAATTCAACAATATTCCGGTCATTGACAGGACATTGGAGAAATATATAAGTCCGGCAAATACGGGGTGGGAACAACGATACTATAGGACCCTCCACAATATACCGAGAGAGGAGAAGCTTGTAGGGGAAATATGTGCGAATTATGTGGAGGGGTTGGATTGGGTATATCGGTATTACACTGGGGATTGTCCGGATTGGAACTGGAAATACCGTTCACATTATCCACCCCTACTGGCAGATTTGAAAAATTATATTGCGACCACGACCTTGAGCACAGGGGTCCGCGTCTCTGATTGTCCCGGGAGCTGTCCAGTGCATCCGTTGGTGCAATTGGCATTCGTGATGCCCGGTCCCTATTTAGAGAAAATGGTGGATCCGGCATTAGCACACGGTTTAATGCTTCGTTTTCCTGGATGGTTTCCCGGTTATGACGATTTGAATTTTGTGTGGGTGTTTTGTCGTTATTTTTGGGAGAGTCATGTGAAATTTGATAATAAGGAAGAAGAAGAAAAAGAAATCATAGATTATGTGATGAATTATATTCGTTCAAAAACAACATAAAAAAAGTTGCTATTAGGATATTATTATTTATCAAACACTTTTGTTAAAATTTTGTTTTTTTTTTGTTAATTTATAAAATTTAAAAAAAAAACAAAAAGAAAAGAAAAGAAAAGAAGAGAAAAGAAGAGAAAAATGATATTAACGAAATTGGAAAGTCGTCAAGATTTGGCATCCCTACAGGCGAATAATCCGGGGGCAATTGTAATTAAGTTTGGTGCTACGTGGTGTGGTCCATGTAAGAAAATTGAGAAATATGTGCATGATGAATTTGCAAAAATGTCTGAAAATGTGGTGTGTATAACGTTGGATATCGATGAACATTTAGACGTTTATGCATTTTTGAAAGCGAAAAAGATGGTCAACGGAATACCCGCATTGGTTTGTTATAAAAAAGGGAATACGTCATTTGTACCCGACGAAATACATGAAGGCGCCGATTTGACAAAATTAGCCACGTTTTTTTCTCATTTGCCCAAAATGAATACAAGCCATCCTTCGGGTTCAGGTCATCCTTCAGGTTTAGGCCATACTTCAGGTTTAGGCCATACTTCAGGTTTAGGTCATACTTCAGGTCATTCTTTAGGTCATACTTCAGGTCATTCTTTAGGTCATTCTTTAGGTCATTCTTTAGAAATGGATTTGGAAATATCGAATTATAATTATGAACACATATTGAATTTATTTGGTATAACGAATCGGGTGGTGAATGAACATGATATGGCACAAGCAAAACACAAGACATTGATGACACATCCGGACAAATCGGGGTTGGAGCCAAAATATTTTTTATTTTATAAAAAGGCGTTTGACAAATTGAAATATATTTATGATTTTCAGCACAAGTCAACTGCGGCAAAGAAAAATACACCCCAAGAATACAAAGATACACATACTGAATATTTTGACAATTCAATTAAAATAAACGCGGATCAATTTGCGAAAAACAACAATTTCAATTCGCGGTTTAATGAATTATTTGAAAAAAACAAATACGAATCGGAGGAGACACGTACAGGATATGGTGATTGGTTGAAATCGGAAGAAAATGATTTATTGTATAATAATGGTGGTACAGTAAGGAATGCTGGGGATATGGAACGATTTTTCCGTGAAAAGAAACAGCAGACATCGTCATTGGTGCAATATAAGGAACCGCAACAATTGATGGGTGGATCGGGTGGGTCGATGTTAGGAGGCGAAAAACCGGAACATTATGGGAATGAAGATCCATTTAGTAAATTGAAATTTGAAGATGTTCGTCGGGCTCATACGGAAGGGTCCATTATTCCAGTATCAATGGATGAACATAAAAAAAGACCCCAATTCAAAAGTGTTGATGAATTTAAACGATATCAAGAAGCAAACCGACCCCAAGTAATGTCACAAGAAGAATCCGCACGTATATTGCATCGTGAACAAACACGTGAAGACGAAATGAGTATTCATCGCGCTTATTTATTAGCACAAGAAATGGAAGAATGCGAAAAACGAAATCAAGCATTCACGTCGTCATGGCTTTTATTACGATAAAAAAATATATATATAATATTATATTAAAAAAAAGAAGAACAAGAAAAAAAGGAAGTAAAGAAAGAAAGAGTTAAAAAAAAAATGAAAGTTGATGCGCAAACAATAGTATATTATGTATCAATTTTTTTAGTAATGACGGCTTTGGGATATTTGTATCGTAAATATAATGAAAAACAGGAAATGTTTTCAGACGCGGAAAATTATAAATTGATTCAGCAATATTTATTGAACGAGAGTCCATTATCAAATTCGTCAAAACCGATTATGTGGATTCACGTGCCACATGAAATAAATGCTCGTAATTGGATTAATTTCGGGAGTCGTAATTCGCGTGATTTGAATCAACCATTTTTGCGAATGTCAATCAAGTCGATCATTCAACATTGTAGCGGGTCATTTAATATTTGTTTAATTGACGACAATACGTTCAACAAATTGTTGACTGGGTGGATCATCCAAGTCGACAAATTGGCCGATCCGGTGAAAACGCATGTAAGGGAATTAGCAATGAAGAAATTGTTATTTATGTATGGAGGTATGATTGTCCCTCCTTATTTTATTTGTCAACGCGATTTAATCGGAATGTATTATGAATATACGAAATCGAAAACTCCGTTCATAGTAAACATGATAAATAATCAATTGAACGAGGAAAATGGAACCGGTCGTAACAATGTATATCCAAGTCAAGATTTCATGGGTGCAAAGAAAGAAGACCCGTTGATTCAGGAGCTTGTACAGGAAATTGAAATATTGAATTCCCGCGATTTCACTGCACAAATAGATGTCGTCGGACAAGCAAATCTTTGGTGTGCGAATCAGGTGAATGCTGGTAAAATGAAATATGTGTCGCCACGTGAAGTCGGACTCTATGATCGTAACAATAAATTGGTCATGTTGGAGGATTTAATGAGTTCAGAAATAAAAATCGACTGGGCTCCCAAAATGTATGGAGTCATTATTCCTTACGAGAATTTGATGCGTCGTCGTCATTACGGATGGTTTATTCGTTGTTCCGAAGAACAAATCCGGGAAAATGCAAGTAATTTAGCCCAATTATTGTCAGCTGCATTGGAACAAGAATTTGACGACGGTGTCAACGGGGATCCGAGCGCAGTCGCAACCAGCGAAACACAATTGAATCGTCGGGATTTAATGCCATTACCAAACAAAATAAATCGTGCTTCCGGTGCATCTGAATTAGAACATGCTCCACCTTTTTAAATGATCGGAATATAATAAAGGGAATCATAGACATTATGATGATATTTAAAATCGGCGTCACTTATGGGAATAGTCAATGATTTGCATAATTGACGAATAACAACCACAAATGCTTTGTATGGATTTCGACTTTCAAAAACTTTATCGATGTATTTAGTTTGTTTATCGAAATAAGATGCACGTAGGGTCGTCAGAAACGGTTGAATTTTATTGTGAAACATACCTTGACGAAAGCCTGTAGGGGATAATATATATTGATTGGATGATTTTTCGCAAAATTGGTGAATGAATATGTAAAATTGGTCTATTGATATGGGTGGATTTGTTTTAAATAATTGTTTTCCGTATTCCATCCCCCGTTCCGCAATTCTCTTTTTTTCTCCTTTTTTTTCTCCTTTTTTATCTCTTTTTTTTTATCTCTTTTTTTTTTCTTCTATTTGATTTGACGACGTGTTTTTTTAGCAACTGATTTTATTTTGTTTCGAAGACTTTTCCTTTCTTTGGTTGTTAATTTAAGCGGATTTGTTTTGGTTTTTAACGCGTATCTAAAATTGCGAATCCAAAGGGTTTTGCATCGACCTGCACATTTCCCGTTTTCAATTGATTGTAATAATTTCATCGCGCCATTATAAGTTGTTATAAATGCCATGTTTTTGCAATAAATAAATTGTGTGTGATCTTTTCTTTTTATATATACTTTTTATTTTTTTCATTAATAAGATTTAATGAAAACAATATCCTCTACTTGCAAACATTGTTCAATTTAACCCTTTCGGTATTTGCCTGTAAGGGATAATATATTTGGGAATTTAGGATAACCTTCGGTTATCTTTTTCCTAAACCTTTAATCGATTTCTATTTTCTAGAAAACCATCTTCTGGAAAACTTTCTCAAAATATTTTTATTCAAACAACTTTTCCAGATGGAATTAATTGAAAAGAATATTTCTTTACAAGAAGGTTGAAACCGAAGGAAAGAACATTGATGGATATTTCTCCTACTGGCAAACATTGTTCAATTTAACCCTTTCAGTATTTGCCTGTAAGGGATAATATATTCGGGGATTTAGGATAACCTTCGGTTTCCTTTCTTCTAAACCATTATTCGATTTCTATTTTCTGAAAACCATTCTGGAAAACTTTCTAAAATATTTTTATCCAAACAACTTTTCCAGAGATGAATTAATTGAAAAGAATATTTCTTTACAATAAGGTTGAAACCGAAGGAAGGAACATTGATGGACATTTCCCCTACTGGCGAACATTGATCGAATTAACCCTTTCGGTTTTTTGCCTGTAGGGAATAATATATTCAACACTTTAGGATAACCTTCGGTTTCCTTTTTCCTAAACCTTTATTCGATTTCTATTTTCTGAAAACCATCTTCTGGAAATTTTCGGGCCTAAGCCCGAAAATTGCCATGCAGAAAACGGCGAACGCCGTTTTCTTAATGGAAAACTTTCTCAAAAATATTTTTATCCAAACAACTTTTCCAGAGATGAATTAATTGAAACAATATTTCTTTACAAGAAGGTTGAAACCGAAGGAAAGAACATTGATGGACATTTCTCCTACTGGCGAACATTGCTCGATTTAACCCTTGCGGTTTTAGCCTGTAAGGATAATATATTCGGGGATTTAGGATAACCTTCGGTTTCCTTTCTTCTAAACCATTATTCGATTTCTATTTTCTGGAAAACCTTTCTGGAAAACTTTCTTGAAAATATTTTTATCCAAACAACTTTTCCAGAGATGAATTAATTGAAACAATATTTCTTTACAAGAAGGTTGAAACCGATGAAAGGAAGATTGATGGACATTCCTCCTACTGGCGATCATTAACCCTTTCGGAATTAGCCTGTAGGGAATTGGTTATCGAGGAGGAGGGAGAGGAACGAGGATATGTCGTTGTTGACGGCAATGTTTTAAAATGGAACCTTTGAAAGATTGGTGATCGGTGATTACGAGATCTCGGAATAAATGGAGACTGAGGAGAAATTTAACGCGGTTGCAAAAAAGGGTGCGATGACGGTCGGAAAAGAGAAAGGGTTGGTTGAAGACGTCGGGGTCGACGAAGGATTGGATCCCGTGAAATTGGAAATCAGCCGGCAAATAACGTCCGGAGGCAGCCTGTAGGGGAATATTAGAATGGTTCATTTCGGCCAAGAAAACGAGAACCCGTGACGGAATATCAGCCAATGACATTTCCTCTACTTGCGGATCGGTGAAAGGTATTTTTGTCAAAGTATCATTTTCAGATTGGGTAATGAGGTTTTGAAAGAAACATTTGTAGTATACGTCGTATAAACCGCGATAACAAAAATGGATCAAGAAACAATCATTGACTGTTTTAGGATGGAGTGTTGTTGTTGTTGTTGCAAATTCATGTGGATTTAGGGTAAATCGGACATTGGATGTTTTGCCCATCGATTTGTGTGAATACAAAATGTATTTTGGAAGAGTGTGGTCCTGTAGGATGGTATTTACATTGGAATAAAAGGGTTTATTTCCAGCGGGACACATGATCCATTTGAAACGGAAAACTGTATCCTTTGGGGATTGACTCTGGATGAAATTTTCGAGTTGGGAATTGTATCTTTCATTAATATATAAATATTCGTCGGAATCAAAATGGAGAATGTAATCTTGGGTGATTTTGGGGGTGGGAGGAAATAAGACAAACACGTGATTTGAATCCACTCCTACTTGTTGTTGATCCAAATTAACACGTTGAATTACGTGATCAACCGTTTTTAATTTATCAACCCAACGATAAATTTCATCATCGTTAAGATCTGAATTAGAACCAGAATTAGAAGAAATGTAATATAAATGGAAATAAGTGACCCCGATCGATACATAATGTTCGATCCATTGATTCATGTAGGGAATATCTATATTTAGGAATCTCGATACAATTGAAAACGTCAATTTCATGTTTTTTCCAGATATGTTTCAATCGTTTTATATTTTTATTTTTTTGTTTTGTTTTTTGTTTTCCAGACAAGAGTTTCCGTTTTTTGTTTCTGGAAAAGAAAAAAAAATAAAAATGAGATGAGAAAAAAAAGGAAGGAGAAAAAAAAGAATCAATTGGAAAATAAATGGACTAAATTGTTGGTGAAAAATGCGAGTTCGTTTTCGTCTTCATGAATATTGTAGAAGATGCTGATATATTTGCAAATAAGGGCAATCACGCGGTATTTCATACCTTCATCGATTTCATTGGTGATTTTGACGTAAATGAAATAACTGTCGAGGATGTCCATGACGGAATATCCTTGATCAAATATGCTGAAAATGAGTTTTATGGCGTCAGCCAATCCACCGGGTGATTTTACGTGGTGGGTGTATTCAGAAAAGGTTTTGAAATTGATGTTGGTGCAACAACTCATGATGAGATCAAGGTCAACTGGACGATTCAGTAATTTGATTTTTTCGAGGTAATGGATCATGACGCGAATGGAATGTTCGGATATATCGATGATAAAGTTTTTCGCTTCGGGACTGATAATGAGGGATTCCTGTAGGGATATATTATTGAAAATGGTTTCAAGCGTGGAATTTGGGGGGGTTTCGACGTGAAGGATATATAGGCGGCTTTGAATGCTTTCAATGATTTTATGTAGGGAAACCCCGGAGACGAGGAAGCAGACATTGTTGCTGTATTTGTCGATATAATTGCGGAAAACTTGTTGGCTTTGTTCGTTGAGGGTGTCGAAATCGTCGAGTAGGAGGATCTTTTTTTTGGCGCGGACGGAGGACGCGGTTTGACAAAAAGTGCGAACGTCGGAACGGTAATAGGTGATGCCTTGTTCTTTCAAGGAATTGATAATCATAATGTTGGAATTATTTTGGAAATTGGTGTCGGGGTCTAAACCGTAATATTCCCGGATGATGGCGTGTAACAACGCGGATTTGCCCGATCCACTTTCTCCTACAAGCAATAAATTAAGCCGGTTCATTTGTAAAAAGGTTTTCAAAATCTGGACGAACCCGGGGTCTAAAATGAAATCACGCAAGTAGGAGGGGTTGTATTTGTTAATGAAAATGGGGGCGGAAAACGTTTTTGACATTCCTATTTTTCGTTCGTTTTTTTTTTTCAAATTTACGTGTTAATTATTTCTTCTTCTTCCGTTTGTTTCATTTATTTAAAAGAAATTTGTTTATATTTTATTTTTGTCTTGGATTTTGTTTTTGTTTTTTGGTTTTGGTTTTGGTTTTGTTTATAGGAAAAATTGTGAATTTGAAAAAAAAAAATATTTAAAAGGGATAAATCAAAGGTAAAAGTAAAAGTCGAAGTAAAAGTAAAAGTCGAAGTAAAAAAGTGGGGAAAAAAAAGGAAAAAAAAATGAGGAATTATTATGATGTGTTGGGATTGCCGAATACGGCGTCAATGGATGAAATAAAAAAGGCCTATAGGAGATTGTCATTGGAACATCATCCGGACAGGGGGGGTGATCAAGAGAAATTTAAGGAATTGAATGAGGCGTATGAAACATTAGGTGACGAAGAGAAAAAGGCGATATTTGATGGTAAGACGAATGGTCCAGGTCAAGGTCCAGGTCCAGGTCCAGCAGGGATGACCCCGGAAGATATATTTCAACATTTTTTTGGGAATCACATGAATGGAATGCCATTTTTCCAGATGTTTCATGATGGAGCGGGTGCGAATATGCATTTTCAACAACAAATGATGAAACCGATGCCGATCATACATAAATTGGCGATTACATTGGAACAGGCTTATACGGGGATATCAACCCCGATTGAAATAGAAAGGTGGGTAATGCAACCAGGGAATGTGAAAATAACGGAGAAAGTGACCTATTATGTGGAAGTGCCTGTAGGGATAGATAATAATGAAATATTGATTGTGAGGGATAAGGGGAATGTGTTGGAAAATGGGGTGGTGGGTGATTTGAAGATATTTATGGAAGTATTGCCGCATGGGACGTTTGAAAGACAGGGATTGGATTTGATATTGCGTAGGGAAATAACATTGAAAGAATCATTATGTGGATTTAATATGGAATTTAAATATATAAATGGGAAGACGATTATGACGAAAAATAATCCGGGGTCGATAATACAGCCGGGATATCGCAAGGTATTTCAGGGGATGGGGATGAAGAGGGATGCGCATGTAGGGAATTTAGTATTGGAATTGTCAGTGCGATTTCCAGAGGCATTGACGCAAGACCAAATTGACAAATTGCAACAAGTTTTATAAATATTTCCTCTACAGGCAGTTAACGTCTTCGTTTATGTGTTAACTTGTTTTTTATAAATTCTTGGAGGAGGGGGGGGGCAGTGGCTGTGTTCGTGGTTGTGGTTGTATTAGTTATTGTAGTCGTGGTGGGAAATATTCACGATTGGTCATCATTTTCGTTCTAAAAAACATAAAACCAAAATGGACATGGTTAGCTATTTGCCAGCTGCTTAAGTTTTGATTAAAACTACTACAACCATCAAACATCCTTTCCATGTTTCTTACATTGCTCACATCCCAACGATTCAGTGGTTGATTAAAACTACAACAATTTGCAAACATGAAACTCATATTAGTAACATTGTTTACATCCCAACGATTCAGTGGTTGATTAAAACTACGACAATTTGCAAACATGAAATTCATATAAGTAACATTGCTTACATTCCAACTATTCAACGGTTGATTAAAACTTTCACATTTCGAGAACATGCCATTCATATCCCTAACATTCCCGACATTCCATTTATCAAGAGGTTCATTAAATTTATTTAATCCATCAAATAATAACTGCATAGAAGTAATTCTAGAAACATCCCATTGGTTGAATTCTCCTTTATCCCAATGTTGACTGTAATTCATTTTTTTTTCGTCAGACATGTTACGATATTCATTAACCGCATCATACAATTCTTTATTTGTTTGAGGAATAAAAGTATATTCGATTGTCATTTTTATCATTACAAAAAAAAAAGCAAAAAAAGAATATATATATATATTTAAAAAAATGGATATATATAACATTTCCCTAAATAGACGAACATCGATTAGTCTGCCTGTAAAGGAAAATATTAATTTGATTTCTCCTAAACATTTTTAATCAAAATTTTTCAAGATTTTAATTCTGGAAATTCTGTTCAAATTCAATTTCACATCCTTACAGGCAAACCATCGAAAAAAAAGGGAAAAAAAGGATGAATTCTGAAAGAGAATTTATGTTTCTGGAATCGGATTTAAAACATGATCTGAAAGAGACCTCCAATAATTATAACAGTCGATTAAATTTGGATTCAATGAACAATCGGATTGAATTAGATATATATTCCAACAATATAGTGAAAACGGTAAAATGGGAATGGGATTGGAATGATATAGTTTGTTTGGTGCGTGACTTTCCAAATGATCCAAATTTTGCATTGCATGATGTATATATAAGGATAACTCGTAAAGATAAGAAACCATTTACTTGTAATGATTTCATGTATCTAAGGTCATTGAATTTCCGTGTTGTTTGTAGTCATTTGAGTATATATTGTGATTTTTTTACAAGTTTGTTTTTTGAATTAATAAAGGAGCAGGAGGTTTTGCATGAAAATAATAATATTTTATTTTTGAAAATATTTTCATTTCGAAATTTAAAAAATGGATTTATCAAAAATTTGGCCTTCAGCAAATATTTAAGTTATATATCCTTAATGGCAAACAATACCAATAACAATAGAAAATTCATTTATGAAAAATATGATATGGAATTCATCTATTCAGGTAAAGATATTCATTTATCAGAAGCAGTGGATGATTATCTAGCATATAATTTGCTCCTAACGAATTATATAAAAAGATTTATTTTGGAACAACCTTTTTTTGAGATCAATGCTAAAGAAGATACTATATTCTGTAGTAATTCGTTAGGATATAATTTTTATATAAATACTATGGCACAGATGCTACTGTTTTTTGTACATCCAAGTCCGTTTGATGACATAAAAAGTTTGGACGACGATTTCGAACGAAAAGAGTTTGAATCGATTGATTTGGTGTTAGATGGGGAACGAACGAGTTATAAAGATTTAATACATGTCCGAATTTCCGAGTTTGATTTATATATGTTATGTTTTGATGAGCGTTTAAGAGACATTGATAATTTCAAAAAATTTATTGAATTTGATTTCGACCATTTTGATTTGAAAAATATAAAAAGCATCGATTTTTCCAAATACGATCAAAAATCTTTTCAATTCAAGTCTGAAATGTCTTGTTTTGGAGTATATTATGCGACTCTTTCTTTATGCAACATGATGTTAAATGGAGCAATTGTTGATAATGAACAAATGGAAACACATGCAGTGTGTACTAGTCGAATATGGTGATTGATTGATTTATTTTTTTTTACAAGTTTTTTTGTGACCACCACGTCGTTGTTTTTTGTAAGTTTTCGTTATTTTTTTCATCTTTATTCTCATTTTTTTTTTAGTAATTAAATTCATTTTCTTTTTACAACGAGTATTTTTTCTTTTTCTTCGTTTACCCCCGTAGAGTGCGAACTTTGTAAAAACCATGTGTTGATATGCTTCGTTACCTTTATCATCTTTCTCTTGATTGGCATAATTGACTATTTCTTTTTCATCCATACTTTCATCATAGAAATTTTTGGCGTACACAATGAAATCTTGTTTTCGTTCGTGTGCGCTCATTTTTTTAAGTTCGGTGCTATCAGCAACACTATCAAACCATTCAATCAAAACCTCATTGAGAGTTGTAGATAGTTGACCTTTTTCCCCGGTTTTGAATATTTGTATCATGTACGGGCGATCTGCCATTTCTTTTATTTGTTTATCAGTTGCTTCAGTTCGAAAGGGAATCGAATCAGTCATATATTTGATAAAATGGGATTTTCTTTCAGCTTCATTTTTTTCTTTAAGTTCTTTACTTTTAACAACAATATACTCATTAATCCATTGATTTCTTAATTCAGTTAAAGAAACATTATTAAAAAGATCTTTAAGTTTTTGCATTACAACTGTACATTTGTCGTTTGGTTGAAGACAGAAATTGCTGGCAACTTTCCCAATTCCGGTTGTTATTCTTTCGACGGCACCTTTATTACATGTTATTTCTTGTACTCTACCTTCATAAGCAAGAGCACATTCATCAACGAATGTTTTAATATATTGTTCAATAAAATCATCAGACTGTTTTGTAGCAAAGAGAAGGGACGCATCTGCTAATTCTTTTAATTCCTTAACCAGTAATGGATCACTATCTGGCGAGTTATAAAATTCTTGTATTTTGGTATGAATGGTGTTTAATGTGTCCAAATGATACTTTTTTGCATTTTCATCAAAGTCATTGCTATTTCGAATAAAAGTTTCAAGTGGAGCAAACATGTTGTTACTGTTATTTGGTTCGGTCATTTTGTTAACAACATTTGATGGGTTATTATTGAAATCATTCAAAAAAGATAATAGTTCTTGCTTGTCCAGAGACTTGAAGTAATCGTGTATTTCAAAAGCCAAACCGCTAATTCCACGCGTTTGTGGTTGTGGTGGTGGTTGTGGTGGTTGTGATTGTGGTTGTAGTCGTAATGGGAGATATTCAATATTGGTCATTCCTGATCTATGAAACATAAATCCAATATCGGTTGCGTTAGAAATATCCCAGCTACTTAAGTTTTGATTAAAATTCTCGCAAAACGCAAACATATTACCAGTATTGGTAACATTATCAACATGCCATTTATTGAGAGGTTGATTAAAAATTGTACATTCTCTGAACATATAAAACATATTTCTTACATTACTAACATTCCAATCATTAAGTGGTTGATTAAATGAAATACAGACAGTAAACATACCTTTCATATTTGTCACATTACTAACATCCCAATCGTTAAGTGGCTGATTAAAATTAGTACAATCCATAAACATAAACTGCATATTTGTCACATTGCTAACATTCCAATTTTTAATACTGTCACTATTATTATTATTGAATGATGGGCAATGACTGAACATACTTTCCATATTTGTCACATTACTAACATCCCAATCTCCAATGTCCTCATTGAAATTATTAATATAAGAAAACAAGTAACTCATATCCGTAATATTAGAAACATCCCATTCATTCATACGTCCTTTACCATTATTATGTTCCCAATAGTTTGTAACATTTCGTTCAAATACTAATTTATAATATTCTTTAATTGCATTTTGTAACTGATTTTTATCTGTTGGAGTAAATCTTTTTCCTGACATTTTATTATAATAGTATTTTTTATTAAACGTAACAAATCAAATCAAAAAAAAATGATATTATTTAAAAAATGATATATATATATGTCAACATAATATATTTCCTTTACAGGCAAACCATCGATCGTTTTAACCCTTGCGGTTTTAGCCTGTAAAGGAAATATTATTTGTATTTCCCTAAATCTTTTTTAATCAAAATTTTATTTTTCCAGATTTTCATTCTGGAAATTCTGTTCAATTTCACATCCTTTACAGGCTGAACCATCGAAAAAAAAAGGGGAGAAAAAAAAAAGAATGAATTTAGCAGATGAAAGAGAATTTATGTATCTGGAATCTGATTTAAAACATGATTTGAAAGAGACATCCAATAATTATAACAGCCGATTAAATTTGGATTCAATGAACGACCAAATTGAACTAGATATACATTCCAACAATATTGTGAAAACGGTAAAATGGAATATGAATGATATGAATTATAAGTTTTCAAATGAACCAAAATTTGCATTGCATGATATATATATACCAAAATAACTCGCAAAGATAAACAACCATTTACATGTAAAGATTTCATCCGACTGAGGGTGTTGAATTTCAATGTTTGATCGGTTAGATTTCAATTTGAAAAATATAAAAAGCATCGATTTTTCCAAATACGATCAAAAATATTTTCAATTCAAGTCTGAAATACCTTGTTTTGAAATATATTATGCGGCTCTTTCTTTAGCCAATTTGACAACAACATTTTTTTGATATATATATATTATATATTATATATACAATATTTGTCGTTAATCATCCATCTTATCAAAAAAAAATGTTTTCAAAAATATATAATCGAGTCTTTCAAAAGAAAAAAGATCCATTAGCTGGTTTGAAAAAAATAAGTCCCGGCGCTTTAGCTAAATATAGAGCCCATAGGGGTTCTCCAAACAAAAAATCCAATTCATCGTCGTCTACAAGTAGGGAATATTTCATTATCAAAAACAGTCCTACAATGAAGTCACCAGATAATAAAAGGAAAACAAAAAAAAACACACCTAAAAATAGGTCCAGATCTGGTTTCGAAATGAATTTACGTACACAACGTAATTTTACAAAATCAGAATATGAAAACATGAAATCGATGACTGAAAAAAACTTGTCTAAGACTTTCCTGGAAAATAAAATAGAATATGCACCAGTTAAAAATGCAAAAGGCGAATGGTACGGAAGTCCAAGTCCTAAATCAAAAAATAAAAAAACGAAAAAAGTCAAAATAAATCAATACGTTCGTGTTAAGGAAGTTACCCCAAGAAAAGGATGGGCGTTCGTGTGAACGAAAAAAAGAAAGGAATAAAACATCATATAAAATAAAAAAAAAAATAAAAACAAAAAGAGAGGGAACCAGAAAAAAATGGAAAAAAACATGAATTTCGGATTTATGATGTCCCGACATATAAACAGTCAAACATCATCCTCCTACTGGCTACATTCATGCGAGTGTATTCGTAAATTATATCCGAATTGTTGGATTGTGGTAATTGACGACAATTCAACAATTATACCAAAAGCGATACTAATATCAAACGAAAAAGAACAACAACAACCAGATCACAAGATCATTTTTATCAAATCGGAATTTCCAGGTAGAGGTGAATTACTCCCCTATTATTACTACATGGAATATAAATTATACCACCTTTTCCAGAAAGCAATTATCATTCACGACGGGGTATTTATTAAAAACACGATTGATTTTTCAGCCTGTAGGAGCAATGTGATTTGGGATTTCGACCATACATTTGACGAACCAGAAAAAGAATTGGAATTAATGCGTCGGGCAGGTTGTATTGGCATTGACACCCCCGATTTCACCTATTTCCACGCAAACAAATCGATGTGGTTAGGCGCATTCGGATCCATGTGCATCATCGACCACGACGTATTGGCAGAAATGCAAGAACGCTTCAACTTTTTCGGCCTGTTAAACGTGGTCAAATCACGCGCAGAAAGGATGCATCTAGAGAGAATCATCGGTGTTATATTGTCCTACGTGCTATTGGGACGCGATAAAAAACCAGAGAAATCATTATTGGGGAAAATCCATCAATATTGTAAATGGGGATTGACATTTAGTCAATATATGGAATCGCCGGAAAAAACAAAAGGGTTGTCTGTAGTGAAAGTGTGGTCGGATCGTTAAAATGCGGGGACAATGTATTCTTGTGTATTATCGGAAAAACTGGGGCGTTGGATTCCCAGCCGGTTTTTAAAACAATACCATCGGTCGGTTTCCTGTAAGGATTTCCAACATTGATCATTGGCGTAGAGCCAATGTTTATGCGTAGTCTCCAACAATGCATTATTCTCTACAAGCAAATCGACGAGAGTGTTTATATAATGGGCGTTGACGAGGTAACCGGACGCAGTTTGTACGTTTTTAGCGCACCAAAGGAGGTCAGGATGGATATCGGCCTGTAGAGGATTCTCTTGTTTCATGTTATAACTGAAAAAAAGTACGTCAAAAGGGGGCGTGTTTGGTTCCTTGTTGAAAAAAGCGTCAAGTTGTTGATTGAGTGTTTCGGGGTCGACGACAAATTGGAAATCGTCTTCAAGAATCAAGACATTGTGAACCACTGTTGGATCCTTTTTAGCTTCTTGTAATGCCGCAAGATGTGATTGGGCGCACCCGATGTATCCATATCCTGGGGGTGAACGTACCGCGGATATACGGGAAAATCTAGTAGGCGGAATATTATATTGGTCAAATTGTTGGAGCATTTGATCATTTCGATCTGTACGATAGTCTAAATTAATATAAAATATTTTGTCGATATTGTTCATTTCTTCAGTCTCTCTTTTCCTCTTTTTTTTTCTCCACCGTTTTCTTTTTTTTCTTTTCTTTCCTGTTTAAGTTCATTTTTTCTCATTCATAATATTGTTACAACTTTGATATTCAATATAAACAATTTGTATTATAATACAAATTAATAAAAATACAAATACAAAAAGAAAAATAGAATGAGTAAAGTTGATTTGAATGTTGGTATATTACGTTTGAGTCAAGGGATGACAAGTAGAAAAGCAAAAGCAATTCTAATGAGATTTGATAATTCAATTTCAACCCTTGCTTCCGCTTTGGAAGCAGATGAAACTGTTTTGGATGATATTTCTTATACCACAAAAAAAGGGGAAATAAAATATCTCAAAAAAAAATGTATAAGAAATCTAATTCGTTTTTTCACGAATTGTGATAATATGGAAAGGGAAAGTGAAAGGGATATGGATATAATGAGAGAAATTCTGATTTCTATCTAATCTTTGATTTTTTTTTAAATTAAATTAAGATAAAATTAAATTAAATTTAAAAAAAAATACTAAACTAAACTAAACTAAACACAACAATAATAAATAAAATAACAAAACGGACTATTTTGGTCGAAATTGTATTGTAGCTTGTTTCCTTACAGGCGGTTTGTATTCGATAGAATGATTTTTAGAAGAAGAAGAAGAAGGTGAGGAAGAAGAAGGTGTTGTTGATGTTTTCCAAGATTCGACCAATGTATTTTGTTTATGTTTTTTGTTTAGTGCAATATGTAAAAAAGGGTCAAATAGAAGTCGTTTGACGACGCGTTCTTTGGTATCATTGATTTTGTCCTCTATTTTTTCAGGGGGTTTATTCAATTCCTGCATTTCATATTTAATGTTGGCAATGTTTTTAGCCAAAACGATGCGTTCCGATACCGTCATCCCAGGCAAATCATTGACGACGAGTCCAAACACTTGTAAGAGGGGTTTCATGAGTTGATTGGTGATATAATATGTATAATCAATCGGTAAATGATGATCAATGATGTAACTGGGAATTTCGATTTTATCGCCTTGTAATTTAGTGGGTTTATCGGTGACAATATACACGTAAGGGATACGATCGCCAGGGGATGGTTTGTTTCCAGGGTCGCGTTTGCCGATGCGATCCGCCAATACTTTGTGTGCGATTTGTTCGGGTTTTTTGTAATCGGACCGGAGAGATTTAGTGATGACCAGTTTATCGAGACCGATTTTGCCGTCAACTAAATATTGGAGTTGGGTTTTCAGGAAATCGCAAGCACAATCGAGCGTTTGTCCCTTCATGAAAATGTCGATGATTCCACCGTAGACGTCTTTAACAATGTTGGCATTGTCGCGGCGTTTCAAAACAATCCCCATGGATTTCTGTTTGCATTTATTGGGATCGAATTCGTATAACATACCGACGTATCGTTTTTTCGATAATAAAATAAACGGCATGAATGTTTTTTCATATTCGAGATCTTGTGGGGCTTTGAGACGCGCGCCGGCCAAATGACAAGCTTGTTGCGCCAATTCGATGGTGATTTCGAGCGCTTTTTTCCCGCGGAGGGGTTCGCCTTCGGGTGTTTGGAGATTGAAGGTAAAGAATACTGAATCCGTGTCGCCATATATACGTTCGGTGTTGGTTAATACGGGTCCGTAATTTTCGGTTTGGCAAATTCGGTTTTTATAGGCATTGATGATGATTTTTTCGGCAAAAGTGAGCATGAGACGTCCAGTGGCGGT
>JACCEB010996361.1_pt1 | contig 21396 bp, 45 predicted proteins | sample 7454761 | NCBI WGS metagenome assembly JACCEB01 (sample SAMN15323454, study PRJNA562643) | freshwater metagenome | isolation source: river surface water | place: USA:Blue River Watershed | collected 2017-08-18 | reverse complement strand
TATTAACTAATATAGAAAAATCTATCCGATAAGATGCTAGAAATAAATGTAAAGGATTATAGTGAGTTAGATGAAATCTTTAACCCTAATAACGCTCAGTTAGTAGAGCAGATGTATAAAGCTGTTTCAGAAGCTCACAAAGAAGGTAGAACTTCTGCTGATGTATTTAAAATTACAGTTGGTGATGCTGATTATTGTTATGAAGTTAGCGTTCCTCAAGCAGAATGGAATAACGTCCTAGACACAGTCCTTTCATTTTTCCATAAAGAAGAAAGAACAGATGAATGTATAGATGTTTGGCAACTTCAGGAGGGAATCAAAGCAGGAAAAGTTATTAAGAAAAAAGTTGCATCTAAAAAATAATAATCATATATTAAATTATATAAACAATTAAACAGTTATAAGATGAATTACACACAAAAGATCTCAAAGATCGCAAGCAAGCGCCGCAACGGTGATGTTCCACGTATTAGTGAAGTATTAGAAAACAACTACAGCACTTCTCACATCACAAATGTATTAAACGGAGTTCGTTTCAACGACCGTATCGTTAATGCAGCTTATCGCTTGTTGTATCGCAGAGAAAGCAATGCTACAAAGATCAGCAAGTTGACAACTCAGTTGACTGCTGCTAAATAAGCATTCCGGATTAATCAAAGAGGCCTCCTTTTAGGGGGTCTTTTTTTGTTCTTTCCGGAAAAATAATTTAGAAAGTAGTGGCTTTTCTGCGTACTAGTTCGTATCTTTATGGAGTAATGAGAGATATAAATTTAGTAAGTGTTATGAATAAGAATGATTTAAAATTCGAATTGCTTCTAACTCAGTTAGAAGAAGCCTCCATTAGGTTGGAGAAGTATAAGGCCAAAGGTTGGTCTTCTATGGTTGAGAGCACTAAAGCTCTAATGGCTAAGTTAGAAGCCAAGATTGACGCCTTAGAGGCGTAATTTCAAAAGTATTTAAAATTTAAAAAATAAAGGTTATGATGAATAAATTAAGTAGTAAAAAAGTAGCAGAGATCGCTGCAGAGTTTGGTGAGTTTGAAATCGGTCAAGTAATGGGCGGAAGTAATAGCGTTTACCTTCGCTTTGGATACTGGAGACGAGTTAACGTAAGTAAGCTTCAGGAAATGTTAGGATTTGGATTCAAGGTTGTTGAAGACGATATCGACGATGACGATTGTGGTACTTTATATTCTTACAAATTAAAATAAGGTTATGTCAGAGAAAAGAGGTCATACAGTTAAGATTGAATACCCATTCAATACAGCAGGAGTATTAGAAGTCTACTACCCAGATTTAGATAACTGGTATAGAACTACAGCTTCAGAATTCAGATCATTCGACGGAAAGAGACGTATTACCGAGCCGGAATATGTGTCTAGAGCAAATAGAGATATCCCGATGATTACTTACGATTATTTTGGACCGGTTTATCATCAAGGTACTAACACAGTTGTTGAGAGTAAAGGACTCAATATGATTGTAGGAGGTACTAAATGGACGGAAATGTTCAATCCTCCTTCCGGAAAAAAGCAGAAAAAAAATAAGGTGAGTTAGTTGCCTTTCTGCATTAAAGTCCGTATCTTAAGGTATAATAATTAATCAATCACTTAAAAAAATAGGTTATGTTACAAACATTCAACAAGTCACTCGACACATTCATGACAAAAGAAGACATCAACAAAGTATGTCCATTAGCATTCGCTTCAGCTCCTACCAACCCTAAGGTTAGCGGGAAGTATCTACACGTCAATACTGAGACTATTATTGACGATTTAGCTAAGTTAAACTGGTTCCCAGTTACAGCTGCTCAAAGAAAAGCTCGTAAGAATAAATCTAATACGATCTTCTCTAAGCATATGATCTCTTTTCAAAACCCTGATATTCAAATCAAGGGTGCTGATGGGGATGATGCTTTCCCTCGAATCATCTTGACTAACTCTCATGATGGTTTTAACTCCTTCCAATTCGCTGTTGGTATTTTCCGACTAGTATGTTCTAATGGCTTGGTTGTTGCAGATGAGCAATTTGCTGACTTCCGTATCCGTCACTCAGGATATACTTTCGAAGAACTACGCGGTGTAGTATCTAAAGCAGTTAACGACTTACCTAATAAGGTAGAAGTTCTTAACAAGATGAAACAACGCATCTTAACTGACGAAGAGAAGATGGATCTAGCTCTTAAAGCTATGACTATCCGTTCAGGTAAACTTCCAGAAGGAACTGTAGTTGGATACGATGACGAAACTCTTCGTGATATGTTAACTCCAAAGCGTAAAGCTGATGAAGGAGATGATCTTTGGAAAGTGTTTAACGTAATCCAAGAGAAAGTTACTCAAGGAGGCTTTAGTGCTGCTCTTCGTGGAGCTAAGGTTCGCAAGGTTCGTAAGATTAAATCTTTCGAAAAGGATTTGACAGTTAATAAAGAGTTGTTTAAGTTAGCAACTGCAATGCTTAACTAGTTAGTAAATATAAGGGAGCCGGACTCACCTCCGGCTCTTTTTTAATTTTAAGTTATGCACGAAATTTTACATGTAGTAGGTTTGTGTGGTGAGAAGCATCTAAGCTTTCTCGCTATTTTAACAGACCCAACCTTAACACTAGAATTATGGAAAATGAGATTTTATTTTGGAAGGATGGAGACTATACTGCAAAGGGTGGCTACTTCGTTAGGAATGATTTAAAGACTTTCCTACAGACATTAAAAGACAGTGGACTTGAACCGGTTGGGATTAAGGTCGATATGGATAGTTTTAATTTAGAAGTAATAGTAAAAGCTCCAGATGAGGATAATTAGATGTATATGGGGAAATAGACATCATGAGGAAGTAAAACGATGTACAGAAGCTAGTATTAAGTACGGACTACATCCTAAAGATCAATTAGTATATTGTTGGGATTCTGAGAACTTAGAGTTTATCAAGGATCTAGGATATAATACTAAATACATGGGTGAAAATACTATAGGCTGGGAAGGTTGGTTTATTAACAAACTAACCGCTTTCCGGCTATCCTCTTTTGAAGGACCCTACTTGTTTCTTGATTGGGATTGTAATCAACAAAAACCTTTAGATAGTAATTTCTGGAATATGTTAGAGCAAGGACCTGACATTCAGATGCCCTTATACCTCTTTCCTCAAAAAGCAATTCAAAAATTTAGTACAATAACTCCTTTTATCGAAGAAGAAGGATTAGAGAAAACTCACTACTTTAATATCATGATGTATCAGATTTTGCGATACGGTACATGGGATTTTAACGGTGGGTTAGCAATACCTAATGCTGGATTTGTATACTGCCGGAATACTTCTTTTGCTCATGAACTTTTCAAAATACATAAAGAAAGATCTATAACTACAAACATAGAAGAACTTTGTGCTATGTTGTATTTTAACCGTAACATACACGGTGTCGATGATTATATAGATAAAGTAGAACCAAAAGTATGTGTAGGTAAGAGCGACAATGATATGTGGAATTCTCAACACATACTCAACACCTATATTAATATAAAAGCTAACAAAAATATTTACTTTATTCATGAATAATTTTAAAATAATATACGTTAACTGGACTAAACCGTTCTTTAATAAGAATAATTTTACAGGTATAAAAAGCTACTTAAAAGACGGAAACCCAGCCACATTAGAATACAAGCTAGAAGATTATGAAAAGCTTATGCAGATTTATAGCTTTACATTAGCTAAAAGACATACAGGTGCACCTATAAAGATGTACACAGATACAGCTGGTTATGAGTATTACCGCAAAGAGAATATGTTACAGTATTTCGATGAAGTAGATGTAGAATTCCTCAATTCAGTTAATAGAGATAGCAGCATAGATCCGGCTAAGTTTTGGACTAGCGGTAAGATTCTAAGCATTTGTAATGAGAAACCTCCTTTTCTATTCTTAGATACTGACTTCTTTCTTTTGGATAAGTTACCAGATTGGGTGTATCAAAAAGACGTTACTCATGCTCATTGGGAGTTACTTAGAGCATGGCTGTATGTAGCAGAAGGAAGAGTAAAAGATGAATTTGGATTAAATATTCCAGAATTCTCTGAGACTATGCTCATACCTAATACTTGCTTTCTATTTATGAATGACAATGAGCTAGTAAGAAATCTTCAGAAGAGGTATAGAGAGTTGCATTTAGAGATAGTAACAAAACAATATGGATATGTTCCTGATGAATTGTGGCTAATGACAGATCAAAACATACTAGGTTACCTATTACGAGATCGAAATGCTAATGTAGGACACGCTATAAATAAGGTCTACATACAGTTTGCTGATAATCTAGGTTCTGATAAAGTCGGTAATACTCCGAGATGGACTCATTTTGATAATCTAGAAAGATTTCTACCAGAAGTTAACTACCATCATGTATGGTTTGAAAAAGCAGCAATGCATACAAATCAGACACACAAAGAGAATGTTATGAGAGATTGGCGATTAAGAATAAATGAAAATTTACAAATTTTAAACAAATGATATATTGGTTCACAGGACAGCCAGGAGCAGGTAAAACTACCTTAGCTACCTCCTTAAAAATTCACGTACATCATTCTGCTATAACAGTTGATGGAGATGATATTAGAGAAATTTTTGAAAACAAAGATTATTCAGAAGCTGGAAGAAGAAAGAATATAGAACTAGCTCAGAATATAGCTTACTTTTTAAATGAGAAAGGATACTGCGTATTTGTATCTTTAGTTTCTCCTTATAGAGATCAACGAGAAGCTTTTAAAGCTAGGTTAGGAAAAGACTTAGTTGAAATCTATGTACATACATCTGAAGATAGAGGACGCAATCATTTTCATGTAGAAAATTACGAACCGCCTTTGGAAAATTATCTAGATATCGATACTACCGATAAGGATCCTTTCCATACTTATAGAGAGTTAGTAGATAAGTTGGAGCTTTAAAATAAAGTTCATACATTGTAATATGAGTACAAGATATTTAGCAACTGCCGCATTTCAGTCTTCATCTAACAAAGTGAAGTACTCTATGTTTATTGGCAGATGGCAACCTTGGCATGCTGGGCATCGCTGGTTGATCGATCAAAGATTAAAAGACGGTAAGAAAGTTCTACTAGCTATTAGAGATGTAGAACCAGACGAAAAGAATCCTTGGACACCTCAAGAGGTATTAACTAACTTAACTAACGAATTGTTAGATTTAATTGAAGAAGGTAAGTTAAAGATTATTATCATTCCAGATATTGAATCTGTCAACATAGGAAGAGGGGTTGGGTATGATGTTATTGAGCATATGCCACCAGAAGAGATTAGAGACATCTCAGCTACAGGTATACGAAATAAGATGAAAGAGGAGGGTAAGTTATGATAGTAGAAAAGAAGCGACATATAGCTAAAACTATCTCATATAGAGTAGTTAGTACAGCAATTGGTTTTGCTACAATGTGGGCTGTTACAGGTTCAGTTAAATTCGGAGCAGCATTTGGAATAGCTGAATTACTTTGGAAACCTATCCAATACTATATACATGAAAGAGTCTGGTATAAGTGGATTAAGTACGGATTAAAAAAAGATAACATATGATTTATATAATTACTTTTGTACTTTTTATTACTATACTTTATGGAGTAGTAGGTTATAAAAAGATATTAGATAGGTATAAAATGTACAGAACCAAACAGTACTGGACAGATTATAATACTATTGAATTCGCTGCATGGATGTCTAAAGCAGCTATTATTATACCAGGACTTGTATTTGGTATAGAACTTTGGTATTTTCATTTCCTTACTCTAGCTACTTCCTCTTTACTAATATGGGCTAGTATGAAAAAATCTCTTCCTACTTTGATTCTTTTTAATACAATCTGGATTTGTATATCCTTAACAATTATAATAAGAAACTTATTTATGTAGTATGGATATGAAAGAGATTATCTCTGCTTGGATTACTAAAATAAATCCAAAGGAAGATCAAAAGAACTTAGCCAAAGAACGTTATGAAATATGCGAACAATGCCCTAAGAGAGAAACTCTATTCAATAATCATAAATGGTCGGAGTACTGCGGAGAGTGTTCTTGCTTGTTAGAAGGAAAGATATTTAGCCGTCTTTATGATGGCTGTCCTCTTCATAAATGGATACCAGTTGAAGATAAATACCTTAGCGAAAGCTCAGTAATTAAACAAGATAAAACTTTAATATGATACAAGGCTTAATTCAAATAGATGATTTTCTAGAAGATGTTTGGACTATTAGAGATCAAGCTATAGAGTTAAAATATACTCCTTCATTTGAAGAACAAGGATGGAAAGGCTTCAGGTGTTTAGAACAAAACGAACTCACCTTAAGGGTAGCTAATATAGTAAAAGCCGAATTAAGTAAAAGAGATTCTAAGTTTGCTACAGCAACTTATGATTGTTACTTTCATTATACATTAGAAGATACTGTAAAAGAAAAAGGTTATAATAAGAACCGTATACATAAGGACCGTAAAAAAGATTACGCAGGTGTAATTTACTTAGCTCCTTACCAAGTTCCTGATTCTGGGACTTCTTTTTATGATGATAACTATATTCAAATTGACGAAGTAGAAAATGTTTTTAATAGATTTGTATGCTATCCTGCTAATATCAACCATGCAGTACAAGAGCCGTTTGGAACTTCTATTAAAGACGGAAGACTTACATTTACAGTCTTTATAGAATTTAAGCAAAAAGAATCAAAGACACTTATATGATACCTGTAAAAGAATTTAGAGTAAGTGATACACTCACCATCTATAAAGCTCAATATGATTGGACCTATGGACAAGATGAAATCATATATAGAGTAAAGCAGAATAAGTGGTTACTAGGTACTACAGATTTTAATACAACAGAGATTAAAGTTCATAGCCCAGAAATAGACCATATTATTAAGTACGGTAAGAAGATTGCTAAAGGCTTATCCAACATACCTGAGAAGTCTAAACCAGTTTGGGTAGGTAAAACATGGAGTTATATACAAGATAAAACCTCTAAAGATCCAGATAACGGCTTTCATATGCATACAGCTGCTATTAACTTTCCGGATACAAAAATTAATGCACCTATTCTTACAGACTGGACTTATTGCTTTTATGTTCAAGTACCTTATGACTTACAAGGAGAAGAGGGTGCATTGTTACTTAGAGATAAAGACGGTAGAGTATACGCAACTAAGCCAAACGAAGGAGATTTTATATTTTTTAAAGGAGATGTAGAACATAAACCTAACTTATCTCCTAATTCAGAAGGAACTAGAATTGCTATTTGTTCAAACATTAGCTTTAATATAACAGAGATTAGATGATAATCTTCGATAACATACTACCTGATTATTTTCGAAATAGACTTATCGATATTGAAGGTAAGTATGCATTAGATGATACAGATGGTAATTATTATAGGTTTACATACCCATCTCATCAGATTGCAATAGATTTTGAAAACATGTTCTTAGGAGTTGGAATTCCTTACCAATGTGATAAAATGTATTTCAGTAAGAGAAGTAAAGGAATAGAAACTACATACAAACAATTTAAAGATAGTAACTATGCCCTTCTCATTTACTTTATCAATCAGAATTACTCTGGAGGAGAGTTGAAGTATAAAGAAAGCATAATAGTACCAGAAGCTAATAAAGCAGTCTATTTTGATTCCGGAATAGATGTAGAGCTAAAAAACATTGATGAGGGGACACAGTACTTATTTATAAGTTACTTTAGAAGAAGCGGAATTAAAAATACACGGACTCTTATATAAACAGTCCGCTTAGATATTTATATATAAACGAATTAATTTAAACACATAATATGAAAGCTGTTTTAATAGGAAGTGATTTCTTACTTGATGACGATGGGAACGCAAGACTCGTTGAATTAAATACAAGTGCTGGAATCTATCAAAGTATGTTGCCACATTTAGACTTTTCAGGACTTGAGGCTTTACTTCAAACAAACTCTATAGCAGAGTTAGTTTATATCTTTAATGATCAACAGCTAGTAACAGATCCTAAATTTAGAGTAAATCTTTCTCTAGGTACAAAGTTACAAAGTATTTGTGAGAACTTAGGTATTGCATATACACCTTACCAGGTGAGTACGTATGCTACAACAGTACCTTATGTAGAAGATTCTCCTACGAAATTTATTCTTAGACAAGCATTCGATAGTACAGCTTTGATAGATGATGTATATTGTGCAGATAAATCAAACCTACAGGAACTTATACAAAGCCAATCATATGCTATCCCAGCAGGATTTGATGCTACCAAAGCACCTAACGTTGTAGTTAAGTCAACACAGCCTCAATATGACGCAAAAGTATATCCTCAAGTACACACTATAACAAATCAGGCTGAGTATGATACATTAGTCTCCGCTACTACAGCACCATATTTTGTACAAGAGTTTATCAATTCAGAAAACAACATTATACAAGGACGCTATTCTATTATTAGAAGCTTAGATTTAGTTTACGGTTCTAATTTAGATACATTACACCTTGGTTCTTACCATCAAACATCACCTTATAGATTAGATATTTGGCCTGATGAATTACAAGCAGGTACAACTGCATTAACTAATAAGTCTAGAATCAAATGGATTTCTAAACTCTCTACAGATGATCAAAAAAATATATATCATGTAGATGAAGATACAAAAATTGTAACACCAGCAGGAGAATATATAACAATCCAAGATATAGAAGAAGGAACAGTAGTAAAATCAGCTCAATTTAGTAATTTTCCAACCGGCTCTTATGTAGATGTATTTGGATTCTCTTCTTCTTTTGCAGAAATGGAAAGCTCATTACAGGTGAATTCAGCGACAGTAGTGGGGTATATAAGCTCCAGTTTAGAGACAGTATACTTAAATATAACTTTAGAAGACGGAACTAACTGGGATGATTCTACTAGATCTACTTTCTATACAGAAGTAAGCGGTAGTACATTAACAAAGTTTAAATCACTTAGTCAAGTAGATTTAGGTGATAAAGTAATCCTATTAGATGTAGCTACAAACGAACTAGTAAAAAAAGAAATTACAGCATTAGATCCTGTATACGATACTAAGGTAGTTTACGAACTTGATGTCGAAGAGCAAGATATCTTCTTATCGGTTTTAGATGAAGCAACTAATATAGCGTTAATACAACACAACCCTTGTTGGTGTAATGGATATAACTGTGGATGGTATAGCTGTTATAATTCCTGTTGGACTTGTCAACAACAGTGCTTTATAGGTGAAGCTATGGTATTAACTGCAGACGGACAGAAAGAGATTAAAGATATTCAAATTGGAGATGTAGTTCAATCTTTTGACTTACTCCGTAATGACGTAGTGACCAAGACAGTAAAAGGCCTTTGGAAATCAGATTATGATAACAAGCTAGTAATAATTAATGGAGTTAGAACTAAAGCTACTATAGGACACCCATTTGCAATAAAAGACTTTGATGGTAACATTAGTTGGGCTGCAGCCGATCCAGATGCTGATAAAGACTTCCACCCTGAATTAGTTGTAGAGAAGTTAGAAACTGGTAAATACTTCATTAACTTAATGGGGGATTGGGTATTAGTTGAATCGATCGAATTTGAAGACTTTAAAGGACTTGTGTACAACATCTCAGTTGAAGATACTCAGAATTATATAGCAGAAGGAATACTAGTTCATAACATGGCAAAAAAATTACAATAATATGGCAAATATAGTAGACATTGTGGTAGTACCGACAGTACCCGCAACAGATGTAAAAGTTAAAAACGCAATAGAATCTATAATCAATTTAATCAGAGATAAACACTTATCGTAAATTATAGAAAGGTTATATGTTAGTAGATAATAAGTTTTTGTTTCTTAAAATACCTAGAACAGCTACAGTAGCATTTGAACGTTCCTGCTTTTTGGCAGGACTTTCTGTTAAGTACCCTACTGATAACATTCTAGCTCAAAGACAAGCAGATAAAGGAATAGAGCCACGTAGGCACGCTCATGAAAGAATCTCAAAACTTAGAGAGCATTTTGGTTACGATTACCCTGTAATTGCTATAGATAGAGATCCTTTAGATCGATTCTTATCAGCATGGAAGTATGTCATAAAGTTTATCTCAGAGAACAATCCAGAAGCTTCTCAAATTTTAGCTAAAGTAGATACTAACTCTTTTATAGATGCATGGAAGAGTGAAATAGGTTTTAGTTCTAATTTACAGGATATAGATAAATGCGATAGATTTTTCAGTAGATTAATTCCTGGGGGTCTTCCTTATAGTAAAAATACTTATATGATTTTTACTTCAGTAATGACAGGGCCCTCTAGGTGGCATGAAAATGATCCTAGTATTTTGTATTTTAAGATGAAAGAAATACCTGTACTAGAACAGTACGTTAGAGAGGTAACAGGTAAACCATTTGAGTTTATCATAACAAACCATACAAAAACAATTAATACAGACTTTTTACTGAACGATAGTTTTAGAGAGTTTTATTTTAATTTTATAGAACCTCCTTATAAGAATAGTACTACTCTTATCTAATGAACACTATAAAAAATTTCTTACCAAAAGATCTTCACGTAAACCTTCTAGAATATGCTAAGGTTTGCAGCTATAGAAAAACAGAAGATAACATATACAACTTTAGAGGCTGTACTATTACAGGAGCTCTTTACAAAGAAGTAGAAAGTTTATTTAGAGAATATAAACTAGTAGGTGAAATAGATATACTAAGAATTCAACGAATAGATAAAAGTATAAGGATGACAGAAAACTACCACCGTCACCATACTAAATATAAAGAGAATGTAGTTTGCTTTTTAAATCAAAACTTTATAGGTGGTGAATTTGAGTACATAGATCAAAAATTACTAAAGGTATTACCAGAAGAAAATACAGCTCTAGTATTTGGACCTACTTTAAGACATAGAGTTCTCCCGGTTACAGAAGGAGAAAGATATACTTTAGTTGCATTTCTAGCAGAAAATTCTTATCTTTATAAAAAACAGAGAACAGTTATATGAAAAAAATAGTAGTATTAGGAGGAGGAACTGCCGGCTGGTTAACAGCTTTATATGTTAAACATCTCTTTAATAAAGCAGAGGTTACATTAGTGGAGAGTTCTGAGATAGGGATATTAGGAGCAGGAGAAGGTTCTGTACCTATGTTACCTTTATTTCTACAGACATTACAAATACCGCTAGGAGAGTTTAAGAGAGAAGCTAATGCTACTTTTAAGACGGGTATTAGGTTTACTAACTGGAGAGGTGATGGAAGCAGTTATTTACATCCGTTCTTAGCCCCACCAGGCACTACCTTAGACTTTAAGTCACTTCATTCTTTAGGCTTTAATCATGCAAGCCAAATACCTAACACAAACTCAGCATACTATATATTAAACGCTGTAGCTAATAAAGAAAACTTAGAAGAGGTAGTACCTGTAAACGCCTTAGTAAACAATAGTAAAAGTCCTTTTTTTACAATAGACAATAAAGTACAAAGCTCTTCAGGTTATTCTTTTCATTTTAATGCTAGAAAAGCTGCTACCTATTTAGCGAAGATAGGAGAAGGTAGAGGTATAAGGAGAATTGATTCCAAACTAAAAGAAATACACTCTAAAGAAGACGGAACAATAACAGCAATTGTTTTAAAAAACGAACAAGTATTAGATCTAGATTTCATATTTGACTGTAGCGGTTTCAATAGGTTGATTATCGGTAACTTTCATAAAACAGAATGGATCTCCTATAAGAAATACTTAACCACAGACTCAGCAGTACCTTTCTTTGTTCCACATAAAGAAAAGACTATGAAACCTGAGACTAATTGTATTGCAATGAAGTATGGTTGGATGTGGCAGATTCCTGTTAAGCATAGATGGGGAATGGGTTATTCATTTGATAGTAATTATATTACCCCAGAGCAGGCATATGATGAGATTGAAGAAACATTAGGGTATCCTATAGAAAGACTTGGTAAAGTATTTCAATTCAATGCTGGACGTTATAAAGACGTTTGGGTTAAGAATAGTATGGCAATTGGTTTAAGCTCTGGTTTCGTTGAACCTTTAGAAGCTACATCCTTGATGATTGCTTTAATGCAACTAGTTAACTTAGATCCTACCTCAATGGTAGAAAACCATCAAGACGATTTAGATCAATTTAATAAAGCTATAGCAGGGTTGAATCACGAAGTTATGTGCTTCCTATATTACCATTTCTACACTACTAGGAAAGATACTCCATTTTGGAAAAATTATAGCGACAAAGTAAACGTACCTCCTGGATTAGATAAACTTTTAAAATTATGGGAAAGAAGAGCGCCTAAAAATTTAGACCTTCATGAGCTAACCGGAGGCGAGGTATTTGACATTTACAGTTGGTATATAGTAGGAGTAGGAAATGGAACACTTAATATAGAAAACCTTGAAAAAGAGAATAAACTTCTCGATTTAGATAATAAACTAAAACCTTTTAGAGATAAATTAAGAGCTTATCTAAAAGAAGTAATTAACGCGTCTATTGACAATATACAATCAAACAGTGCAGACTAATTTTACATTAATTATGCTTCAAGATAAAGGAGCAGGAGTTTTTTCGAATATAGATTTCAACACAGAAGATCTAATAGGAGTTTATGTAGAGAATAAACCTAGTAAGTTAGGAAGAAAGCTCACAGCAACTTTATGGGAAAGTGATCCGTTAGGGAGATTTTGTAACCACAGTGAACGTCCTAATACTACGCTAGTTAAAACTGAGAATGGATATAACTTATATGCCAATAGACCTATTGATAGAGGAGACGAAATTACAGTAAGCTACCATGTAGTAGAGTATAAGTTAGAACGACCTAAAGGAGAGTATTTTAAATCTAACTTTGTAAATAGAGATTATAAAAATTACGGCAAGTCAATATGCGAATACTAATATACTCTCTACCTAGAACAGGGTCAAATAGCTTAACACATTATATTGCTAATTCTTTACATTATAGAGAGATTATAGAACCCTATAATGAATTCCGATTTTGGGATACAGATATAACTGAGACTGATATTTGGAAAAGAGATAACGTAGTAGTGAAAATGATAATAGGTCAAGGAGGATACTGTTATGATGAAATAAAATCTAAGTTTAATAAAACAGTAATACTTTATAGAGAGAACTTAAAAGAACAAGCAGAGAGTTTTGTCCATGCATCAAAGTCTGTTGACTGGCATGCTCCATATACATTCACTCCTACTAGCATTTCAGAAGAAGATTATCAAAAGGCATATACAAAGTTTAAGAATCGAATAGACGAATTAAAGAGTATCGATGCTTTTAAAGTGAGTTATGAAGATTTGTATATTTCCGGAATAGATAAAGATAGGTTAGATGAGTACCTGGGTATAACAAATAAGTCATTTAGATTCCTCTTAGATAGTAGGAATAAGTATAGAAGAGATTTAACTGAGGCAAAAAAGACTCTAATTTAGTTGCTTCCAATCATATTTTTTCGTATCTTAAGTGTATGGAAAATCAAGGAAGAAGACCCGACCAAATTAAATTTGCTGAAGACGTTTCGTTCTGGGCATTTTTAGGATTAGTAGTAACATTAATTATAGCAGCATTAACTTGATATGAAAATACAAATATCAGATAGTTTTGTTGATAGTTTAAAAGTATTAGCAAGACATAATACATGGTGGTATAAGATTTATAAAACCTTGCGATGGGATCTAAAAAATTTCATACTAAATGTATGGACTTTCAGAAAAGAATTATGGGATCATCGTTGGTGGGATTATAGGTATACTTTAAATCTTTTTGAAAAATCTCTACATGTGCAGGAAAAAGGCTTAAGTACTAGAGGTATAGAAGTTCCAGAAAGTAGAGATGCTAAAGTTCAATCTATTAGAAGAGTCTTAGAACTTTTAAAAAATGCTCGAGAGGATAACTTTATAGAACGAGCAGAAGCAGAATTAGGTCCTTTGAGTGATTGGGATTGGAACGTAAACGAAGACGGTATGCTTATAGATAAGGATACTCCTGAACAAAAAGCTCATAACAGAAAGGTATTTGTAAGAGCAAGACAGATAGAAGACGAAGAATGGAAGGAGTTATGGAACATACTTAAAGGTACTAAAAACTCTAGAAAGTTCAATAAGAACTACGATGGATCAGATATGAGAGGTTGGTGGGATTAAAATTTAAAAATGAAACAACTATTATTAATAATTGCCTTTATTCTACTAGGTGGAGTAGGGCAAGCACAAACAAGTAAGGCAACTGGAGGGATTGAAGATGTATTTACAACTGATACTATCTTAAACAATTTTATGCTACATTGGATCGGTAAGCCTTATAAGTTAGGGGGTAGGACTGAAAAGGGAATTGATTGCTCACAGTTAACAAAACGTGCATACAAGGACGTTTATAATAAAGAGTTAGAAAATGTTGCCTATAAGCAGTGGAACCAAACACAGAGAGTTAAACGAGATAGCTTACAGATTGGAGATCTAGTATTTTTTAGGAGTAGAGTTTCTCCTAGTGGTTGGCATTGCGGACTATATATTGGTAACACAATGTTCTTTCATGCATCAAATAGATTCGAAGGAGTAAAGGTAAGTAGTCTGGAAGAACCAAGATATAAAAAAGCAATTAGAGGATTTGGACGTTTAAAACAATAATAATTATGGCAATCGCAATCATAAGTATGGTATTAGCAGTCGCTTTAATCTCCTGGAGATGGGTAGAAGGAATCGACTATATGCAAAAGAATCATCCAGACTATAAAGGAGATGATCTATTCGGACCCTTTGATGAAGATGATAAGGATCATGTTCTGTAGGGAAATAAACCTGTAGGATCGTATCTTATTTTTTCTTATCTTTATAAAAAGAAAGTATATGGTAGCAATGGCAATCGGCGCTTTGGTTTCGTTTATTTGGATAGCAGTAGAATACTATACTGCTCCTACTCTAGATCAACGTGGTAAAGTAATTAAAGAAGGTAAAAAATTAAAAGACATTCTAAAACGTAAAAAATGAGAAATACAGTAGTATTAATTATTGGGGTTATTATTCTATGCTTCTGGGCTGTATCGACTAGAAACAAGTCTATAGAGTATAAACAACAAGTAGAAGTTTTAACTCAAACTAAGGACAGCTTAGCAGCAGAAAATTTTATTCTAAAGACTCAACTTGGAAGATACGAGCTTACTTTAGATTACCTTAACGAAACTAATCCTAAAGCTGCTTTGCAGTTTTCTAATTATATGAATCATGAAACCGAATAAGTTTTCTATCCTAATAGGAATTGCTGTAGTAGTTTTATTCTTACTTTGTATTATAGGAAAATACTCTACTATGAGTAATGTACAGTCTATACAAAACAGTAATACTGTGAAAGTTGACTCTTTACAGACTGTTATAGATTCGCTACAAGCAGAAATTCAATTTCAAAATGATGGGTTTGATTTCAAAGAACACCGTTATGAAGATGTTATTTCAGAATACGAATTCGGTATTGAGTACTTAGAGAAATATCATCCAGAAGCTTATAGAGACTTTCATAGAATAATCGGCTTTAAAGAACGCTTCAGAAGATCTGACGAATTAGAAAATAAAAAAAGGTTACATGTCGAAAAAGATTAAACCCATACATAAATTTAACGGAGGAAGAGGAGCTACTCTATGTCATGAATGCCGTAAGATTATTTCAGAAGGAATGACTGAAGATCTATACTGCGAAGAGCATGGTGGTACACCTTCTTATAAGTATAAACTTATCCGTTCTAGAGATAACTTAACAGTAACGGGTAGCAAAGTACTTTGGTTAGAATGGAATGAGAATGGAACCTTCAAGAAAGAACATGAGACTCCAAGAGTAGGAGCAAGCTTAGTAGTAGATCCTCAGTACGGTACATACAGATGGTTGACAACTACGGTAGAATCTTTTACTGAAGAAGAAGGAGTTATTACTTTTAATACGACTAACAGTACATATAAACTTATAATAAATGCCTAAAGCAACAATAGAATACGACTTGAACGATATAGACGATAGTGATGCTCATTTAAGAGCTGTAAAATCTCTATCTTTGACAATAGCACTTTGGGAGATGGATCAACATCTTAGATCTGAATTGAAGTACGGAACTAGAGAAGGAGAGCTATCAGATGAAGCTTATAAAGCAATAGAACGAACTAGAGAAAAACTACGTGAAATTCTAGACGATAACGGAATAGTATTAGATGAATTAATGCGATAAAAATATGAAACAGTATAAATTAGAATTTGGTGAAGAAGAAAAAGAATTCAACGAGAATGAATTCATACCAGAATTTAAAATAGAAATCAACCCAGGACATTATCTAGAGTTGATGGATAGATTACACGTAGTACTTTCAACAGTAAATGATCATATATTTTTCCACCCGTTAACAATGAAAGAAGCTGATGTAGCTATTCTAGTAGAAGAAGCTATGAATAAGTTAGCAGATGCTTACCAACTTGTTGGCAATAAAGAACCTAATAAATGAAAAAGTTATTAACAATTCTAAGTTTTTTTTTCGTAAGCAGTGTTGTAGCTCAAACTCAAAGCTTTAGAGATAAAGTAGAGGAGATTATTGTAGGGCATGACAAGTACAAGATTGCGATAAAGTACACTCATTCCGGACACCGTATCTACATTCCAATGAGGAAAGTATTTAACGGGAAAATTTTACGAGAATGGGTCTATAGTGACTTTGTATTTACTAGTCGATATAAAGCCTTAGAAGTGATTAGGGAATGGAAAGAAGAAGAAGAGCAGGCTAGAAAGCTAAAGCGAGTGGAATACATCTATATCAAATAGTTTGTATCAAGCGTGAAAAAGCATATATTTATAGATATAAAACGTCTATTATGTTTTTCCGCAAAGATCCAAACGTTCAAGCTTTCTTAGAGTATGTTAAACAAGAGTGTAAAAAACATAAAGTAAAGCTAGAGCTTAGGAAGGTTAGGTACCTTAAACTAGATAAGACGATTAAATGCGGCGGTTACTTTGATTCAGAAAACAGGCATTTAGTAGTTGCTACAAAGAATGAAGATACCTGGTTACCGTTATTAGTTCACGAGTTCGCTCATCTCACTCAATGGGTAGATAATTGTGAGCCATGGGCAAAAGGATCAGATGGACTAGCTTTTGTAGAAGAGTGGTTATCTGGTAAGAAGGTAAGAAATATAAAGAAGTACTTAGGGCAGAGTAGAGACCTTGAATTAGACAATGAGAAACGCTCAGTAAAGCTAATAAAGAAGTGGAACCTGCCAATAGATATAGAGGATTATATTAAGAGAGCAAATGCTTATGTACAGTTTTATAACTATATGTACTACTCCAGAAAATGGTGTAAACCAGGAAACTCTCCTTATAGAAACCAAGCCATATACGAATCAATGCCTAGTAGCTTCAGAATGAACTATAAAACTATGGCAGATAAGTATGTAAGGATTTATAAAGAACAAAATATATAAACCAAAACCAATAAATGTTATGACAAAAAGTTATTATGTAGCCTCAACCAGAATCTCTCCTAAGATCGCAGACTTAGTAGAATATGGTCACCATATCGTAGTAGAAGATATTACATATGAAAGATTAAGATCAGCACCAAGAGGTCGTTCTATTAAAAGACGCCTTCAGAATACTCAAACAGAAGAACAAATTGTAATCTTTAACTAATATGAACAAAATCTTTGAAATAGTAGAAGCTTGGTCCACAGCTATAAATCCTTCCCCTATTAGAAAAAGATTAGCAGAGATTAGATACGGAGTATGTTCAAATTGTGAATTTAAAGGTGAAAACGCTTTAGGATTAGAAGTATGTAATGCATGCGGCTGTCCTCTTAAGGGAAAGATCTTTACTTCTGCAACTCCAGCACAAAACAACTGTCCAAAAGGAAAATGGCCAGCTTAACAATTTAATATGGAACAATACTTATTAGTTTATTACCTTTGTTTAGGAATGACATGGGGAGCATGGTTAGAATGGTTCACAACATCAAGACAGATAGGACCGCCTTGGGATATGGGAGATAGATTTAGAAACGTTTTACTTTGGCCTATTATAGTAGCAGTTTTTCTCTATTACTTTTTTAATAACGAAGAAGAGTAGTTCCGGAAAAAAAGAGTTGCTTTAGAACTTTATTATTCGTACCTTAAGGTATACTTAAAAAGATAAAGGTTATGATCAAACAAACTTACGTTAATCGCTATCGCGATCAGATTGTCTTCGAACAAAACGAAGATACTATCATAATGTCTGGGTATAATCCAGAGTATTGCCGTTACGGCTTTCCAAATGTATATACAGAAGCTTACCAGGCTTATTGTGATGTGGTATTCGAACACCCAGACGGTATTCCACTATCTTTAGATAAGTTTAAAGAAGTAGTTCATGAATGGAGAGATGGTAAGAACTGGATTATGAAATTATTTGGTCCATTAGTATCATCAGATTTAGAAACAATCGATATGTTCGATCCTTCAGGAGGTCCTTATATGAGTGTAGGTACTGATATGAGTCGTTTTGGAGGTGGCTTAGAAGGAGTTGTTACTGCTATTAAGATTGTAGAAGATAAACTATTACTTACAGTTAAAAAATAAAGGTTATGAATAACGAGAAAAAGACAGCTGCATTTATGAAAGTCTATAAGACTATTCAATCATTAAATAACATCCTTCAATTCGAAGCTTGTGAGAAGATGATAGAAATCTATACTAGATTTGAAGTAGGATTAGGCACAGACCCTAACATAGCACTAGAAAAGCAAGCAATTTTAAGAGAATTCTACAATATAAAACAAGCAGAATTCGCTGCATAACTCATTGATTTTCAATAAAAGTAAAAAATACTTTGTTAATTAGTTGGAATTCTGGTCAAATGTTCGTACCTTAAGGTATATTAGAAAAACATATAAAAATAAAGGTTATGAAAAACATCATCAATGCAATCGGAATTAACACAGTAGATTTTATCAATGGACGTAAAGGTGAATTTAGAGCAGTAGTTAAATGTAAGGCTGGATTCTTTACAATAGCAGAGTCAAAGGGCCGTTATACTTCTGGTGCTGAAGTATTAAACAGCTTCAAGAAAGGTGCTTTACAGACAGTAGAATTTAAAGCAGAAGGATCTGATAATTGGCTTACAGTATTTGCTTTGAAAGGTAAGAAAGTAGTTTTAATTGATAGCGAGATCTTAGCTGAGTTAGAAGTAGGAACTATTAACTGTTACTTCTTAAATACTAACCTATACAGCCAAGCTCAGTATGCTGCTGTTAAAGCAACGACTTGGGCAAGTAAAGCCTTTGTAATGAATGAACCTAAAGAAATTGTATTAGCTTAATTAACCACTCAATATTTATAGATATGAAACAAAGAATTTTATACGCAATCGGATCTGTACTTGCCTTTACTTGGGCAGGTTTGTTGATAACAGGTAATACTGGTTTAGAAATCGAACCTTTGAATGAAGCTTTCTGCTTCTCTATGAGCGGCATGGTAGGATTTATGTGCCTATTTGGAGCTGTATCTAGTAATAAGAAGTAATATGAAACCATTAGTATACCTCCTAATAGGAGCAGTGATAGTCTTTTTCTTTGAGTTACTATTGATTAAATGGGCAGTATCTTTATTCTACCCGATATCATGGACTCAGGCATTTGGCATCTCTCTAATTATATCGATTATAGGAGCAGCAGTTAGAAGTAGAAAGTAAATTGAATAAAGGTTATGAGAATTACATTAGAAAAAGATCAGAAGCTTTTCTTTACTTCTGATACGCATTATAATCATAAGAACATTTGTAGAGGAGTAACTGGCTGGAGAACCCAAGATGGAGAGATACCGATCAGCCAGACTAGAGACTTTCCGGACTTAGAGAAAATGAATGCTACTATCGTAGATAATATAAACGAAGTAGTAGGTCAAGATGATATCCTAATCCATTTAGGCGATTGGTCTTTCGGTGGCTTTGAATCGATTAAAGAGTTTAGAGATAGAATAGTTTGTAGAAACATCTATCTGGCATACGGTAATCATGATCACCATATTGAGAATAATAGAGAAGGTATTCAAGAGATCTTTACAAAGACATTCCAGTATGAAGTGTTAACTGTATATGGACATAAAGGAGAAAAGTTGCATGAATTTGTAATAGACCACTATCCTTTGTGTAGCTGGCATGATATGAATAAAGGACGCTTTCATCTATTTGGCCACGTTCATTTACCTTCAGATAAGAAGATAATGGGAGGCCGGTCAATGGATGTTGGCATGGATGGAAATGATATGAAACCTTACCTAATGGATGATATAGTTAGGAAGCTTTCCGGAAGAGCAGTTCAGGCAAACAGATTACCTCAAGACCATCACGAAGAAAGACTAAAAGGAGAGCAATAATATGAAAGTAAAAGTAAGAAAGATAGTAAAAGAGTATAGAGATGCCTCTTATAAAGAGATATGGGAAGCTGCTAGAGATAACTTTACATTCGGCTTTCTTGGAGCAACTCTAGTAGTCTTTATTGCAACTAAAACAGACCTAGCGGTGTTAGGAGGTTATATTGCGTACTACTACTTTATGGGTAGGATAGTTAATCGGCCAAAGTATGTAACAGATTTAGGACAGATGATTATGTTTCCTCTGCCGTCTGCCTTTGGAGCATTTGCCGGATATAAGATTTCTTACTTACTTTTAGAGCTTTTATAACTCATTGATTCTCAATACGATATAACTCATTGATTCTCAATCAAGAATCTTTGGGTTTTCCGTGACTTTTTATGTAAAATAGTTGCTAGTCTGCGTACATGTCCGTATCTTAAGGTATAATCAAAAGATAGATATTATGACAGCTTTACAAGAGTTATTAATCGAGATCGCAATTTTTACTCCATTTGTAATCGGATTCTTTGTTTATTTAGGCTTAAAAAATCCGGAAAATAAACATGAAAAAAGTTGCTAGTCTGCGTACTATTTCGTATCTTAAGGTATATTAGAAAAACATATAAAAATAAAGGTTATGAGAAATTTAGAAATCATCAATTCAGAAATTGCTTCTTTAGAAGCTCAGTTAGAAACAGCTAAATCTGCACTTTTCGTTGTAGAGGATAATCACAAGAATCTTATCAAAGAAACCTGGATCGCTCAGTTAGGTAACATCTTAGAAGAAGGTGATATCCTAGAAAACGATTACAGTGAAGGTATCAGAGTTAAACGTATTCAGGTTAGAACTGATAGATCTGGAAAAGAGTATAACTACAGTCAAGAGATTTATAATATCTGTAGATCAAGTTACGGAAGTAAAGAAGGTATGCCCTTCCAGATCAGTACTTATTCTACTACAGTAGATAATGACTTCGAATTCGATCGTTTGAT
>JACCEB010296983.1_pt1 | contig 21400 bp, 19 predicted proteins | sample 7454761 | NCBI WGS metagenome assembly JACCEB01 (sample SAMN15323454, study PRJNA562643) | freshwater metagenome | isolation source: river surface water | place: USA:Blue River Watershed | collected 2017-08-18 | reverse complement strand
TGCAGGCATCCGTTGTGCGCGGTCACCACCTGGTAGGAGAAACCAGCAGCGATCATCAAATCGGGTCGGGTGAGCCCCTGGGCCAACAGCCAGCCGGGGCCCATCTCCCCACCGAATTCCTCGTCATAGGTGAAGTGCAACTCGACGCCGCCCTTGAGCGGCAGGCCCAGCGATTCGAGGGCGCGAGTGGCAAAGGTGAACGTGGAGAAGTCACTCTTGCTGACGGCGGTGGCACGACCAAACATGGCACCGTTCTGAATCTCGGCGCCGTAGGGATCGTGACTCCAGCCTTCGCCGGGGGGCACCACATCGCCATGGGCATTGAGCGCAATGGTAGTCCCAGCGCCGTAGGGGCGGCGCACAATCAGGTTGGTGATGGACTGCAGCCCGTAGGCTTTCACCTCGGCCTCGGGCACCGCATGCTGTTCGGCGATATACCCAAAAGCCTTGAGCAGCTCAGCCGTGCGCAGGGCATGCGGCGCGTTGTTGCCTGGCGGTGTGTCGGTGGGCACCTGGACCAGGGCTTGGAGAAACTTCACCTGCTCATCAAAGTGAGCATCGATCCAGGCGTCGAGTTGTTCGTAGTGGGCGGGGGTGGCACTCATGCAGTTTCCAGAGCAAGTTGATTCAAGACATGGGTGAAGGCATCGACTGCAAGTTGCATGTCGTCGCTGGTGGTGCTCTCCAGCGGGTTGTGGCTGATGCCGCCGTTTTCGCCACGCACAAACAGCATGGCCTGGGGCATGATCTCGTGTAGCTTCATCGCGTCATGGCCAGCACCACTGGGCATTTTGAACAACGGCACACCCAGGTGTTCCACGGCGCGCTCCCAACGCGCCTGCCAGTCGGCTGCACTGGGTGCGGCCGACACCCGCAGGATTTCTTGCGCCACGTAGCGCACGCCGCGTCGCTCGCAAATGGCCTCCAGCTCGGCCAGGATGTCACGGACCACCGCGTCGCGCTGCGCATCCAGCGGTGCACGCATGTCCAGCGAAAACTGGCACACCCCAGGCACAACATTGATAGAGCCATGGGGGACCTGGAGTTGGCCGATGGTGGCCACCGAATCAGCGTCTTGAGCTGCGCGTTGTTCGACGTAAAGCGCCAGTTCGGCCAAGGCACAGGCGGCGTCACGGCGGCGGTCCATGGGCGTGGTGCCCGCGTGGCTGGCGGTGCCGATGATCTCGCACTGGTAGCGAACGCTGCCATTGATGCTGGTCACAATGCCCAGCGGCAGATGGCTTTCATTGAGCACCGGCCCTTGCTCGATGTGCACCTCGATGAAGCCCAGGTACTTCGCCGCGTCTCGACGAATCTTCGGAATGTCCTCGATGGACAGGCCAGCGTGTTGCATGGCTTGTCGCATGGTGATGCCTTCGGCATCGGTTTGCTCCAGCCACTCTGGCTTGAAGTCGCCCACCAGGGCGCCTGAACCCAGGAAGGTGGCTTTGTAGCGCTGCCCTTCCTCTTCGGCAAACGCCACCACTTCAATACCAAACGGCAGGCGGCGCTGCTGTTGCGCCAGCTGTTGCACGCAGGCCATGGGCACGACAATACCCAGACGGCCATCGTATTTGCCGCCATTGCGCACCGTGTCGTAGTGTGAGCCGCTCATGAGGTAGCGGGCACCCGGGGTGGCTGGGTGGTAGCGTCCCACCACGTTGCCCACCGCGTCAGTCTCCACCTCGTCAAACCCGCAGTCGCGCATCCAGTGGCTGATCTGCTGTGCACAGGCGCGATGGGCATCCGTCAGGTAGGTGACGGTGAGCTGATTTTTTTCGGCGAACCCGGGGTCGCTGTGCTGGGCCAGGGTTTCCTGCCAGTCCCACACCGCATGGCCCAGGGTGGGCTCAATGCCAAACTTGTCGTTCAGACGGATCTCGACAATGCGGTGAATGTTGCGCAGGCATTCTTGCAGTTCAAACGCAGGGTGGCCCCTCAGACGGCGCTCAAAGGCCGCGATGATCTGCCGCTTGTGCAAGCCCACGCCGCGAGGGCCTCGAACGGCCAGGATAAAGGGCCAGCCAAATTTGGCGTTGTAGTCGGCGTTGAGCTGTTGGATGTGGGCAAATTCTTCGGGCGTGCACTCGGTCAACCCCGCTTTGCTTTGCTCGTTGGTCGATTCAGCCGTCAAGGTCTTGCTGACCATCGCCTTGCCCGCCAACTCGGGGTGCGCACGAATCAGCGCCAGTTGGGCGTCCTGTCCGGCTGCGTCCAGCACCTGGGTCATGGTGTATTTGAGATGCGCGAGCGATTTGAACGGCCGTTGTGCGATGGCCCGCTGGGCAATCCAATCCGAATGTTCGTACAGCCCGGCGAGCATGCGCATGGCATCGGCCTCGGTGGCGTGGTTGAGTTGATCCAGCGTGAGGGACATGATGGTTCTCGGATGAAGTGGTCAGCTGGTGAAGGGATGGGTGGCGGCCCAGTGGCGAGCAATGTCGAGCCGGCGAGCCACCCACACATGTTCATGTGACTGGATGTGATCCAGAAAACGCTGCAGCGCCGTGATGCGTCCCGGGCGGCCCAGCAGGCGGCAATGCATGCCGATGCTCATCATCTTGGGCCGGTTCAGGCCCTTGGGGTCGCCCTCCGCGTACAGGGCATCAAACGTGTCCTTCATGTACTGAAAGAAGGGATCGGCATGCGAGTAGCCCTGGGGCAGAGCAAAGCGCATGTCGTTGCAGTCCAGTGTGTAGGGGACGATGAGTTGGGGTGCCACGCTGCCATCGGTCTTGCGCACCTTCATCCAGAAGGGCAGGTCATCGCCGTAGTAATCGCTGTCGTAGGCAAAGCCGCCGAAGTCGGCCACCAGTCGGCGCGTGTTGGGGCTGTCGCGCCCGGTGTACCAGCCCAGTGGGCGCTCGCCCCAGAGCTCGGTCATGATCTGCATGGCCTGCTGCATGTGCTCGCGCTCGGTGGCCTCGCTCACGTTTTGATAATGAATCCACTTCAGGCCGTGGCAGGCCATGTCATGGCCCAATGCTTTCAAGGCAGCAGTCAACTCGGGGTAGCGCTGCAAGGCGGTGGCGATGCCAAACACGGTGAGGTGCAAGCCACGGCGTTCAAACTCACGCAAGATGCGCCACACGCCTGCGCGCGAGCCGTATTCGTAAATGCCCTCCATGCTGATGTGGCGCGCTTCAAATGCCGCGGGGTTGAACATTTCGGACAGAAATTGCTCGCTGGCCGGGTCCCCATGCAGCACCGCGTTTTCACCGCCCTCTTCGTAGTTGAGGACAAATTGCACCGCGATGCGGGCCTGATGCGGCCACTGGGCATGGGGCACGTCGCGTCCGTATCCCTGGAGGTCGCGCGGGTAGGGCAGGGTGCTGTCGTAGGTACTCATGCAATCGGACTCCTTCAGACCATGGTCCAGCCCCTTGGGGGAGCGACCAGATGACGATACTATGGCCATGATAACCAAGAACAAAAATTGTATACAATATTGTCCACATACTGAACTTGTTGGAGAATGGGAATGGGCCTGAGCACGCACGTACTGGACACCATGCACGGCTGCCCCGCCGCCGGCATGCAGGTGCGCCTCTACACCCTGCAAGGGGGCCAGGCCACGTTGGTCAAGTCGTTCACACTCAGCCAGGACGGGCGAAACCCCGACGGCCCGTTGTATGACAACGCCAGCCTTCAAGTCGGCACCTACCGTTTGAGCTTTGACGTCAAGGGGTACTTCGATGCCAAGGGGGTTGCCCTGCCCGAACCCCGGTTTCTGGACCAGGTGCACCTGGACTTTGGTGTGGCGAACCGGGATCAGCACTACCATGTGCCGCTGCTGGTCAGCCCCTGGAGCTATTCCACCTACCGTGGTTCCTGAGTCAACCCCCAGCACCCAGGACCCTGGAGAACCTTGATGGACGCCTATTTTTTGGAGTGGGCCAACCTGTTGCTCAGGTGGCTGCATGTGATCACGGCCATCGCCTGGATCGGCTCCTCGTTTTATTTTGTGTTTCTGGACAACAACCTGTTGCGTCCCAAGTCGCCAGATCTGCTGGAAAAAGGCGTCGATGGTGCCATGTGGGCGGTGCACGGTGGGGGCTTTTACAACCCGCAGAAGTACATGGTGGCACCCAAGAAAATCCACACGCACCTGCACTGGTTTTATTGGGAGAGTTATTCCGCCTGGTTGTCGGGTTTCGCGCTGTTCACCATGCTGTACCTGTGGAACGCCGGCACCTTCCTGATCGACAAATCCCTGATGGATTGGTCCCCGGTGATGGCGGGGACCGCAGCCATCGGTTTTCTGGTGGGCTTTTGGGTGCTGTATGACGCGGTGTGTCGCGTCTTTGGTTTCAGGCCCCATGGCGAACTGATCGTGGCCGGCTTGATGATCCTCATCGTGGCCTTCGGGTCGTGGCTGGCGTGCCAGCTGTTTGCCGGACGCGCGGCCTTCCTGCTGGTGGGCGCGATGATCGCCACCGCCATGAGTGCCAACGTCTTTTTCTGGATCATCCCGGGCCAGCGCAAGGTGGTCAACGCCATGACCAGCGGCGAGTCGTATGACCCGGCCTCACTCGCGATTCACGGCAAGCGCGGCAAGCAGCGCAGTGTGCACAACACCTATTTCACCTTGCCCGTCATCTTTGCGATGCTGAGCAACCATTACAGCTTCCTGTACACCCACGAGCACCGCTGGGTGTGGCTGTTTGTGATGATGCTGGCGGGCGCCTTGATTCGCCAGTACTTTGTCCAACGCCATGCGTTCCGTTTGGGGCGTGCGAGCAATCCCTGGCCCTTTGCAGCAGCCGGCGTGGCCGCCATTCTGGCGGTGATTGTCGCGATGAAGCCTGCCCAGCCGGGCGCCAGTGCGTCCACCCAACCGCAACCCCCGGTGGCGATGGCGCAAGTGCAAGCGGTTCTGGCCGAGCGCTGCATCAGCTGCCACGGCGCCCAGGTGCAGATGAAAAATATTCGACTCGATTCGCCCGAGGCCCTCAAGCAGCACGCGCAAAGCGTCTACCAGCAAGCCGTGGTGACGCGCCAGATGCCGATGAACAATGCCACCCAGATCACGGAAGAAGAGCGTCAGCTGCTGGGGCGCTGGTACCAGGAGGGTGCCAAGGTCGATTAAGTTCGATCTGCGGGTCGTGCTGAGCGCCCCTTACACTCGTTGCTCTGATTCGAACCATGAGTGACACGACGCTTCTCACTGCTGAAACGCTCAGTGCCCTGTGGGTGACGCTGAAGTTGGCCAGCCTCACCACGGTGGTGCTGATGCTGTTGGCCACGCCGATGGCCTGGTGGCTCTCGCAAACCGCCTCGCGCTGGCGGTCGGTGGTATCGGCCCTGGTCACTTTGCCGCTGGTGTTGCCGCCCTCGGTGCTGGGGTTTTATCTGCTGGTGGCGATGGGGCCGCATGGGCCCCTGGGGCAATTCACCCAGGCCATGGGCTGGGGGGTCCTGTCCTTCACGTTCACCGGTTTGTTGATCGGTTCGGTGTTGTTCTCGCTGCCCTTTGCGGTGCAACCAATCGAGCATGCCTTTGCCAGCATGGGACGGCGGCCGATGGAAGTCGCCGCCACCCTGCGTGCCTCACCGTGGGACGCCTTTTTTTCGGTGGCCCTGCCGCTGGCGCGACCCGGACTGTGGACGGCGGCCATTCTGAGTTTTTCACACACGGTGGGTGAGTTTGGTGTGGTGCTCATGATTGGGGGCAATGTGCCGGGCGTCACCCGTGTGGTGTCCACGCAAATCTACGGCCATGTCGAGGCCATGGAATACACCCAGGCGCATGCGCTCGCCGCCGGCATGCTGGTGTTTTCTTTTGCGGTGCTCTGGGGCTTGTCACTGCTCAAGCGCCGTGACATGCGGGTGATGCCATGAGCCCACCCCCGTCCGTCCCAGACACCGTGGGCCACCAAGGCCTGGATATTCAGTTGCAACTCCAGCGTGAGGATTTTTCGCTGGATGTTTGCTTGCAATTGCCAGCCCAAGGCATCACGGTGCTCTTTGGCGCTTCCGGGTCAGGCAAGACCACCTTGCTCAGGAGCGTGGCGGGGCTGGAGCCCCAAGCACGCGGATCGGTTCGCGTCGGTCAAGCGGTGTGGCAGTCGGACGATACCGGCCTGTGCCTGCCCACCCACCAACGACCGGTGGGCTATGTGTTTCAAGAAGCCAGTCTGTTTGAACATCTGGACGTGCAACGCAACCTGATGTTTGGCCTGCAACGCAGCGCCGCGCCGCGCGACCTTCGCGTGCTCACGGATGCGATCGAACTCTTGGGCATCGCCCACCTGCTGCGTCGCTCGGTGGGGGAGCTGTCGGGCGGCGAGCGTCAGCGCGTGGCGATCGCCCGGGCGCTTGCCACCCGCCCGACCTTGCTGCTGCTGGACGAGCCGCTGGCAGCCTTGGATCCGGCGCGCAAGCACGAGGTGATGCCCTGGCTGGAGCGCTTGCGCGATGAACTGCAGTTGCCCATGCTCTACGTGACCCACTCGGTGGAGGAGATGACCCGCTTGGGCGACCATCTGGTGGTGCTGGCGCAAGGCCGTGTGAAATGCAGCGGTCCGTTGGCCGACACCTTGTCCTCTCTCGACACCCCCTGGGTTGAGCCGCAGGATCAAGGTGTGCTGCTTGATGGCCGCGTGATGGAACGTGATGAGACCTGGCACCTGGCGCGTGTGGCTGTCGAGGGGGGGCAATTGTGGATTCGCGACAGCGGCGCTGCCGTGGGTACCCCGGTGCGCTTGCGCGTGCTGGCGCGGGATGTGAGCCTGACCACACAAGAGCCCGCACACACCAGCATCCAGAACCATTTCCAGGCGCGAATTGAAGCCGATCAGCCCGATGCCCACCCCTCACAGCGGCTGGTACGTTTGCGCATTGGGCCCAGTTCAGCCACTGCCGCTACAGGGCCCGTGGTGCTGGCCCGTATCACCCAACGCGCCTGGAGCCAACTGGGATTGGCCACCGGGCAATCGGTGTGGGTGCAAGTGAAATCTGTGGCGCTCGTGGGGTGAGGGCGCTCAAGTCACGGCGCTCAAGTCACGGCGATCAAGTCACGGCGATCAAGTCATGACGATCAGGTGATTGCACTCAGGTGATGGGCGCCGGGTTGAACAACACCAGCGCGTTGTGCAGTTTCCACTGCTCGGCCCAGGTTTTGTGCCGGCCGCTGGCGACCTCAAGCAACAGGTGAAACATCTCCCAGCCCAGCGCTTCAATGGTGAGCTCGCCGTCGGCAATGCGGCCCGCGTTCACGTCCATCAGGTCATGCCAGCGACGTGCCAGGTCAGTGCGTGTGGCGACCTTCACCACCGGGCAGGCGGCCAGACCGTAAGGGGTGCCGCGACCCGTCGTGAAGATATGCAGGTTCATGCCGGCTGCGAGTTGCAGGGTGCCGCAGATGAAGTCGCTGGCCGGCGTGGCCGCGTAGATCAACCCCTTGTGCGTGAGTTTCTCGCCGGGTGACAACACGCCCGAGATGGGCGAGGAGCCCGACTTCACGATCGAGCCCATGGCCTTCTCGACAATATTGGACAAGCCGCCTTTCTTGTTGCCGGGCGTCGTGTTGGCACTGCGGTCCACACTGCCGCGCTGCAAATAGGCGTCATACCAGGCCATTTCTCGAATGATGGCCTGCGCCACCTCCGGGGTGGCAGCGCGAGCGGTCAGTTGATCCACACCATCGCGCACCTCGGTGGTTTCCGAGAACATCACCGTGGCCCCGGCGCGTACCAGCAAATCGGTGCAAAAGCCCACGGCGGGATTGGCGGTGACACCTGAGAAGGCATCGCTGCCGCCGCATTGCACGCCCACCACCAATTCACTGGCAGGCACGGTTTCGCGGCGACGGGCATTCAAGCGTATGAGGTGCGTTTCTGCTTGTCGCATGATGGACTGCACCATGTCCATGAAGCCCACATGCGCCTCGTCCTGCAGGCACACCACATCCAGATCAGCGGGTTTGCGTTGATCGGCAATGGGAATGGACCCCGGGGGCAGCAGTCGTTCGGGCTGCAGCTTTTCGCAGCCCAGGCTCACCACCATCACCTCACCCCCAAAGTTGGGGTTGAGGCTCAGGTGCCGCAGCGTGCGAATGGGAATGATGGCTTCGGGCGCATCAATGGCCACACCACAGCCATAGCCGTGCTCCAGGGCCACCACATCGTCCACGTTGGGGTACTGGGGCAGCAACTCGGCCTGGATGCGCTTGACCGCAAACGCGGTGACTCCCGCTACGCACTGCACGGTCTGGGTGATGGCCAAAATGTTGCGCGTGCCCACGCTGCCGTCCGGGTTGCGGTAGCCCTCGAAGGTGAAGCCTTCCAGCGGCGGTTGGGGTGCACGGGGGGCCGTGCTGATGGGCAGATGGTCCAGGCTGCGCGCGTCGGGCATGCGCAACAACTTTTCATTCACCCAGCTGCCTGCGGGCAAATCTTGCAAGGCGTAGCCAATGGTCACGTTGTAGCGCCGCACCGGGGCGTCCTGGGCAATGGGCTCCAGCGCCACCTTGTGTCCCTGGGGGACATGACCGGTGAGCGTGAGGCCTGACGACAACACCGTGCCCGCCGGCAAGCCCCCCTCGTTGGCGACGATGGCCACGTTGTCCTCAGGGTGCATGGTGATGGTGAGCGGCTGGGCAGTGGAGGCAGGCATGGTGCTAGGGCAGGGCGATGGTCGACAAAGTATGCGTTATACCTGCTCCGGCAGCTGTCTGGGCATCCGGGCGACAGGGCGTGCGGCGTGGCAACAGGGCTTGAGCGAGAATGGTGAATCTGCCCAGACACCAGGGGCGTTATTTGCGATGTCACCACCATGATCGAGCACCCTTTCATTGCCCAGGCTCGCGCGCTGCTGGGCGAATCCCATGTGCTGACCCAGGACCTCGAGGCCTATGCGGTCGACTGGAAAGAAAAGTACCACGGCCGACCTCTGGCGGTGGTGCGTCCTGGCAACACGGCCGAGGTGTCTGCCCTGGTCAAGCTTTGTGCCCAGCATCGTCTGTCGATCGTGCCCCAAGGGGGCAACACCGGGATGTGTGGTGCAGCCACGCCAGATGACACCGGCCAGCAGGTGGTCATCACGCTCGGACGTCTCAACAAGATCCGGGCGGTTGACCCGGCCAACAACACCATGACGGTGGAAGCGGGTTGTGTGTTGCACACCTTGCAGGAAACCGCTGAGTCGGTGAACCGTTTGTATCCTCTGTCGGTGGGTTCTGAAGGGTCGTGTCAGATTGGAGGCAACATCGCCACCAATGCGGGCGGTGTGCAGGTGCTGCGCTACGGCAATACCCGCGACCTGGTGCTGGGCCTGGAGGTGGTGTTGCCCTCGGGCGAGGTGCTGGACATGCTGCGGGGCTTGCGCAAGGACAACACGGGCTATGACCTCAAGCACCTGTTCATTGGCTCGGAGGGGACGCTCGGCCTGATCACGGCGGCCACCTTGAAGCTCATGCCCTTGCCCTCGGCCCATGCGGTGGGCATGGTCGCGGTGAAGTCGCCCGCCCAGGCGGTGGCGTTGCTGCAACACATGCGCGACAAAATGGGTGAGCGCTTTTCAGCGTTCGAGCTGATGTCCAACGCCATTGTGCAACTGACCCGCCAGTATTTTCCGGCGCTGCCTCAGCCCTTTGCCCATCCCCACGACTGGTACGTGCTGATGGAAGTGGCCGACGGTGGCGCGGATGCCGCCCTCACAGCGGATTTTCAATCAGCCTTGGAACAAGCACTGGAACAAGAACTGGTGCTCGATGTCGTCATCACCCAAAGTCAGGCCCAGGCCCGAGCGCTCTGGGAGTTGCGCGACAACGTGAGCGAGGCGCAGCAGCACGACGCGCCCAACATCAAGCACGACATCTCGCTGCCGGTGTCCCAGGTGCCGCGCTTCATCGACGAGGTGAGCGCCGAGTTGGCAGCCCAGTTCCCGGGGTCTCGCTTGTTTTGCTTCGGGCACTTGGGCGATGGCAACCTGCATTTCAACCTCAGCCGACCCGTGGGGACCGACAACGCGCTCTGGCTCAAGCAAAACGATGCGGTGAACGACGTGGTGCATGCTGCGGTGGCGCGCTTCAACGGCTCCATCAGCGCAGAGCACGGCATTGGCCAGCAAAAGGTGGACGAGTTGCCGCGTTACAAATCGGCGCTGGAGCTGGAGGTGATGCGCAGCATCAAGCGAGCGCTGGATCCATGGCAGCTCATGAACCCGGGCAAGGTGCTGCGCTGAGCCCACCGATCAGTGGCGGCGGCTCCCCGTGTTCACGGTTGGATGGCGACAGCCGCGGGTGTCATTGCGGCTTGATGCCCGCCGTCTTGATGACCCGGGTCCACAACTCAAGTTCGGACTTGATGAACGCGGTGTAGTGCTGCGAGCCCGCAGGGGGCACCACAAAGCCGGTAGACGCGTATTTCTGTCGCACCACATCCGATTGCATCACCTGGTTGATGGCGGCTTGCAATTTGTCGACGATGGGCTGCGGTGTTCCCTTGGCCACCGACAAACCCGACCATGACAAGGCTTCAAACCCTTTGAAGCCGGACTCGGCCACGGTGGGTACATCGGGGTAGAGCGGGTTGCGTTGCGCACTGGTCACCGCCAGGGCCCGCAGCTTGCCGCTCCTGACATGCTGCAGCACCACGTCCTGGTTCAGAAAAATCACCGGGATGGTGCCAGCCAGCAAGTCAGTCAGCATGGGACCGCCGCCGCGGTACGGGATGCCGGTCATGAAAAGCCCGGCCGTCTGCTTGAACAACTCCATGGCCATGTGGCCCGAGGCTGCGTGGGTGTAGCCGTAGTCGAGTTTCCCAGGGTTGCGTTTGGCGTACTCGATGACGTCTTGCAGTGTCTTGAAGGGGGTGGACGGGTGCACCACCAGCACATTAGGACCTGAATGCACCTGACTCAAGTGGATGAAGTCGGTGAGGGAGTTGTACTTGAGGGCGGGGTCCAGTCCATGGGCCACTGCATTTTGTCCCACACCTGTCTGAATCAGCGTGTAACCGTCGGCCGGCATCTTGAGCGCGCGGTCCATGCCCACAATGCCACCGGCACCGCCAATGTTCTCCACCACCACGGGTTGCTTGAGCACCTTGGTGAGTTCGTCGGCCATCATGCGCCCCATCACATCGCTGGTGCCACCGGGCGGAAAAGCCACCACCATCTTGATCGGTCGATTGGGGTAGTCGCTTTGTGCCCAGACCCGTGGGCTGGTCAGCGCGGTCATCACCGTGATCAGGCTCAGGGCCAGGCCCAAGAGCCCACGTTGTGTGGAGAGAAGGGACATGCGAAGTCTCTAGAGGTTGGATGAGTCGTGGTTGGGGTCGTGGGCCCGCGCTGCGCCGCTGGCCAGCAGGGCCTGAACCTCCGACGATGATAAGCCCATTTCTTGCAGCACCTCGAGCGTGTGCTCCCCCAGGTGTGGGGCTGGCAACCAGTGGTCGCGCGCACCCGCCGATACCTGGTTGGCGGGACGGATGTCCAGGATGCGCCCTTCGGTGGGGTGCTCTCGCTCCACCAGCAAGCCCACAGCTTTGAGATGGGGATCGTCCACCAGGGACTCCAGGGTGTTGTAGGGGGCGGCCGGGATGTCATGCTCGCGGCACACGTCCAACCAAAACGCGGTGGTCTGTTGACGCAGCGCCTCGTCGCGCAAGCGGTAAAACTCCACCACGTTGGCAAAGCGCGACGCCACATCGCAATAGCGCGGATCGTCCTTCAAATGGCCCAGTCCCATGGCGTCCATCAAGGGGAAGACCTGTGCATTGGTGTTGGCCGAGATGCAGATATAGCCATCGCGTGTCGGGGAGGGGGCGTAATAGCGGTTGACCAGTCGCGGGTCGCCGGTGTCGCCCAGGGCGGGTCGGTAGGTCTGCAGGTACAGATGCTCGGTGAGCACCTGGGTGGCCATGTTCTCGAACATGGGCACTTCAATCGACTGGCCCTCACCGGTGCGCTCGCGGTGGTACAGCGCCATGGCAATCATTTGCACGGCAATCAGACCACTGGTGCGGTCGGCCATCACATAGGGCACATAGCGAGGCTCACCAAACGCCCGTTCATGCAATCCGGCCACGCCGCTCACTCCCTGAATGATGGGGTCGTAGGCCGGCACCTCGGCATAGGGCCCGTCCTGCCCAAAGCCAAACATGCCGCAGTAGACGATGCGCGGATTGATCTCGCGCACTTCCTCGTAGCTCAACCCCAGCCGCGCCATCGAGGCGGGACGTACATTCCAGGCCAGAACATCAGCCTCGCGCAACAGGCGCACCAGCACGTCCCGTCCTGCCGGCTGCTTGAGGTCCAGGCACACCGAGCGCTTGTTGCGATTGAGGTGCAAAAACTTCGGCCCCATGCCAGGGGAGTGTCCGCGCCCACCCAGGTGGCGGCCGACATCGCCCACAGGGCTTTCCACCTTGATCACCTCCGCGCCATGGTCCGCCAGAATTTGTGTGCACAGCGGGCCGATCACCACCGAGGTGAGATCGATCACACGCACGCCCGCCAACATCCCTTTTGCTGTCACAGTTGCCATCGTTGTCCTCACGAGAAACACTATTGTGAGGGCAATGCTGGTCTTTGTGGGCGGGCTGTGCGCTGACAGCGTCACCCAGGTTCCGCGCAGCAGGCTGGACTCAGGACTGCGGGGCGATCAGGGCCAGGCGCTGACTGACCCGGGACAGGAGTTGACCGACCTCCTGGCCCAGTTCCAGACCGGTCAATACCAGGACCAGGCTGACCATCACGCCCATCAATCCGTATTCCACCTTGTGCTTCATGTCAGAGGCTCCCCGTGGTTGACATCGCTTGTTCACCAGGACTCTATCGAACGATCAATGACCGCGATATACCGTTGAATGGGTACTGTCCATCCAGAGCCCCTCGGCTCACAATGCCACATGACGCGCAATTTTCCGGGGCTGACGCAGTCAGAGGCTGACCGTCTGTTGAGACAGGACGGGCCCAACGAGGTGGCGTCGTCGCACCAGCGTTCCTGGGCGGACCGTTGCGTGGACCTGTTGGCCGAGCCCATGATTGCTTTGCTCGTGGCAGCCTCCTTGCTGTACATGCTCCTGGGTGAGCTGGGCGAGGGGCTCACCTTGTCGGTTTTCGTGCTGGCCGTGATCGCGCTCACGCTGTACCAGGAAGGCAAATCCGAGTCTTCCATCGAGGCTTTGCGGGAGATGACGCAGCCCATGGCCCAGGTGTCGCGAGAGGGCCAGCGTCGCAGCATCGCCTCCCGCGAGGTGGTGTGTGGTGACGTGCTGCACTTGTCCGAAGGCGATCGGGTGGCGGCTGACGCGCTGGTGCTGTGGGCGGACAACCTGCAGGTGGACGAGTCCTTGCTGACGGGTGAATCGGTGGCGGTGAGCAAAGAGGCGCCCCAGCAGGTGTGGGGGGGCACGCATGTGGTCCGTGGTCAGGCGGTGGTGCAAGTCACCGCCACTGGCCTGCGCAGCGAGATGGGGCGCATCGGTGCCGCGCTGGCCACGGTGGACACCGAGCCCACGCCCTTGCATCGCCAAACAGCCCGGTTGGTGCGCATCGTCGCCACGGTGGCCTTGGTGTTGTGTACCACCTTGGTGATCACGCAAGGGTTGCGCACAGGCGATTGGCTCGCCGCGCTGCTGGCGGGGATTGCCCTGGCCATGGGTATCCTGCCCGAGGAATACCCGGTGGTGCTGGCCTTGTTTCCGGCGCTGGGGGCACACCGGCTGGCCCAGCAGGGCGTGCTCACGCGGCGGCTCAACGCCATCGAAACGCTGGGAGCCACCACGGTGCTGTGCACCGACAAGACCGGCACGCTCACCGAAAACCGCATGCAGGTGGCCATGCTGGCGGGCGGCGATGCCGAGCAACCGACGTGGCTGGACCTCGCCAACACGTCCACAGCGTTACCAGACCTCTTCCACCCCTTGGTCGAGCATGCCATCCTGGCCAGTGCGCCACAGCCCTTCGACCCCATGGAGCAGGCGTTGCATCGCCTGGGCAACACCCGCTTGAGTCACACGGTGCAACAGCAACGCGGTTGGACCCTGGTGCAGACCTATGCACTGAGTCCGCAGTTGCGCGCCATGACGCATGTGTGGCAGCCGGCATCTGGCTCGGCGCTGGTGGTGTCCACCAAGGGCGCGCCAGAAGCGGTGATGGGGTTGTGCCATCTCGATGCCGCCACCCAGGCACATTGGTTGCACGCGGTTGAGCACATGGCGTCACAGGGCCTGCGGGTGCTCGCAGTGGCGCAGAGCCGCTCTGAAACCGATTGGCCCGCCAGTGCACACGAGTTTGACTTCGAGTGGTTGGGGCTGGTGGGCTTGCGCGACCCGCTGCGGCCCGGCATACCGCAGGCCATGACGGATGCGCACACCGCAGGCATCCGCGTGCTGATGATCACGGGGGACTACCCCATCACCGCGCAGACGATAGCCGATCAAGCGGGCATGCCGGCAGGGGACACCCTCACGGGCCATGACATGGATCAACTGGGCGATGAGGACTTACAACAAGCCTTGCGCCACACGCGGGTCTGTGCGCGCATTTCGCCGTCACAAAAGCTGCGCATCGTCCAGTGTCTGAAGGCCGACGGCGAGATCGTCACGATGACCGGGGACGGTGTGAACGACGCCCCCGCGCTCAAGGCCGCGCATGTGGGCATTGCCATGGGACAGCGCGGCACCGACGTGGCCCGCGAGGCGGCCGACCTGGTGCTGGTGGACGACAACTTCACCTCGATCGTGCGAGGCTTGCGCACGGGGCGGCGCATTTTTGACAACTTGCAAAAGTCGATGACTTACATCTTTGCGGTGCACATCCCGATTGCGGGCGCTGCCCTGCTGCCCATGCTGATGTCGTGGCCCCCCTTGTTGCTGCCCTTGCACATTGCCCTGCTGGAACTCGTGATCGACCCGGCCTGCTCGCTCGCCTTCGAGCAGGAGCCGGAAGATCCCCGCCTGATGCAACGGCCTGCGCGCAACACCGATGCCCCCTTGTTGGGGCGCTGGGAGTTGACCGAAGCCACGCTGCAAGGCTTGACCGTGTTGGGAGGCTTGGGTCTGAGCTACAGCTGGCCGTGGTGGTCCAGCGGGTCAGCCTGGCTCGCGTGGTTCCCGGAAACAACGGGGGCGAGCCTGACGGCGGAGATGCAACGCGCCATGGTGCTGGTGTCGCTGGTGATGGCCAATGGGGTGCTGATTGCCGCCAACCGCGCACCGCACTCGCTGCCAAGGCGTGCGGCGAGTATCCCTGGCAGAGGATGGCTCGGCGCGTCCAACCCCATGGCCTGGGGGGTGACGCTGTCGGCGCTGCTGGCCGTGTTGCTGGCGCTGTACTGGCCCTGGCTGGCTGCAGCCCTCAAGTTGGCCGCGTTACCTCCTCACGCCTTGGCCGTGGCGTTGGCGTGTGGCGTGGTGGGGTGGCCGGTGATCCTGCTGATACGGCGGGTGATGCGGTGGATGCGGCGGCAGTTCGACCTGCCCGCCGCTCCTTCAGCGCATCACATCAAACCCGGGTAGGAGCCGCCATCGAGTTGCAGGTTTTGTCCGGATATAAACCCGGCCTGGGCGCTGCACAAAAACACACAGGCGTCGGCCAATTCCTCGGGCGTGCCAAACCGCTTGGCCGCGATGGAGTTGGCAAAGCGGGCGCGGGCTTCCTCATAGCTGATGTGGCTGAGCTCAGCCTGCCGCTTGGCCAAAAACGCTTGACGCGGCGTGTCGATGCGCTCGGGCAGTATGTTGTTGAGGGTGACGTTGTCCGCGGCCACTTCAAACGACAGCGATTTGCTGAATGCCGTCAGCCCGGTGCGCGCCGAGGTGGACAGCGCCTGGTGCGGGCGCGGGCTTTTCACCATGGCCGAGGTGATGTTGACGATGCGGCCAAACTTGCGCTCGCGCATGCCCGGCACAAAACCGCGGATGAGCAAAATGGGCGCCAGCATGTTGGACTCGATGGCTCGAATCCACGCATCGTGGTCCCAGTCGGCCAGCTTGCCGGGGGGCGGGCCGGCGTTGTTGTTGATCAGAATGTCCAGCTGGGGGCAGCCGTCAAACAAGACCTGTCGGCCCGCTTCGGTGGCGATATCGGCCACGAGGGTGCGCACCACCTGGCCGGTTTTTTCCTCGATGTGGGCCTTGGCCTGTGCCAGACGACCCGCATCCCGGCCATTGATGACCACCTGCGCCCCTTCCCGCGCCAGCGCTGCGGCACAGGCCAGTCCAATCCCCTGTGAAGAAGCGCACACCAATGCGTGACGGTTGCGTATACCCAAATCCATGCAACACCTCTTGAGTAGGCTAATGAAGATCAGGGTGTCAATTCAACCACAGACCCGAGTCACCCGGGGGTCAAGCTTCCCCCAGCCGGGCGTCCTACACTTGCGGCTGGCGTATCTCATGTCGCCCCCCATTTCAGGAGAACCACATGCCCTACATCAAGACCGACGATGGTGTTCAGCTCTACTACGAATCTGTAGGCGAGGGCACACCCATCCTGTTTGTGCACGAATACGCAGGGGACCACCGCAGCTGGGAGCCGCAGATGCGTTACTTCGCCCGCAACTTCCGCTGCATTGCTTACAGTGCGCGCGGCTATACCCCGTCCGACATTCCCACCAGCGCCGATGACTACTCGCAACACCGAGTCAGCGAGGACATTCGCTGTATGCTGGACGGCCTCAACATTCGTCAGGCGCACGTGGTGGGCTTGTCCATGGGCGCCTTTGCCACGCTGCACTTTGGCATGCGCTACGCCACCGACCCGGCCAACAGCCGCGCCTTGTCGCTCACCCTGGCCGGCTGTGGCACGGGTTCGCACCCCAGCGCCTATGAGGGATTTCAACAAGAGTCCCTGGCGCTGGCGGACCGCATTCAAGCCGAGGGCATGGCCGAAGTGGCCAAGACCTACAGCCAGGCCCCTGCACGGTTGGCCTTCAAACGCAAGGACCCGCGCGGGTATGAGGAGTTCGCCCGCATGATGGGCGAGCATTCCACGCCCGGCTCGTCGCTCACCGCGCGTGGATACCAGGGCCGGCGTCCCAGCCTCTATGCGCTGACCGATCAGATTGCCCGCGTGGCGGTGCCCACCCTGGTCCTGACCGGTGACGAGGACGAGCCGTGCCTGGAGCCCTCGCTCATGCTCAAACGCACCATCCCCGGGGCCGCTCTGGGCATCTTCCCGGCCAGTGGCCACGGCATCAACCTCGAAGAGCCCGCGCTCTTCAACCAGATGCTGTCCGATTTCCTCATGCGGGTGACCGTTCGCTGAAGGGTGGCATGCACTTGCCTGCCCGCGTCCACACGCCCACGCGTTGGGCCTGGGTGTGCGCAGGCCTGTTTGCGCTGGGGCCGTGTGGGTGGATCAGTGCGGCCCAGGCCCAGACGTTCCGCCTGAGTTGCGAGGTGCAAGGCACCATCCCGGTGTTGGAAGACCGCAAGTTGAAGCCGGCCACTGTGGTGGTGGAGATGCAATCCATTGGCAAAAACATCTTCCTCAAGCTGAGTGGAGCGCGCTACTACGAGATGAAGGTCAGCAGCCTGATCACGGAGGCCTTCACCGGAACCAACCTGACCACGGCGGGTGCCATCGGCGCGCGGGCGCGCGAGAACGGCACGGGGCGTGTGACCGAAATTCGGATTGAGCGCGACACCATCTTCTTGAGCGGTTACAACGACATTGACTTTCGCGGTAAAGTCGTGCGCATGAATCTCGAAGGGCCCTGCTCCATGCGCTGACAGCCTGGCGCAGTCGGACTGGCCCCCACGCCGCACCGTCCTGTGACATGAAGAAGATCGAAGCCCCTTACCTGTTGTTTGCCCTGGTCTTTGGGTTTATGGCGCTCATTGCACCGTATCTGATGGAGGAGCATCGGCTCACCTTTGAAGGTCGGGTGGCCATGTTCCTGTTCCAGGCGGGGATGGTGTTTGCCTGTTCGCTGGCAACCGCCAAGCATTTGCACGACAAATGGGTGCAGGAAGACATCAACGACCGGCAAGCCCGGCTGCGCATGCCCAAGCCACAGGATGACAGCGAGGAAGCCGTTGCACCGCTCGACCCTGCGGCTCCATCAGCGGTGGGTGATGCCGCGAGCGATGGGGTGGCCGACGCGCTGACGACCGCTTCCCCCCACGACACTCCCACGCCACCAGCACCTGGCACCGACACGGCGGTGAAATCCCCCGCCCCCTGATCTGCTCGTCCTGACCTGGGGCCTGAGGCCATGCCCCAGCTGGGGGCCAATCAGTTCGGGCCGTCGCGCCGCATGACCGTTTCAAGCTCGCGGATGCGGCTGTAAAACGCGCGGCCCAGGCGCCCCACCGGTCGTGTGGCTTCGCTCTCCAGCAAATCCACGCGGTGACGTTTGCCCTCGCGTTCACCGCGGTAGACGCTCTCGAGGATGTGCAGGTGAACCACCTTGCCCATCACCCAGTGGTTGGCCCCCAGGTCGAGGATGTCGAGCAACTCGCACTCAAACGCCACGGGCGTCAAGGCCACGCGCGGAGGCTTGACGCGGGTGGAGGGCACTTGCTGGATGTGGGCAAAGTCAAATTCACTCTGGCCATGGGGCAAGTCGGTGGCGGAGGCCACCATCTCGTCCAACAGGTTCTCGGGGGAGAGGTTCACCACGAACTGTCGGTTGTCCTTGATGTTGATCAGCGTGTCTTTTTCGCGCCGCGTGCCATCCTGGTGGTTGTCGCCCCGTGGCCCACAAGAAAACCCCATCACCGGGGGCGAGGGGCAGCACACATTGAAGAAACTGTACGGGGCGATGTTGGGCACGCCGTCGCGGCTGATGGTCGAGACCCAGGCAATGGGGCGCGGCAAGATGCTGTCGCGCAGCAAGAAATACATCTCGCTGGGGTTGAAGTCGCTCACGTCCAGGGAGTGGGTGCGGGGAGTGTCTTGGGTCATGGAAAGCCTTCAGTTAACGAATGCGGGGTCAGGGAAGCGTTCAATCGATCGGGTCTCACCGCTTGGCAGGTGGCGCAGGCTGTGGTGGCTGCGGATCGAGGCGTGGGTCATGGGTGCGACACAGCAAGTCATAGACACTGCGAAACGGCCCGGGAGAAACCGTTTCCCAGGGGCCTGGTTGGGTGATGGTGTCGATCTGGGTTCCCGACAGGTGTTGCCCTGCATGGGCCACCAGCTGGTTGAAACGCAACCGGTATTTGGGGCATTCCACTTCCATCAGCATGGCGAGCGATTGAGCGCCTTGCGAATACGGCAGGGGGTAGTTCTGCAGCATCCAGATGCGCTTGTAAGGACCTGCTGTGGCGATGGTGTTGCGGTCTACCAAATAGGTCACCCCGTCTTTCACGGCCAGAAAGGTCCAGTCGGCCTGGGCGGTCGTCGTGACCGCACCCAGGAGCAGGCCGGCGGCAAGCCGGTGCACTTGCCGCACCCAACCTGGCTGGGGTGGTCCAGACCTGGACAGGACCGAGTGGTTGGCCTTGTCCCTCCGTGCCCACAGTCGCCTGAGCCCGCCCTGGCAACGGGCGGACAGAGGTGAGCAGGAGGTCGGTGTGTGTGACATGGGGAGTTGGCCATGATGTTAGCGTGGGAATCCTATTCGGGGAGTCAACTAGGTGCAGCCAGGCCAGGGGTTTTGTGCCGACAATGCAGCCCATCCTCCCCAGGTGTGCGATATGCTCTGCGCATCCAGTGGGCGGCGTCAAGGAGACACCATGAAAATCAATCGACTCGAGGTCTACGCGCTGCGTGCGCCGGCCCCCGAGCGCCCGCACTGGACCAGCCACTTCATCGTGCCCACCGCCAACGAGATTCTGGTGCGGCTGTACACCGACGAGGGCATTGAGGGCTTTGGCCTGGCCACCAGCTACACCCCCATCGACTTTGCCATCAAGGCCTGGCAAGGCGGCTTGGCCGAGCAGATCGTGGGCGAGGACGCGCTGGCGCCCGAGCGCCTGTATCAAAAGCTGTTTGGCCTCACCACCAGCCGCACCGCCAACGAGCGGGGCTGGTCGCGCGAGGCCCTTATCCGCATCTCGGCTGCCGTGGACATCGCGTGCTGGGACATCGTGGGCAAGGCCGCGGGCCTGCCGCTGTACCGCTTGTTTGGTGGCTATCGTGACGAGGTGCCCGCCTATGTCACTTGTGGCTACTACCGAGAAGGCAAAGACCTGGCCGAGCTGCGCGACGAAATGCACATGTTGGTGGACCAGGGACACACCGGGTTCAAGGCCAAGGCCGGTGGGTTGCCAGTGCCCGAGGATGTGGAGCGCATGGCGGTCATGCGAGAAGTCATTGGCGACCAGTGTGACTTCATGGTCGACCCCAACCGCGCCTGGGACTTGCCCACCGCCATCGATGCGGCGCAGCGCCTGGAGTGCCTCAACCCGCGCTGGCTGGAAGAGCCCATTCGCTGGGAAGATGACCGCCGTGGCCTCAAGCTGTTGGCGCAGAAAACCCGCATCCCGCTCTCGGGGGGCGAAAGCGAGATGACCAGCTACGGTTGCCGCGCCATGCTCGAAGAGCAGGCGATCCAGATTCTGCAGTTTGACTGCACCATGATGGGGGGCTTCACCGAAGGCCGTAAGCTCACCGGCCTGTGCGAGCTCAACCATGTGCAGGTGGCGCCGCACCACGATTGTTTCATCCATGCGCACATCGTGGCATCGAGCCCAGCAGGCTGCATTGTGGAGGCCTTCACCGACCCCGAGCGTGACCCCCTGCAGGCCGAGCTCTATGAAAACCCGCCCCAGATCCGCAATGGCGTGCTCACCCTCAACCAGGCGCCAGGCCTGGGTCTGACCCTGTCCCCCGCAGCCCTGGCCAAGTATGGCCAACGGCTGGTGTAACCCATGAAGGAGAAACAGATGACTGCTTTCACATTGACCTGGACACGCCGCGCCCTGATGGGGCTGGCGCTGACCGCCTGCGCCGGTACAACGCTCGCCCAAACCGCGCCCGCCGCCCAGCCTGCCGCCAGCTTCCCCAGCCGGCCCATCAAGATCATCGTGCCCTTTGCCCCGGGGGGGACCACCGACATGCTGGCGCGTCTGGTCGGGCAGCGCCTCACCCAGTCCTGGGGGCAACCCGTGGTCATCGAAAACAAGCCCGGTGCAGGCGCCACGCTGGGGGCCGATCAGGTGGCCAAATCGCCCGGCGACGGCTACACCTTGCTGATGGGTGCTGCGCACCACACCATTGCGCAAAAGGTCTACAGCAAGCTCAACTACAACATCGACCGCGACTTCGCCCCCATCACCGTGGTGGCCATGGTGCCCAACATGGTGGTGGTGAACGCCGATGTGCCCGCGCGCAACATTGCCGAGTTTGTGGCGCTGGCCAAGTCGCAGCCTGGCAAGCTCAACTACGGCTCGGCGGGCTCGGGCACGGCGCACCACCTCATCGGTGAGATGTTCAACCTGAAGGCTGGTGTGAAGCTGGTCCATGTGCCGTACAAAGGCAGCGCCCCTGCGGTGGCGGA
>JACCEB011242028.1_pt1 | contig 21414 bp, 22 predicted proteins | sample 7454761 | NCBI WGS metagenome assembly JACCEB01 (sample SAMN15323454, study PRJNA562643) | freshwater metagenome | isolation source: river surface water | place: USA:Blue River Watershed | collected 2017-08-18 | reverse complement strand
GTCGACAGTATCCTTCATCTGAACATCAGACAAAACGGGAGTTAAAATGAATACCGTCTCGTAACTTCTTTGGAACATTTTTTAATGTGTTTGTTGGAATTTAAATAAATAGACCGCAAAAGTAGTATAAAACTGCCTTTCTTCCAAACTATTAGGTAAATTCTCCTGGGGTAAATCAAAAAAACTTGAATGACTCTTCTCTTAGTCAACTAAAAAAGAACTATTCCCTAGGGATTGCTTGTCGACGTACAGTTTAATTTCATAGTTTCCAACAAGGAAAGGGCTTCCTTTCTCATAATAAAACTCGAGGGTTTGTTCATTGGTGTCAAACCAAAACTCTTGTTTGGCGGTATAAAACTCTTCTTCGCCAGACCAATTGAATGTACCAGAACCTTTTGCTAAATCAAATAATGGCAACTTATTAGGGCCTATTACTTGGAGGTATGCAATTCTACTTCCTTTTTCTGCAACTGTATTTTCTGCTAGTTTGACTACTACTCGAACCCCTTTGAGTTGCTTGTTTTTAAATCCTTTTCCGGCCGATAATTCTTTTCCTCGAGCGTTCATACCAGAGATACGAATTGACGAGAGTTTTAGTTTGGACGCTTCCGCTACTTTGGTGGCTAATTCTTGCTTCTGCTGATTTATAGAGGCCACCTCTTTTTCCATTTCGGATTGGTTGCTTTTTAAGACCTCATTTTCAGTATTTAGTTCCTGGTACCGTGCTTGGAGTTCATTAATCTCCTTATCTTTTTGAACGAGTAGTGTAGAAAGATCCTTGATTCGCTGATTTAAAGTTGCTATTTCCTGAGCACTTCGTTGGATATTGGATTTTTTCTCTTGAACTAATTGATCCTGAAGAAAGCGTAGTTCAGTGACATTGGCTCCCAATTTCTCTAATTCCTGAATTCGAATTTCGAGTTGGGTTTCTACCGAATCTAGCCTCGTTCTGAGCACCTTATTTTCGGCAGTCAATCCAGAAATTTCTTCGGTTTGCTTGGTTTTTTCGAGGTGGTCTAAATACAATTTTGTCCCGCTAATGAGTACTAAAAGTACCAAGACCACCAAAACTAAGTTTTTACCTTGTTCTGATTTTTGAGTGGGTTGGTATTTGTTCGATTGGTCCATAGCACAATAGAAATTCGAGAAATTTTTTGATAGCTAGTTTTGCCTTGATTTATTTTTACAGTACTCGGCATTAAAAATCCCCTTCCCTTTCTTTATCAATATCTTTGCCAATTCTTTACAAGGGGGTTAATCTTTGTAAAGTCAACTTTTTAGTCTAAGCTCTTTTTCAATAAAAATGGAATGAATTAATGGACTGATTTGAATCAATAGGAAAGGTTTAGATTGGTCTTTGGACCAGAATAGGATATAAAAGCAACTCCAAAATCAAAAAAATCTAGGGTAAGTTGAATTTGTGAATCTGCTTGAATTTTTTTCCAACTGGCATTCACTACCTTCTTCTGATGAATCCCCTCTAAAAAAATAATTCCCTTGGGATTCATCCGAGGCAAAATATAGGATAAAACCAATTGTAAATCGAATGGATTAACTTGGGGATGAATGAGGACAAAGTCAAATGTTAGGAGTTCAGGAAATGAAGATGAAATCCCTTCAAATCCTTGAACAAATAGTTCCGGTGTTGGAAGATGGTTTACTTTTCCTTTGGTTAGTTGATGGAGGTATTCAGAACAAGTTTTATTACCTAAACCTAATTCGAGTACTTGATTGGCAGCTGTTAGCTGGCAGAAATAGGCCATGAGTACGGCCACTTTTTCCTCTTTGGTAGAAGGGGTTTCTTTTTTTATGCAATTGAGTGCCCCTTGGTATACTGAAAAAATAAAAGGAGATTGTTGGCTGTACCTATCCTCTTTTAAAAGCCAATGCTTCAAATACGCTAAGGCATAGTGCAATACATTTCGGCACATTAATTTTGAAAGAGCGTGGCAATCAATTGAAATTCCGGAATCACTATCTCCCACAATTGGCCGTCTCTGAGTTTTTCAAAAGTAAAGGAGCCGAACATTTTTCCCATTCCAGATTTCAAGTTACATCCCGACACATAGGTATGTGATTCTCCTACCTCTAAGATAGGTTGTTGACCTACCACTCCTTCGCCCTCAATGATTTTTCTATTTTCGGTGGCATCAAAAATTTCCCAGCGTCTTCGCAACAATTGTACGGTATGGTTGCTTTTGTTATCTATGCGTACCTTGTAGGTGAATACATAGTGGTGCTGCTGCGGATTCGAAAAATCCGGTTGATAGGTAGATTCAACACTCACTTGAATTCCTTTGGTAATCGCAGAGACCATAATTTTGTCGATTGAACTACTAAGTTAGGATTTCTATCTCTCAAATCAACCCTAATGTGATGGATGTTGCCCTCGAGCCCACTTGGAAAACTGCCTTAAATCCAATTTTCCGTAGCGATTCTTTTTCGAAACTCACTGATTTTGTTAGGCAAGAGTACCGGGAAAACCAGATATTTCCACCCGGAAAGCAAATTTTTTCGGCATTTTGGCAATGTCCCTTGCCTTCAGTTAAGGTGGTTATTTTGGGGCAGGATCCGTACCATGGACAAGGTCAAGCCAACGGGCTTGCTTTCTCCGTGGCTCCAGGCCTACCTTTCCCACCAAGTTTACTGAATATTTTCAAAGAGTTGAAGGCAGATCTGGGGATTCCCATTCCACCCAACGGGGATCTCAGTAGGTGGGCAGCTCAAGGTGTATTTTTGTTGAATGCCACCCTCACTGTTCGTGCAAATTCAGCAGGCTCTCATCAAAATCAGGGTTGGGAAGTTTTCACGGATTCAGTCATTCAAACAATTAGCCGGGAGCGTGAGGGAGTTGTATTTCTCTTGTGGGGCGCTTATGCGCAAAAAAAGGAGGAGTTAATCGATTCCAAGAGGCATTGTATCTTGAAAGCACCTCATCCAAGTCCCCTTGCCGCCCATCGAGGATTTTGGGGATGCAAGCATTTTTCCAAGGCCAACGATTACTTGCTTACTTCTGGCCAAATACCTATTTCGTGGTAAAAACAAGAGGCCCCGCATTGCGGGGCCTCTTGCTTAGGAGATTCCTTTGAAGAATCTATTCCAGCGAATTTTGGAAAACATGGATTCAAACTTGTCTAAAGATAGCCACAAGAACCAGGCTTTGCCAACCACATGGTCTTCGGGTACGAAACCCCAATAGCGCGAATCCAATGAATCATGCCTATTGTCACCCATCATGAAGTAATAATTCTGTTTAAAGGTATAACGATCGACTTTTTTGCCATCGATAAACAAGGAACCATCTTTCACCTCCACCTGTTCATGCCCTTCATATTTCTCAATGGTAAAGGCATATTTCATTACATTTTCAGGGGTCATTTCAAGAGTTTGATCTTCACCAGGAACCAGCAATGGGCCGTAATTATCTCTATTCCAATTCAAGTTAGAACCATTTGGAAATATTCCAGATTCTGCTTGTCCTTTGGGTTGTAAAGATTTGGTTACCGAAGTAATCACTGGTGAGGATTTAAGTTTTTCGATGTTCGCATCAGTAGTCCAAATTAGGTAGCGGCTGCCATCTGGAGCAGCATAATAACTTTCCTGGTTGATCCCATAATCCTTAAGAAAATCTACCGTTAGGCTTCTATTGGTAGTAATTTCGTAGGAATACTGCATTTCTTCAGGCTTTGGAGATGCTTGTTGGTTGACAAAAAGCTCTCCTTCTCGAACCTCAATCTCATCTCCTGGAACTGCAACGGCTCGTTTGATGTAATTCGTTTTCAAGTCGTTGGGGAAATTAAATTCCACTGGATAGTTGAATACTACTACGTCATTTCGTTGTACGGAGGTAAATCCAGGCAATCGGTAGTAGGGGAGTTGAATCAAATCTGAATAGGAAGAGATTTCTGTGCCCCAGATTTTTTGGTGGGTAAGAGGAACTTGCAAAGGTGTTTTTGGAATTCTAGTTCCGTAATGCACCTTACTTACAAAAAGGAAGTCCCCCACAAGCAGGGTTTTTTCCATGGATGCAGTTGGGATGGTGAAGGGTTCGAGTAGGAGCCATCGAATAAGCGAGGCTGCTACTACAGCAAATACCAGCGCATCGATCCATTCACGAAAGGCTGATTTTTTTGGTTTAGTTTTGCTCATTGGGTAACAATTGTCTTAAAAAGATAGGTAATCGTCCATCGAAAGTACTCCTTTTTTACCCAAAATCCATTCGGCCACTTGGATAGCTCCAAGGGCAAACCCTTGACGACTGTGTGCTGTGTGAATGATTTCTAGGTCATCAATCCCAGAGGTGTAGCGAATATGGTGAGTTCCAGGTGCAGGGTCGATGCGCTTGGAGGTAATCGGTAAGGAAATTGGGTTATTGGGAGTTTCGCCGACCAAGTTCCAATTTTTTAGTTTGGTGTAATGCTTAATAATCCCTTCTGCTAAGGTGATTGCTGTGCCGGAAGGGGCGTCTTTTTTTGCAGTATGGTGAATTTCTTCAATGGCCACTTGATAGCCATTCGTTTCGTTCATTAATTGGGCAAGTAGCTCATTGACTTTGAAAAACACATTCACTCCAATGCTGAAATTGGAGGCATAAAAGAAGGTGCCTTGGTGCTGATGAGTTAGCACTTCGATTTCGGGCAGGCGTGCTAGCCAGCCTGTAGTCCCAGAAATGACCGGGATACCTTGGGTGATCGCCCACCGAATGTTATCAATTGCAGCTTCGGGCTGGCTAAATTCAATTGCCACATCAATGGTTTTTGGATTTAGCGCATTGCGCAATTCCAGGTTGTCCTGGTCAATTGTGGCTACTAGTTGGTGTCCTCTTTCAAGAGCTAATTCTCCAATCAGCTTTCCCATTTTGCCATAGCCAAGTAGTAGGATATTCATTACTTAAATCGAAGAGTTAGTGATACGCCCAGGGAATTAGAGGCAGAAACTGTGCCAAGCTGTGGGGCTAATTGTAGGGCCAAATCCTCAGAAATATCAAATCCGGAAAGGTGTGCATCCACGTTGGCATCCACCAAGTTGAGCGCGTAAATTCCAAGTAATAGGAGTAGGGTAAGGTCCCTATTTTGCCTCCAATAGTCCACATTTCGCACTAATGCAGCGCGGTTTAAGGAAGGAAATTGGTTGGGTTCTTTTTTGTCCAAAGCAAAAAGTGCATCCCGGAAGTTTTCGTATCTCCGGTGATTGTAATTGATAAAGTAAAGATCGGTGAGTACCCCTGCATAAAGAATGGGGACTTTCCAGCTTTTACCATTGTACACTTGGCCAGCACCTGGTAAGATTGCCGATAGCAGGGTTGCCTTTTTGGGGTCTTTGGGTAGGAGAAAGCGTTCTTCTCCCTCGTTTTTCACTTCCTCTTTCGGAGTTTTTCCTAAGGAATCTGTTTGTCCTTGGACCTTACCGGTTGCTATTCCTAACCAGCAAACTGTCAGCATTAGGCTCCAAAGAAGCCCATTGAACGAAGGAGTTGGGTTGGAATAAGTCCTCATCATTAGATGATTTCTAAGATTTCAAGGATGCGGTTGAGATCGGAGGCAGAGGAAAAAGGGATTTTAATTTCCCCTTTGTTTTTTTGGTCTGCCTTGAGGACAACTTTGGTTCCAAAATGACTGGCAAGCCGCTGTTGAATTTTTGTCAATTCGTACTTTCGAACAGGGTTTAATCCAGAACTGGCGCTCTGCTTTTCGGGTTTGCCATCATTTATTGCTTTGACTAAGGCTTCTACCTGCCGAACGCTCAATTCTTCAGTAACGATTTTTTTGAAGAGCGCAAGTTGCTTATCTACATCTTCAATATTGATCAAGGCTCGCGCATGACCCATAGACAACTTGTTGTCTCGGATGGCGGCTTGAATGCTTGGAGGGAGTTTGAGTAAACGAAGGTAATTGTTGACTGTCGTTCTATTTTTTCCCACGCGATCACCCAATTCCTCTTGTTTAAGATTGCACTCTACAAGCAGCCTTTGGTAGGAATGTGCAATTTCAAGTGCATTGAGATTTTCCCGCTGAATGTTTTCAATCAAAGCCATTTCCAACATTTGCTGGTCATTGGCGGTGCGAACATAAGCCGGGATTCGGTTAAGCCCTGCTAGTTTGGAGGCTTGAAATCTTCGTTCACCCGAGATCAATTGGTATTCATTTGGAGCCAATTTACGTACCGTAATGGGCTGAATGATGCCTTGCACCTTGATCGACTCAGACAGGTCTTTCAGGGCTTCTTTATCAAAGTGTACCCTAGGTTGAAAGGGGTTGACTTGAATTTCAGTAAGCGAGATTTCAAAAATTCCTGCTTTCTGACCTTCAGGTAAAATTTCTTGCCCTTTTCCTTTAGCAGGGCTATCTTCTAAAAGGGCACCTAAGCCTCTTCCTAAAGCATTTTTCTTGGGTGATTTTGAATCAGACATGATCAATTCGTTGCTTTTTGAAGTCCATTTCTTTGTACGATTTCTCCTGCCAAATTCAAGTAAGCAATAGCACCTTTTCCGTCTGCATCAAATGAAATTACAGGAAGGCCGAAACTAGGGGACTCCGAGAGTCGGACATTCCGTGGGATGATGGTATCGAATACCATGCTTTTAAAGTGAACACGAACTTCCTCGACCACTTGATTGGAAAGACGAAGGCGAACGTCGTACATGGTCAATAGAATTCCTTCAATCCCAAGGTCTGGGTTCAACCTAGTTTGAATAATTTTAATGGTATTTAAGAGTTTGCCCAATCCTTCCAAGGCAAAATACTCGCATTGAACAGGAATAATCACAGAGTTAGCAGCGGTAAGCGCGTTGATTGTAATCAAACCTAGGGATGGGGAGCAATCGATAATAATAAAGTCATATTGGTCCTTTACGGACGCAATCACCTCCTTCATTTTCTCTTCCCGGTTGTCCATGTTGATCATTTCTACCTCTGCGCCTACCAGATCGATGTGGGAAGATACTAGGAATAAATGCTCCAAATTTGTCTTTACAATTATGGATTGGATATCGATTCCATCCACCATGCATTCATAAATGCTAGCTTCTACAGATTTTGGATCCTGGCCAAGACCTGAAGTGGTATTGGCTTGTGGGTCTGCATCGATCACAAGTGTTTTGAATTCCAAAACGGCAAGACTAGCAGCCAAATTCATTGCTGTGGTAGTTTTTCCAACTCCACCTTTTTGGTTCGCAACGGCAATAATTTTTCCCATGGTGTGTATAACCAGAATTTAGAAGTCAATATTAAGCAAAATCAGGTCCAATTTTGGCAGGAACCTTCTTTTTTTGGTAAGGACTTTTGTTAAAAAAGTATAAGGTATCCGCCAGACTTCCTGCAACTGATTTTGAAGGTTACTTAAAATAGTGAACTAAAAAAAATGGAGCTTATTTCAGCTCCATTTTACCTACTTCTTCTTTTTGGCCTCAGCCATTTTCATGGCATCCTCTAGGCGTTGTTGAAACTTTGATTTCTTTTTATCCACGTTTTTCAACTTATTCTCCTCCACTTTTTCACGGATTTTCGCGTCGTCTACAAAGAGTTTGATCAAGGCCTGCTGTCCAAACGTGAAAATATTTGAAACAAAATAATAGAAACTAAGACCTGCTGGGTAGGAGTTCAAGACAAACATAAACATCACAGGCATGATGTAACCTAAGTTTTTCATGGGTCCAGTAGCCGTGGTCAATTGGTTGTTAAAATGCGTGTAGACTATCTGGGAAATGGTCATCAGCAAGGTAAACAAACTCACATGTGCCCCATAAAAAGGGATGGTGAAGGGGAGTTTGATGAATTCATCGTAGGTAGAAAGGTCCTCTGCCCACCAGAAAGATTCTTGTCTTAGCTCGATTGCATTCGGGAAGAAGAAGAACATAGCAAACAAAAATGGCATCTGCAGCAACAAGGGTAGGCAACCCGACAATGGGCTTACCCCAAGTTGAGAGAAGAGCTTCATCTGCTCCTGCTGCATCTTGGTTGGATCGTCTCCGTATTTTTCCTTCAATTCATCTATCTCTGGTTTAATTACCCGCATCTTAGCCATTCCTATGTAGGATTTGTAAGTCAAGGGAGATAGGGCAAGTTTGATCAAAAGCACGATCAGAATAATGATGATGCCGTAACTGTCGAAGTATTTCTCTAAAAATTCAAATAGGTGGACTACAATATATTTATTTACCCAACTCACGAAAAAGTAACCCATGTCCACATTTTCCTCAAAACCAGGAGATACGGCTTTCAGCGTTTTGTATTGATCTGGTCCAAAATAATAGGTAAGGTTGGCCTGACCTTTCAGAATAGGTAAAGAAAGGCTTGCGCTCATCGACCGAACTAGGGAGGAATCTGCTGGAGTGCTTTGGTTTAGATTTACTTCTTGAAAAAGCGAATCTGCAATAATTCCTGCAGTAAAGAATCGTTGAGAGAACCCAACCCATTTTACAGGTTCAGCCACTTTAGCTTCCTCTGGATCGTCACTTAATCCAAGGTTTTCATAGGTTCCGTCCGCAAGATAGTAGTTTACCTGTGTTTTTCTTCTGGATTCTGCAAGGTCTTTTTCTTGAGATTTGATTTCGTCTTTCCAGTCAATTTTGAGTGCTTTCGCAGTCACAATCCCTTGAAGTCCTTGTATTTCAAAATTCTTTTCTAAGGTATATGCACCCTCTTTTAAGGTGTATTTTTGAACCAACTGCCCAGATGGACTGCTTGCAGTAAAGGTTACTGTCTGGTGTTTGACACCCTCAATCTCTTCAGAACTTACCGTGGGTACGAAATAAAGCTCATTTAAGTTGATAGGGCCCAGCCGCGTGTCTATAGAGTAGTTGAGGCTGGTTTGTGCGCTATCTAATAAGAATAGGGCTTCATTTTTCCAACTCACATAGTTTTTAAGTAGTACTTCTTGGATACTTCCGCCTTTGTTAGAAAGGGTGATTTTGACTACATCATTTTCAAGAACTACTTTTTTTTCTTCGCCCATTGTCCATGCAGCGAGTTCTCCAAATTTTGCTTGGCGCTCTAGATTCAATACGCTATCTGGAAGTGTAGCTGATGCAGTTAGGGTAGCTTGAGGCGCTTCTGCGCTCGCTTCTGTAGAAGCAGGGCTAGTCTCTGCAGGAAGGGTTTCTGGGCTATTCGCAAAAAATAGCGAATAGGTGAGAATGACTGCTGCAAAAAGGATCAAACCTGTTGCTTGATTTTTATCCATGGTAGTTAGCTAAGACTGGGGTTTAGCGCCAGTTATTTGTCGTTTTTTTATCGAGCGCTGCTTGAATGAAATCCACAAATAAAGGTTGAGGCTTCAAGACAGTGCTTTTGTATTCAGGATGAAATTGGACCCCTACAAACCAGGGGTGATTTTTGATTTCTACGATTTCCACCAATCCCGTTTCTGGGTTCTTTCCCGAAGCTAGCATCCCTTTTGCTTCAAGTTGGTCTAGGTAGGCATTATTAAATTCATAGCGATGCCTGTGGCGCTCTTGGATTTTGGTTTTTCCATAAGCCATGGCCGCCTTGCTGCCTTTTTTGAGAGTACAAGCATACGAACCCAGACGCATAGTTCCTCCCATTTGTACAATTTTCTTTTGTTCCTCCATGAGTGCAATCACTGGATGCGGGGTGTCAGGGTCCATCTCTGTGGAGTTGGCATGCCCAAGACCAAGTACATTTCTTGCAAATTCTATCACAGCAACTTGCATCCCAAGGCAAATTCCAAAAAATGGAATCTTGTTTTCACGGGCATACTTGACCGTCGCTACCTTCCCTTCAAATCCTCGCTCTCCAAATCCTGGAGCTACTAGGATGCCATCTAGTGATTTTAATTTAGAACTGTAATTGTCGTTATTGATTTCTTCGGAGGAAAGCAAAATTAATTTAACCTTGCATTCCGCTGCTGCGCTGGCGTGGGTGAAGGATTCAATGATGGACTTGTAGGCATCTGGTAACGATACGTACTTTCCAATCAATCCGATGTTAACTTCAGCAGTTGGGTTTTTTAATCTACCCAAGAATCCTTTCCAATCTTTGAGATCAATTTTTGATTTGGGCTTTAAGTTGAGTTTGGCAAGGACGCGCTCATCCAACTTTTCTTTTTTCATTAGGAGAGGAACATCGTAAATGGATTCAGCATCCATAGCTTCGATGACGCTATCTAATTGCACATTGCAGAAGAGTGCCAACTTCCGTTTGACATCTTGTGGGAGTGGGTGTTCGGTACGACAAACTAAAATATCAGGTTGGATACCTGCCTCCAAGAGTTGCTTGACAGAGTGTTGGGTAGGCTTTGTTTTTAATTCTTTAGCTGCTTTTAGGTAGGGAATCAAAGTTAAGTGAACGACCAGGAAATTCCCTGGCCCCAAGTCCCAACGGGCTTGACGCACAGCTTCAATAAATGGAAGTGATTCAATATCTCCTACACATCCACCGATCTCGGTGATGACTACATCGTATTTCCCGTCCTGGCCTAACTTGTAAAAATTACTTTTTATTTCGTCAGTGATGTGGGGGATCACTTGAACTGTTTTTCCAAGAAATTCGCCTTTGCGTTCCTTAGTGATTACGTTATTGTATATCCTTCCAGTAGTAATGTTGTTGCTTTGGGAGGTTTCTACGTTCAAAAATCGTTCGTAATGCCCTAAATCCAAATCTGTTTCTGCACCATCCTCAGTCACATAGCACTCTCCATGCTCGTAAGGATTCAAGGTTCCAGGATCGATGTTGAGGTAAGGATCAAATTTCTGAATGGTGACACTCAATCCTCTAGCTTGAAGCAATTTGCCAAGTGATGCGGCAATGATACCTTTTCCTAAGGAAGAAGTAACTCCTCCGGTGATAAAAATGTATTTCGTTTTTGAAGCCATAAGAAGAGGAGGAGGGGTTGAAATAAGTTGAATTCTTATGGGGTATAAAGGTAGAAAATTTTCGTGAATTGCCTTTAAAAAGGAAGTTGGAATTTTTTTAGGAAAAAAATCAGCGAATTAAGGAGGTGTAAAATTTTTTGATTGAAAAAATTAAGCTTGCTTTTTGCTCCTAATTTTATACTTCTAAAAATAAACTTGGTTGTACTTTTTCAATTCGATTTTTGTATAAAATAAAGACACAATTAAAAATTATTTTTTTTCATAAACCTTCAACTCTTTTTTTCGTTTGTGTTTTATTCTTTCTAAGGCAGTATTGATTATTCACTTCCAATTCTTTTGTATTTTTCAATTAAATAAGGACAATAAGAATTCTTAATATATCACTTAATTTAGTTGTTTTTCAGTTACCATTCTTTTCATTGTATTTTAGTTAGAAATTCATTTTACTTGAGGACTTTCATCTTTCTTTTTCGCTAGGGATTTATTTTGCCAAATCCAGAATCTTTTTTTTAACCTAGAAGTAGAGGCTTAAAATTTATATTTTTCTTATTTACTTAAAAGTTAAAAGTTTGTTCAAAACTTCATTTCAATTAATGAAAAATGATTTTTTTAAACCACATTTAATCCACTCCTATTCTTCCGAAGCCGTATATCTTATTTATTGTTAAAAAATCAATTTTAATTTTTGGCAGCAACTATTTTTCATGCTATATTGCGTGTCATTTTTAAACTATAAAACAAACAAAAAACATGAGAGAACTGATTAAAGAGTCCATCGTAGATTTAAAGAAATCTGATGGTTTTGTGTATGTAACTGCTGATGGCAAGAAAATTGACCTTCATGAAGCTGCATCCAGAGGTATTGCCGTGACTCCAGTAAATCCCAAGGATGGAGTAATTAAAAAATTAGAGGCAGCTGGTTTGTTTCTTACAGACAGTAAATTCCTAGCTGACTTGAATGAATTGATTGCATCTTTGAATGGTGGATCTGCTGGTAAGTCGGAAGGAAAGCGCAGATCTTTTTCAGATGTTGAAAAGGGAAAAATCATGGAAGAATGGAAAAAAGTGGAAGCAGCTGGAAAAAAGACTAAAGCAGCCTTTGCCCGTGAAATTGGAGTGGGATACCAAACTTTCATTAATTGGTTGAGAGGGTAATACGTTACCTACTTTATATAAGAAAGGATAGCTCATGCTATCCTTTTTTGTTTTAGAGGAGTAATCGATTGTAATTTTTAATTACCAACTAGTTTAGGCGAGTAATTCGAAAGGGAATGATTTTTCAATTTGGTAGTCTAGCCAGATAATCTGTTTATTTTTACAGCATGTTAGATCATGCTGCTATCCTCTCCTCTCTCAAAGACAATGGGAAAGTGTACCTTCAAGAGGGAAGTGGGAAGATTTTTTGTTTGCGAAAGGGGACGCTTGCCGAGAAGGAAATTATTCAAGATGGCATTTACTTGCTATTTGATTTATTCCAAATTCGCACGATTTGTGGTGCCTTTTCAGAAGTTTCCTTAGATATCGTCGATTTTGCATCCAAACCTACCATTTACCAAAGTCCTGCAAATCCGCTCCTACCCAAAGGTGCAGTGGTAGATGGACTTGTTCGTTTTTCACTAATCAGAGAGCCCAACTGGAATAAGCTCTTATTTCAAATCGCGCATCCTGTAATGTTTACAGAAGAAAAGGACGTGAAGACTGACGTACAGACCAATCTCTTGTTTCCGCTATTTCATGCAGGGACCAAGGAATTGTTTTTAGGTCCTGAAGGGGAAGTAAAAATTAGGAAAGGATGAATCTGAGCAAAATGCTAGCGGCACATCCAATTTTTGCGCGGGTTGCGCAAGTGGCTGCGAAAGAAGGATTGGAGACTTATGTTGTGGGAGGCTATGTGCGGGATTTGATTCTAGGTCGGCCCAGTAAAGACATTGACTTCACCTGTGTAGGTTCTGGGATTCAATTGGCTCAGGAAGTTGCAAAGACTTTTGATTTTCATGTCCCCCTTTCTGTATTTAAGAATTTCGGTACGGCCATGCTGAAGTTGGACGACTGGGAACTTGAGTTTGTGGGTGCACGGAAAGAATCCTACCGCCAAGATTCAAGAAAGCCGTTGGTCGAAGATGGTACCTTGCTGGAGGATTTGGAACGCAGAGATTTCACGATCAATGCAATGGCTATTTCCCTGAACCCGGAAAATTACGGGGAATTGATAGATCCTTTTGATGGAATCAAGGACATTAAGGCCAAGCGCATCAAAACTCCTCTGGAACCTGGAATCACCTTTTCGGATGATCCGCTACGAATGATGCGTGGTGTACGGTTTGCGGCACAGTTGGATTTTGACATCGAGGCGGAAACCTTTTTTGCACTAACTACCTACGCGCCTCGGCTGCATATTATTTCCTCAGAGCGAATTATCGACGAGCTCAATAAAATTATCCGCTGCCCCAAGCCTTCTTACGGATTTAAACTCCTTTTTGCATCGAAGCTCTTGCATGAGTTTTTCCCTGAAATGGTGGAGCTTCAAGGAGTAGATTCGGTGGATGATAAGTCCCATAAGGATAATTTTTACCATACCCTACAGGTATTGGACAATTTATGTCTAGCTACAGATAATCTTTGGCTTCGCTGGGCTGCCATTCTCCACGACATTGCCAAGCCTGCCACCAAGCGTTTTCATCCCAAGATAGGTTGGACCTTTCATGGGCACGAGGACAAAGGTGCACGCATGACGCCAGGGATTTTTAAGCGTTTGAAACTTCCCATGGATGAGCGGATGAAATATGTACAGAAGTTGGTCCGACTACACCTTCGCCCCATTGCTTTGGTAAAGGATGAGGTGACGGACTCGGCTTTGCGAAGATTGCTTTTTGATGCAGGTGATGACATCGATGACCTGATGGCCTTGTGTCGGGCAGACATTACTTCAAAAAATAACAAGAAAGTTCAGAAGTACCTAGAGAACTTTGATCGTGTGGAGCAGAAGCTCAAACAAGTAGAAGAAAAAGATCAGATACGCAACTTTCAGCCTCCTGTAAGTGGGGAGGAAATCATGGTGACTTTCGGGATTTCTCCGTCAAAAATCATTGGAGATATAAAAGAAGAAATCAAAGAAGCTATATTGGAGGGGCGAATCCAAAATAATCAAGCTGAAGCTCGCCTGCTGATGCTTCAAATCGCCCAAGAAAAAGGACTTTACCCCATTCAAAAACCTTAACTATTCGTTTACTTATGTTGAAAATTGTCGTTTTCGTTTCCTTAATTACGCTAAGTATTGGAACTAGTCTGGCACAAACAGCTACTGATTCCATACCCAAGTTTGACCCTAAAGTAAAGAGCGCCCTGAATATGGTAGACCAAATGGCCTATCAAGCAGCACTTCGCTACAACGATTTGGAAGTGGCAAAGGATAAACTATACAGTTTGATCGTCCGAAATCCAGAAGACCTGCGCTTCATGGAAGCCTTGGGTAGCTTGTACTTCGAATCCGGTCAATACACATCCTCTGCTTTGGTAGCCATGGATATTTTGAAGCTCAACGATAAAAACGTAGGTGCTTTGGAAATTGCTTCCTATGCTTTGGAGCAGCTTGGTGCCTTTGATCGCGCTTTGCCTTACTATGAGAGTTTACACTTGTTGACAGGTGACAACTTTAGTTTGTACAAGTCTGCCTACCTACAGTACTCCATGAAGCGCTATGCCGAGGCAATTAATTCCTTGACAATGCTGATGAAAGTAGCCAAGGCAGATGAAAAAATCGGCTTTGCAATCTCTGATACTGAGACCCAGCAAGTGGACATGAAGGCTGCTGCATTGAACCTAAAAGGTTTGGTGTTCTTGGATCAAAATTCAAAATCTGAAGCCAAAGCAGCTTTCACTGAGGCACTTGCTATAGAGCCGAACTTTAACCAAGCCAAAGAAAATATAGTGAAGACTAACTAAGAATTATCCCAATCAAAAAAATGCCGATACCACTAAAGAGGTGTCGGCATTTTTTGTTGATGTTGTGTTGATTCTGTGTGTGAATAGGGTCATTAAATCCCTAAACCGAAAGGAGGATTTTAATTTTCTGGGAATGATTCTATCAGAAGTCCTGATCTCAATTTTTCATCCAGTGAGCTCCCCACATCTAGGCGATTGAGTTGCTGAAATCTTCCACCAGAAGGAATTCCAGTAATTTGTTCGATTGCTTTTCGCAACAATAATTCTTTTACATCGCCTAGGGGCTTTAGTCGTTCTGAACTTTCCTTTGCCTCGATATTTGGGACAAAACCTGCTGTATAATCGGACTGGTCTAGGCTATTGAAACTTCTGGAGATGATTGGAAGAATTCCATACTTGTTTTTAGGGTTATCTTTATCCTCAAAGGCAACTGAGCCTACATTTTTTCCAGTGGTCTTATCACCGATCAGGAATACATCCATGTAAGGTTTCAAGCCATTGATAATCAATTCGGAAGCGGAAGCTGTTCGCGTAGAGGTGAGCACATAAACCCGATTATTTTTCAAGATTTTACCTAAGTTTTCAGGCTTCGCTTTAAATGGAGTTTGGACATTTTTCAGGTTGTCAAACTGCATCAAGTAACTATTGTATTTGGTCTTAGAAAAGATATCTGTGGTACTGACTCCAGGCCCGATAAGGCTTGCTAGATTGACTGCAGAGGAAACATAGCCTCCTCCATTGTAGCGAAAATCAAGAATCAAATGCTGAATTCCCTTGGATTTAAGTTCTCCGAAAATGGCATCCATTTCCTGATCGTAAGCAGTACTGTTGTTACCAGGCCCTGGTGCAAAGAAATGGTAGACCACATAGCCTATTTTTTCTCCGTTAATCGTGTAGACAGAATCTAGAAAGTTGGGGTTTTCTGCAAGTTGAACGGGTACCAAAGAAATTTCAGGTCTAGCTTCTAATGCTCCACTTGTGCTGTTGACCCGAAGGGTGATCAAGGTGTGGGGTTTGTCAATTAGCCCGAGTTGAACTTTGTAATTGTCCAAAGTAAGTTGCGTGCCGTTGATTCGGGTGATGTAGTCCCCGCGCTGCATTCCACTGCTAGCGGCTGGGCTATTCTTTTTGATATAGGTGACCTCAGCCACTACATTGTTGTTGGAGGAGCTTTCTCGGTAAAGTGTAAACTCGTAGCCTGCTTCTAAGCTAATCCCACTCAAGGAATTTACTAAGGCTTGGTAATCCGGATAAATTACTGAAAATCGATCTGTAGGTCGATTGAGGAGGGCTTCAAAATAGGCAGAAGGATCGGAGGTGTCCGCGATGGGGCTGCGCATATCTGGGAGCCAGAGGTATACTTCTTTCATTACCTTCAAGATCCAATTGTTGATAGCAATATTTGGATTGGGTTCCTCGGTTACCTTCGGTAATGCCTCTTCCTCTTCCTTGCAGCCGACGAGTGCGAGGATTAATAAGCTGAATAAGAGAGCGATTTTTAGTACAGGATTTTTCATGTAGCTACCAGTTAAACTACAATTTAACGAAAAGTTGTTTCGAAAGTTTTTGATTAGAGGCGCCTGTATTTCTTTTACTGCGCTGAGCCAAATGATACCTCATCCACCGTGCTATCGAGTAGCTTACCTTTTTCGCATTTCAATACACGGTAGGGGTACTTGCGAAGTAGGTCGTGGTTGTGTGTTGCCATCAGGATTGCAGTACCTTTTTTGTTGATGTCTTGAAAAAGTTTGAAAATTCCATCCGCCACATCAGGGTCTAGGTTACCCGTAGGCTCATCCGCAAGCAGAATTGAAGGATTGTTGAGCAGGGATCTAGCAATGACGACACGCTGCTGTTCTCCACCAGAAAGCTGGTGCGGCATTTTGTTGAGTGCCTCCAAAAGGCCTACTTGGAGCAGAACATCTCCAATTCGTTCCTTAATTAAAAGTGGGTCTGTCCAACCTGTTGCTTTCAAGACAAATTCAAGATTGTCATGAACGGACCGGTCGGTGAAAAGCTGAAAATCCTGAAAGATGATTCCTATTTTTCTTCTTAGAAAAGGGATCTCTTTGTTTTTAATTTGAGAAAGGGAGTACCCTACTACCTCAGCTAATCCTGATTTCAGTGGAAGGTCAGCGTAGAGTGTTTTCAACAAGGAGCTTTTTCCACTTCCGGTTCTACCGATAAGAAATACAAATTCATGTTGTTCCACGGAAAAATTGACCTCACTGAGGACGGGATTTTCTCCTTGGAAGATGGTGGCCTGTGTCATGGACAACACAGGGAGTGTACTGAAATCCATGGATTTAGAGTTCTAGTTTTTGAAGTTTCCCAAAGGGAAGGGATTTGATTAATTCTTCGAGTTGTTCTTCTTTGCCTTCCAGACCAAATTTCTCCACACTTTTCATAGGGCGATCCGCTCTGAAGTAGGCTACAAGTACAAAATTCTCATCCCGAACCTGAATGTAGTCGGGAATTTTAGCTTTTCCTTTAACCTTGATGATGTACATGTTCCCTAGTTGGTGTTGGTGAATCCTGGATAGCTTGATTGACTTATTTGCCTGCAGCTTTGGCGTGATCGGAAAGGAATTGGGCCAAGCCTGAATCGGTAAGTGGATGCTTCAATAGGCCTGTAATCACTTTGAGCGGGCAAGTCACTACATCTGCACCCAATTCAGCACATTTGATCAGGTGCATGGTATGGCGAACTGATGCTGCGAGCACTTCCGTCTCGTAGCCATAGTTTTGGTAGATGTGGACGATTTGACCGATCAGGTCTAGTCCATCAAAAGAAATATCATCTAGTCTACCAATGAATGGAGAAACGTAAGTTGCTCCCGCTTTGGCGGCCAATAACGCCTGTCCCGAAGAAAAGATGAGGGTACAGTTGGTGCGAATACCTTCACTATGGAAATAACGAATGGCCTTTACACCATCTCGAATCATAGGAATCTTCACCACGATTTTGTCATCTAATTTGGCGAGTTCTTTTCCTTCGCGAACCATGCCTTCGAAGTCAGTAGCAATCACTTCGGCACTTACCTTGTCTTCTACAATGTTACAAATGGCTTTGTAATGTGCCTTTATATTTGCTTCTCCAGTGATTCCTTCTTTAGCCATTAGGGAGGGATTGGTGGTCACCCCATCCAATACACCTAGGTCATGTGCTTCGCGGATTTCCTCAAGATTTGCAGTATCGATAAAGAATTTCATGTCAGTGGGTTTTGGTTATAAAAAGCAGTTTGCCTTAGCTGAACTAGAGGCTAAGGTCAATAAGCAAAGTTAGAAGATAAATTAGGATAAGGTAGCGAATATGGGGGTGGAATTTGAGCTACCAGAAAAAAAAAGAGGCGGCATCGCACCGCTACAACCGCCTACCCTTGCTTCCTTCCGGACCTGGGGGATTCAGCAGGAGCTGGTCGTGCCGCCGGATACAAAGGTACGTCAAAATTCAGGCAATGCAAAAGGATGTATACAAATTGGATCTTGTGATCCGCAAACAAGGGTTAAATGTTTTATCTTAGGGCTGGGTTCCATGCTAATTCTTGATTTTAACTATGAAAAATTTACTTCTTCTTGCAATCCTCACTGGCTTAATGTTCAGCTGTGGCGATCAATCTAAAATCTATCAATTCCAGGTAGCAGATTTGGAACCCAATTTGATCACCCTTTCTTCAGATGAATTTATGGGTCGCATGCCTTTTACCGAAGGAGAGGAGCTTACCACCTCCTTTTTGGAAAGTAAATTCAAGGAAATGGGGCTTGAGCCGGGCAATGGAGATTCTTATTTTCAGGAGGTACCTATGGTCTCCATCATCACCTATCCCGAACAATCCATGGAGTTTAAGAGCGCTCAAGGTTCCATAATCGGAGAAGGATTGAAAGACTACGTGATTTGGACTCAGCGTACGGATTCCCTAGTTCGTATTCAGGATGCAGAACTGGTTTTTGCTGGATTTGGCATTGTAGCCCCCGAATATGGATGGGACGATTACAAAAATTTGGATGTAAAGGGCAAAATAGCGGTCGTGCTCATCAATGATCCAGGATTTGGTTCAGAGGATTCCACATTTTTTAAAGGAAATACGATGACCTATTACGGTCGGTGGACTTACAAATACGAGGAGGCGGCACGTCAAGGAGCACTAGGTTGCTTGATTGTGCACAATACGATTCCCACAGGATATGGATTCAATAACATACAAAACAGTTGGAAGGCGTCCAAACTTTACCTCGACGACAGAGGACAAGAGAAGTATAAATTGGGATTTGAAGGATGGATTACCCTGCCCTTTGCGAAGCAGTTGTTTGAAAAGATGGGAAAGAATGAGTCTGAGCTGTTGCAAAATGCTAGAAAGGTCGGTTTTCAAGGGTTTTCAACTGGCTTAAGTCTCAGCACCAGTCTTACGGTCAAGCCTACCTATAATGTAACCAAAAACGTAATTGCCAAAATCACTGGGAAAACCGCACCTGAGGAAGTGCTAATTTACTCGGCTCACTGGGATCATATTGGCATAGGCAAGCCTGATGAAACGGGGGACACGATCTACAATGGGGCACTGGATAACGCCTCTGGGACAGCTGCGCTGTTGGCCTTGGCAAAAGCGTTCAAGACGCACGAGCAACCCGACCGAACGGTGGTGTTTTTGGCGGTCACGGCAGAGGAACAGGGATTGTGGGGATCGGCGTATTATGCGAAGCAGCCAATCTATCCCAAAGAAAAAACGGTAGCCAACATCAATATGGATGGTGTCAATCCTTATGGAAAGATGAAAGATGTTTCAGTCATTGGAGTTGGGCAGTCTGAAATGGAGGACTTATTGGATGAGGAACTTAAAAAATTGGGGCGGTATGCTGCCCCTGAACCCAATCCTGCCGTGGGTTACTATTTTCGATCTGACCATTTCAATTTTGCCAAAATAGGAATTCCAGCCCTATATATTGGAACCGGAATCGACCATGTGGAGAAAGGGAAGGAGTATGGAAAGCAACTTCAGGAGGATTATGTGGCCCAGTACTACCACAAACCAGCAGATGCTTACGATCCAAAGCGATGGAATCTGGATGGAGCAGTGGACGATGTACAGTTGCTGTATCAGGTAGGTCGCAATCTTGCCAATTCTACCCGCTGGCCAGGATGGAAGGAAGGTTCCGAATTCAAGGCTATCCGAGACAGCTACTTTAAAAAGTAAGGTTCTTCTAGCTTTAATCTATTTTGATACCATAGGATTCGAGTAGACCAGGCAAACCGGCTAGATCAAATCGCGCCCCTTTGAGGGCATTGAGTTCTGGAGCAATTCGGTAGTGAATGGCTTCCCTAAAGTCGGCTTTTTCGAGGTTGGTTTGATCGAAAACTGCTCCAAGGAGGTCAGATCCCTGAAAACTTGCTTCGCTCAGGTTGGCTTGGGAAAAGTCTACTTCCCGCAATCGCGATTGGAGAAACTTTGATTTTTTGAGGGGGAGTTTGTAAAAATTACAGTAGTCGAGGATACAATTTTCCAGGTGGAGTTCGAGCAAAAAGGGATTTGCAGTAGCGAAGGCTACTCCCAACATTTTGCAACGGGTAAAGCGGACATTCTGAAAATTTACCTTGGCGACTTTGATGTTGCTCAGGTCACAATCTTCAAAGTGGCAATTTTCAAAACTTGCCTGTTGGAAAGAGGCGGTAGCAAAGTTACAGTTGGAAAAGGTACAGGCATCGTATTCTCCTGCAAGGACATCTGAGGGGCTGAGGTTTTGAAAATGCTGTTCGCTAAAATAGGACATCTGCTAGGCTGATTTCGGGTTTTTGGTCGAATTTAGAGGGCTATCTGGTACAAACTGCAGCGTTGGATACTGGGGGAATTCTGCAGATCTGGATGGTCAAACTCTTTCCAGTATTCCATCCCTATTTTTTTCATGACTTGGATGGAAGCCAGGTTTCCGATAGAAGCCATGGCTACCACTTTCGGGATTTGGAGTTGCCGTGCATAGTCTAGGCAGGCAGCAGCTCCCTCGGTGCTAAAGCCTTGGTTCCACCAGGCTTTGCCGATGCGGTAGCCGATATCTACGGTAGGCGTAAAGTCTGCTTCAAAGGTTTTCCATCCCAGTCCGATGGTTCCCAAAAGCGCTTCACTTTCTAGGACATCCACTGCAAAATAGCAGAAGCCTTTGTCCTCGTACAGGTGCTCCATTCGCTCCATCATGGCTTGTGTATCTTCTTTGGAGAGCGGTCTTTCGAAAAATCGCATGACCTCCGCATCCGTGTTGATGGCGGTAAATGCTTCCAAGTCACTCGCTTGCCAGCGGCGAAATCCTAGGCGTGGGGTGGTGAATAGGTAGGGAGACATGGAGGCTAGGGAATGGAATAGAAAGTTAAATTAAGGAGGTTTTTTGAAAATTCTGCGTTTGGTATTCCATCGAGGTAGATGCGAGTGAATTGATTTTTAATTTTCCAATCCATTGAAGGGATTGAATCGCCTGCGGCTTACCTCCATGGCTACCGCTCGGCAGACTGTTTTGCTTCCATACTTGACGTTCAACTTATCCAGAGCTTGGTAGAGGTTGATTTGTTCCTGGCTATCTTCAAAGAGCTGAATCTGGTAGTTGCCATAGACCAGGTGGCTGAAGCGTACGCCCACGAGTCGGATGAGTAGGCGACG
>JACCEB011292160.1_pt1 | contig 21415 bp, 22 predicted proteins | sample 7454761 | NCBI WGS metagenome assembly JACCEB01 (sample SAMN15323454, study PRJNA562643) | freshwater metagenome | isolation source: river surface water | place: USA:Blue River Watershed | collected 2017-08-18 | reverse complement strand
GGCAAATAGCAGACGAGAACATCAACTTTCGCATCTTTCAGCGCCTGAACAACATTGACTGGTGCAGCGCTGGATTCTGTAATGGTCTCTCGGTAATACCGGCCCAGTCCATCATGTGTCTCGCCGCGAAGGACGGTAACTCCCGACTTTGGAACGTCAGCAAACTTTATGGTGTTGTTCTCACTCGCCCAGATTGCTTCGGTTAGATCAAGTCCAACTTTCTTGGAATCAACATCGAACGCTGCAACAAACTTGACATCGCGAACGTGGTATCCACCAACGACGACGTTCATGAGTCCCGGGATCTCTTGATCAACAGGGGCATCCTTGTAGTAATGCACTCCTTGAACCAGAGAGTTAGCGCAGTTGCCGACTCCTACAATGGCAACGCGGATTTCTTTTGCTGCGGTCACGAGGTTTTCCTTTCAGATGTAATCATGTCTTCTAGCCAGGCGATCTCTCGCTCAGCAGTTTCAAGCGAGTGACGACGCCACTCGATCAAATATTTATCAAGGCCGACTGCGGAGCGTTCGAGGTCAGCGCGCAGAATCTCGGCTTTCTCCTTGAGGCGACGTTGACGTCCCTCAAGAATTCTTAAACGGTTACGGCTAGAGGTCGGGCTAAAAAAAGCGACGTGAACTTCAAAATTGTCGTCATCCCAAGACTGAGGGCTAACGGTCTCTGTGAGCTGGTCGAATTTGGCCTGGCCGAGGGCCGAGATTGAATAGACGATTCGCACCCGCTTCGATCGACCGCCCTTTGGAACCTCTACTTGACTGATGAGGCCGGCATCGAGCATTCGTCGAAGCTGCGGGTACAACACAGAAAATGAGAGAGCGCGAAAAGGACCAAATATTGAGGTCAGGCGTTTACGGAGCTCATATCCATGAAGCGGAGCCTGTGAGAGCAAGCCAAGGAGCGCAAACTCCAGCGACTCTGAGCGTGATTTCACGGCTAACTCCCTTATGCGGAACTTTTATATCGATTCGATATATCTAGTGGATAGTTAACTCGATATATACCTGACCTGCAACTCGATCACTGAGCGTGTCGTTATCGAATTCTCAGAATTGCGCGAGTCATACCCCAAAGTAGGGCGCAACCGGTCTTACCCTCTTGTTCTAGAGATTGCCCGCACCCTCTTATCCTCTATCGCAACACTGGGCTCTCTAGAAATGAGGACCTCTCCATGAGTCTCTTCTCTTGGAAGCTTCACGGGACCGGAACCAGCATCGCGCCTGGTGAGGTCGTTTCCACAGATGAACGACTAAGTTGGCCACGCACTATCGGCGTCGGCCTCCAGCACATCGCAGCCATGTTCGGCGCAACATTCTTAGTGCCGATTCTGACTGGCTTACCACCAACTACCACACTGTTCTTCTCCGGTATTGGAACGATGCTCTTCCTCATCATTACTCAGAACAAAGTTCCGAGCTACCTTGGATCATCTTTCGCATTCCTTGCACCCATTGCCGCTTCAGTTAAGAGCGACAGCATGGCTGTTGCCCTCGGTGGAGTTGTAGCGACCGGTGTTCTCCTTGCTCTCGTTGGCTTGATTGCTCGCGCTGTTGGTACGGGCTGGATCAACTGGATGTTGCCTCCAGTCGTTACTGGAACCATCGTTATGGTGATTGGTTTCAATCTCGCTGGCGCTGCAAAAGGCAGCTTGGCAAGTGGTCCAGTACTTGGAACCATCACTCTGTTGGCAATTGCATTCTTCGCGGCGTTCTCTCGCGGATTTATCGGTCGAATCTCCATCTTCCTTGGACTTCTTGTTGGATACCTTGTCGCATTCATCATGGGCGATGTCAACACTGATGGAATCACAGCTGCTAAGTGGGTCGCTGCTCCAACCTTCACCACTCCAGAGTTCAAGATGAGCGCAATCATTCTCTTCTTGCCTGTTGTCTTGGTCTTGATTGCAGAAAACGTTGGACACGTTAAAGCTGTTTCAACGATGACTGGAAAAGATCTCGATGATCAAATGGGCAACGCTCTCTTCGCTGACGGACTTGCGACCACAATCGCAGGTGCAGGTGGAGGCTCAGGAACAACCACGTATGCCGAAAACATCGGTGTAATGGCGGCAACTCGCGTTTACTCAACGGCTGCATATTGGATTGCAGCGCTGGGCGCAGTCGTGCTCTCAATCTCCCCCAAGTTTGGCGCAGTTCTAAGCGCTATTCCTGGCGGAGTTCTTGGTGGCGTTCAGGTGGCACTCTTCGGAATGATCGGCATTCTCGGAGCAAAAATCTGGATTGAATCCAAAGTTAATTTCGCTGACTCCACGAATTTGATTGTCGCTGCCGCAGCGATCATCATCGGTATCGCAGATATCTCATGGACCAGTGGTGACTTCACATTCAACGGAATCATCAATGCAACGCTCGTTGCTGTGATTGGATATCGCGTATTCCATACGCTCTCCAAGTCACGCGGAACAAGCGCTGCTTAACTAGCAGTAGTACTCAAGAACGCCCGGCCACTCTGGTCGGGCGTTCTTGCTTTGTAGAGTTAATGAAAACATCACGATGAGTATGAATTCGCATCAAACTCAGAGATAATGGCGAGGTGACACTGGACTTCCCAAGCCGATATCCCGAGTATCTCGTGGCTGCAATGATCATCATCTTGGCTCCGGGTCCCAGCGTGCTCTTTGTGATTGCTCGCGCAATAGCGTGGGGTCGTGCAACCGCAGTTGCCACTGTTGCGGGCAATGTGACAGGTGCTTTTACTCTCTCGCTCATGGTTGCATTTGGGCTCGGACCAATTCTGCAACGCAGTGAGACCGCATTTATTGGCGTCCAATTACTTGGTGGTCTCTACCTCATCTACTTAGGTATTGATGCGCTCCGCCACTCCAAGATCCATGCTGAAGATATGGTTAATCAAGGCGACATTCGTCCGAGCGCTGCACGATCCATGCGTGACGGATTCTGGGTCGGTGCTCTTAACCCCAAGGGCCTAGTCTTCTTTGCAGCTATCTTGCCCCAGTTCATTGATCGTGGTTCCTCGAATGTGACATCGCAACTTGTACTCATGGGAGCAACCTTTGCTGTTCTCGCATTCTTCTCCGACGGAATGTGGGGCGTAATCGCAGGAACTGTGCGGGAATGGATGGCGACATCCCCCAGTCGTTTGGTCTTAATGCGTCGTATCGGCGGCTGCGTGATGATCACGCTAGGAATTTTCACCCTCACTTCAGCGCTCTAATCCCTCTTTTGTCAGTAGGTCAGGGCAGAATCGCGTCATGAGTAAAGCCCGCGAATTCATCAGCCCTAGCGATCTCACCTTCTCCTGGAATGGGTGCCATCGGTGCCTCTGGCTCAATTACAACCACGGAGTCAAAGCGCCCTCCTTCATGCCACTTGTCGGCGAACTTTCGGCAATGCAGGAAAATCACTTTAACGAGGCGATCTCCTCACAACTTCATCCCAACATCAAAGAAGGTCGAGTTCTCGATCGGGGTGGATGGGTCAAATCCGTTCCCATTCCCTACAACGGCAAGCCTTCGCCATATGCAATCCGCGGAAAATATGACTTACTAATGGAGTTTGCTGATGGCACATATGGCGTTATCGATTGCAAATTCCAAGGCAGAGATAACGACAAGAGCGACTTCTATTCACCGCAATTAGAGGCGTATGCATACGCCTTAGAGAATCCAGTTTCAGGCCCAGCAAGAGAAGTTTCTGTTATTGGCCTTCTTGTCTGGTCTCCCAAGAAACCGACTGGAGATCCAGACTCTGGCTTCGCGCTTAATCTCAATAGTTCGTGGTTTCCCATTACGCGAAATCCTGCGGGATTGCATGAACGGTTACAAGACTTTATCGAAGTGATCTCAGGGCCGACCCCGGCGCGCGACAACGGTTGTGAGACCTGCAAATTTATCGCTGATAGACGCGAAATTTTTGGCGCGGAGTAATTACTCCTCCTCCGACCTCTTTCTGCGTTTCTCTTCTTCGATTGCGTCCTTCGCTTGTGATGCATAGATATCTACATATTCTTGCCCAGACATCTCTTGCAACTTCTTCATCAAAGCGTCAGTAGCTTTCCGAAGCTCCTCTGGATCATTTGATTTCTCTGGTGTTGGAAAATACATTGGCTCACCAAAGACCATCTTCACACGCATAATTTTTGGTATGACTTTGCCCGTGGGTTGAATATCTGCAGTATTAAACATCGCAACAGGCACGATCGGCGCGCCACTTTCCATAGCCAAACGCGCGACTCCGGTCCGCCCACGATAAAGGCGACCATCTGGAGATCTGGTGCCTTCAGGATAAATTCCGAGACATCCCCCTTCGGCCAATACAGAGAGGCCAGTAAGAAGCGCAGCCTCACTGCGCGATCCTCCAGCTCGATCAACGGCAACTTGACCCAAAGCGATGAAGGTCAACTTCTTCGCAAGTCCTTTGATACCCGGAGATGTGAAATATTCGCTCTTTGCCAAGAAGGTAACTTTGCGTGGCACAACGAGCGGCATGAAAATTGAATCGCTAAATGAAAGATGGTTCGAGGCGATGATGACCGGACCAGACGATGGCACGTTTCGTAGACCTCGAACTTTGGGACGGAAAAGAAGGGTAAGAATTGGGAGTAAGAAAGACTTGAGCAATCCATAGGCCAACTTGTCGCCTTGCACCATCGACTGAATCGAGGACTGGACTGACTTCTTTCGACGCAATGCCATGGCCCTAATTTAGAGCCTTTTGCCAACCTTGTGACAATATGCGTGTCGTGAGCGTGATTCCCAACGGAGAAGAATTCCATCTTGAAGGCGGTTCAATCGCCATATTGATGGTTCATGGATTCACCGGCTCACCGGCATCAGTGAGGCCTTGGGCGCAAGCGCTACACAAAGAGGGTTTCACTGTTCGCGTTCCCAGACTTCCAGGACATGCACGCACTTGGGAAGAGATGAATCGCACCACCTGGCAAGACTGGTACTCCGAAGTTGAGCGATCCTTTGCTGAATTGAAATCACAATATCAACGCGTCTTTGTTGCGGGATTCTCTATGGGAGGCGCACTTTCACTACGACTGGCATCAATTCAAGGCAATGAGATTGAAGGTCTAATGCTGGTGAATCCAGCAATTCATGATCCTCGCGCCTCACTCAAACTGGTGCCCATTTTGAAATACATAGTTCCCTCCCTCGGTGGCAGAGGCACCGATGTTGCGGCTCCAAACCCGCCACGTCATAGCTATGGCAGGACACCGCTGCGCGCTCTTCATTCACTACAGAAACTATGGAAGTTGGTACAACGAGATCTCTATCTCGTGGATGTTCCGCTAATGGTCGGCTATTCCATCAACGATCATGTGGTTGATCCTAAGAATTCAGAGCTTGTGATTGATAATGTTTCATCAATTGATATACGAGAAGTCATCTTTGAACGTTCTTTCCACAACGTAGCGCTCGATTATGATTTAGATTTACTTGTGGATGAAAGTCTTGCTTTCATTAAAGATGTGCTCTCTGGCGCGGTCAATCGAGACGAGCGCGATCTTATCGATGCTGAATTTGATGCCATCGTCTCTGGTCTTTCACTCGATGAATCATCACCTACAACGATGCTTGATGAACTAGATGCTTTAGATGATGTTGAAAAGTACGAGGGTGATAACCAGCCACTTCCAAAGCTTTCGCAAACCCAGCGAGCGGCGCTCGTAGGTGTGATTGGTGGACCGCTTTATGCAGCTGCAGTTCAGATTCTCGGCTTTGATCCTCTTGGACTGGGGCCTTGGCCGGGTGCAATCGCACTTGCCGCGGGAGTCGCTGCTTTCTTCTGGCAGATGAAGCCAGAAAATGATGGTGATGATGATGGAGCCGCGTTATGAGTAACACATTCCGCTGGGGAATTATTGGCACGGGTGGAATTGCAAAGACTTTTATCCGCGATCTCGCTCTGGCAGATGGACATGAAGTAGTAGCAGTTGGCTCACGAACGATCGAGAAAGCCAGAACCTTTGCCAACGACTACGGAATCAAGCCTTTAGGAAGCTACGAAGAATTAGTCAATGAAGATTTAGATGCTGTGTATGTTGCAACTCCACATCCCATGCATGCACCCAACACCATTCTGGCCTTGAATCACGGAAAACCAGTTCTCTGCGAAAAACCTTTTGCGGTCAATGCCCGCGAATCTGCAGCCATGATTGCTGCAGCGCGCACGAACAATCTGCTTCTCGTTGAAGCAATGTGGAGTCGTTTCCTACCGCACTATCGACAGATCACATCGCTCATTAACGCAGGAGAGTTCGGCGAGATCATCTCAATCAGTGCAGACCACGGCCAACCCTTACCCGCTCCGAAGTATCATCGCCTTCATGCACCTGAGTTGGCAGGTGGTGCACTACTAGATCTCGGAATCTATCCCATCTCATTCTCGTATCTCGTACTTGGTAGACCTCAAGCCATTACTGCACGAGCAGACTTCACCGAAAGTGGCGTTGATGCCCAAACATCAATGATCTTCCAGTACGAAAACTCAGCTCATGCAAATCTCACAACGACATTGAAAGTAAGAACTGCCTGTACTGCAACAATCGTGGGAACTCGAGCCACACTCTTCGTACACGGAAGTTTCTATACTCCTACGTCAATGCGACTACAGCGTATTGATGGAACAACCGTGGAATTCGAACGCAACTACCAAGGTCATGGACTTCGCGAGCAAGCTATCGAATTCGCCAACCTGGTTGCTTTAGAGAAAAAAGAGTCTGATCTCATGACTCTGAGCGATACTCAATCAATTATGGAGACTATGGATGAAATCAGAAGTCAGATTGGTTTAACGTACCCTTTTGAATAAAACTTAGATTCGAGCTAAGTCTGCTACACCAACGAGACCCGCATCATTGCCCAGAGTTGCAGGAACAATCACCGGAGCTGGTCGCTTTCCAGTAAAAGGAATCAGGCGGTTCATGGATTCACGAGTTGGTGCCAGGAGAATCTCTCCAGCATCGATGACTCCCCCACCAATAACAAAAGCTTGCGGGTCTAGGGATGCAACAAGCGAGGCGCAGAGCGCTCCCAACCATTGACCTGTTGTATTAAAAGCCGCGATAGCAACAGTGTCGCCATCCTGCGCCGCTGCCGTGATGTTCTTTCCCGAGAGTCCTTCCAACGTGCCGTCTCCACGCGCCAACAAATTCTTAGCCAGGTCTGGTGACGCCGCAATAGCCTCACGCGCATGTCTCAGAAGTGCGTTTCCAGATGCGTACTGCTCGAAGCAGCCGCGAATCCCGCATCCACAGAGGTGCCCCTCAGGTACCGCGCGCATATGTCCAAACTCTGCGCCAATCCCAAAAGCTCCACGATAGAGACGATCCTCGACAACTAATCCCCCGCCAAGTCCAGTTCCGACAGTCAACATAATGACAGATGAAAATTCTCTACCTGCGCCGAATTTCTTTTCACCCCACGCTGCGCAGTTAGCATCGTTTTCTAAAACAACTTTACGTCCGATGAGTTCCTCAAGTTGGTCTGTGAGTTTGACGCCATTCCAGCCAGCAATGTTGGGAGTTGCCAACATCGTCTTGCGATCAGAGGAGATAAATCCCGCAGCTGAAACGCCAACTGCATCAATCGAAAACTCATTCATTAATTCCAACGCGACATCTGCGATGGTCTGCGTTAAAGCGCGACCGCCTTCACGTGGGGTATCACGTCGTGCAGTCTTGACTATCGAACCCGATTGGTCGACTACACCACCCAGAACTTTGGTACCACCAACATCGATACCAAGAGCCAGACTCATTTAGCCTTCGAGTTTCTGCTTAAGTTGAGTGATGGTCTGCTCGATTGTGGTCATCTCTACTTTGCGACGCATCATGTCAGGCACTGGCATGGAAAGTGCGGTTCCAAGTGAGTATGTGACAGTTGTGGTGTCATCACCATTGTCTTGAGTTTCAAAGTGTCCTTGCATCTCAGTCATGAGATCTGCTTCATCAAGAGAAAATGAGAGTTGATCAGGCGCCTTGCTCCAGTCGAAGGTAAGAGTTGCGCGATCTTTGAGAACGCCGGCTTCGACTTTGATGGTGAGTTTGGTCGGGCGACCAGAGGCATCTTTCTCAAGAATTTCTACAGATTTGAATGACGAGGACCAGGTGGGATACGCCTGGATATCGAAGAGAACCGCGCGGACGTCATCGACGGGCGCATCAATGGTGGTGGAACTTGAAGACATGTCGGCCATGGGTGGAGGTTACCTCTTCCGGTTACCCACCAGTAACCGCTAATTTTCCGCCATGACTGAATACTTTGTGCCGGCCCTCGAGCCCGCAGCCACCGCAGGAAACCTCACCAACCTCATCGCAGAACGCGCCTGGTTTGAACCGGAGCGCGTCATGGCCTCGCGCCCTCTTGGCGATGGATGGCAACCCGTAACTGCTCGCGAACTCGAAGCAGAGATTCGTGCAACAGCTAAAGGTCTGATTGCATCTGGAATTGAGATCGGCGATCGCGTTGCGATTATGGCTCGCACTCGTTACGAATGGACCATTCTTGACTTTGCAATCTGGTTCGCTGGCGGCATCACAGTCCCTATTTATGAAACATCATCTCCGGAGCAGGTGGATTGGATTCTCTCCGATTCAAGCTCGGTCGCAATTGTTGTTGAAACTCCTCAGCTGCGCGATGTTGTGACGCCAATTCTTCCAAAGAAGGTAAAGAATTGTTGGGTCATGACAGAAAACGTTCTGGCTCAACTAGCGTACTTAGGACGCGATATCTCTGATCAAGAGATCGACAATCGTCGCAATGCGCTTAATCCAGATACTTTGGCAACATTGATCTACACATCTGGTACAACAGGAAAGCCCAAGGGTGTTCAACTCACTCACGGTAATTTCTTATCCGAGTGTGGCAACGTCGCAATGGGCGCAGCGGATCTCTTCATGAAGCCCGGTGGATCGACCCTGCTATTCCTTCCTGTTGCTCACGTATTCGGTCGCATGGTCCAGATTGGTGCAATCCGCTCTGGCTTACATCTTGCACATTGCAGCGATGTGATTGGTCGTCTTGCAACTGATCTTGCATCATTCAAACCGACATTCGTTCTTGCTGTTCCACGTATTTTCGAAAAGGTATACAACGGCGCAGAAGCAAAAGCTGATGCTGCTGGTAAAGGTTCGATTTTCCGCGCCGCTGCCAACGTAGCTATCGAATACAGCAAAGCGCTTGATGCCGGAAGCATTCCACTTGGCTTGAAGCTAAAGCATGGTCTATTCGACAAGTTGGTCTACTCCAAGATCCGCCATGGCCTTGGCGGGCGTGTAGAAGCTGCTATCTCTGGAGGTGCGCCACTGGGTGAACGCCTTGGTCACTTCTATCGCGGTGCTGGCGTAAGAGTTCTCGAAGGTTACGGACTTACAGAGACAACTGCTGGTGCAACGCTCAACCTCACCACTGCTCATAAAGTTGGTTCTGTTGGAAAACCAATTCCTGGCACAACAATCAAAATTGCTGACGATGGCGAGGTCTTAATCAAAGGCCCAATCGTCATGCGCGGTTACTGGCAGAACGATGCTGCTAACTCTGAGGTCTTCACCGACGATGGATATTTCCGATCTGGTGACTTGGGACGTCTTGATGAAGAGGGTTACCTCTACATTGTCGGCCGCAAGAAAGAACTCATCGTTACATCAGGAGGCAAGAACGTTGCCCCAGCCGTACTCGAAGATCGTCTACGTGCGCACCCACTTGTTAGCCAATGCATTGTGGTTGGTGACAATCAACCGTATATCGCAGCTCTGGTAACAATCGACCCTGAAGCAATTAAGGGTTGGATCACGGCAAACAAGAAGGATGGTGCAACTCTCGCGGAGCTCACCAAGGATCCTGACTTGATTTCTGTGATTCAAACTGCAGTTGATGATGCCAACAAGGCAGTCAGCCGTGCAGAGTCGATCCGTAAATTCACAATCCTGCCAGTTGACTTCACTATTGCTGGCGGCCACTTGACTGCAAAGCTGTCAGTTAAGCGACATGTTGTACATAAAGAGTTCGCGGCCGAGATCGCCGAACTCTTTGCATAAGCACGACGTTAGAGAAGAACTAGAACGCCTGGGTCTTGCGCGCCGTCTCCATGAGACGCTCGCGCAGGACCTTGCTGCTATCGGGTACCAACTCGATGCGGTGATCGCAGAGCACGATCTCAAACAAAAGCAACGTGACGATATTCGCTCTATTCGTCTTGAAGTCATGAGAGTCGCCCGCGAGTTTCGTGATGAGATTTATCGCCTCAGAACCATGGGACGCAATGAACTCCAGGGGCGAATATTGGCCGAATTACCGACCCAGAACGTAGAAATCGACCTCACCTACCCGGCATTACAGCCTCATGCTGAACAGTCTCTAAACGAAGTCATCATGGAGATTGCTCGCAATACGGCAAAACATTCCAATGCAGAACGCTTCTACTTGAAATATGTGATGCATGAAAATGAGTTAGAGATTCTCATTGGCGATGATGGGCTAGGAAAGATTGATATCAAAAAGAATAGCTTTGGTTTACGTGGGATGGATGAGGTGCTTAAAGGTTTAGCACGCGAGTATTCCTGCACCTCTGATTACAAGGGAACACATTTTCGAATCATCCTCGATATATCGATGCTGGCCTCATGAGTATTCGAGTCCTTGTCATTGATGATCATGCGATTGTTCGAGAAGGGCTACGGCGGCTTATCTCTCGAGATCAATCGATTTCACTCGTAGGTGAGGCTGCCTCCAAACGCGAGGCCATTGCACAAATTTCTCGACACAATCCAGATGTCATTGTGGTCGATCTCCATCTTCCTGATGGAAGCGGGCTTGATGTTATCGCCTGGACTCGATCGCTGTCACAGTCAATTGGAATTGTCGTATTGACCATGTCAAATATGCCAGAACATGTTCTTGCTTCAATGCAGTCTGGCGCAAGTTCTCATGTTGATAAGACAGCGCCAATTAGCGATGTCTTGCGTGCGATTCAGGATAGCGCTGTACATCCCCTCACCTTTACAGCGCGCAAACTGACCGAGGCGATGATTGCAAAGAATAAAGGAATTGGATTGACGCCTCGAGAACTCGAACTTTTGGAGAAATTGCCAAGTGGTGACACCATCATGGAGATTGCTGCACAGTTATTCGTCACCGAATCAACTGTGAAGACTCATCTCTCTGCTGTGTATCGCAAGTTGGGGGCCACTAATCGAGTACAAGCAATCAATGCAGCTCGAAAGTCAGGTTTATTGCCTTAAGAGCGAATCTTCAGCGCTTTATTGAACTTTTCAGACCAGATTTCCCAACGCCAATTCTCGATAACCCACGCTCGTCCCGCCCTGCCCATTTCTCTGCGGGTATCTGGAGATTGGAGAAGTTTTATCGCGCGTTCTGCGATGGCAGAGAGATCGTTGCCATCAACAACATATCCCGTCACGCCATCAATAACCGCATCGGGTGCGCCGCCCGATGCGCCACCAATCACTGGAAGTCCACATGCACTTGCCTCCAAATACACGATTCCTAGTCCTTCTACTTCCAGACCCATCAATCTCGAACGCGAGGGCATAGCAAATACATCACCCATGGAGATGTATTGCGGCAAATCTTGATAGTTGATGCGCCCAATAAAGATCACGTGATTGTGGAGATTATGCCGTGAAACGAGACGATCGAGCTCTTTACGGTGCGGACCTTCGCCGACAAAAACTAACGCTGCTGTTGGAACTTTCTTAACTATCTCGGCCATTGCTTCAACTAGACGATCTTGGCCTTTGCGGTGAACCAGACGACCAACGCTGATGATGACGGGTCTATTCTCTAATCCATACTTGCGACGAAGTTCTGTTGCATCACGGGGCGCAAAGTGATGGGTATCGATTCCTGGCGCAATCTTGAGCAGTTTCTCGGCATCTCTAAAGCGTGGTGAAATCGCTGAATGTGTGAATTCACCGAGATAGGTTGTGATATCTACATTCTTTGCAATTTCTCTCATCGCCCAACTAAATGGAAAGATTTTGGACCACCACACTTCATGTCCATGTGTAAGTGCCACGCTATGTTCAGCGCCGGCACTTCGTAGCCATCGGGAGGCAAGAGCAAGTGGCGCTGCTGCACCAAACCAGACCCGAGTTAACCCCTCACTTCTAATGACCTTTCGCAGATTTCTGATGACGCGAGGAGTTGGAAGTAAAATTGATGAGCGATCTCGAATGACACGAACGTTGAAATCACTGAGCCACTTGGCGTCATATGCCGCCGAATCTGCTTGCTTCGAGGTGTAGACCAGAACCTCCCCGGCCGGAATTCTCTCTAGTAGGCCAATAACGAAGGTTTCTATGCCGCCGGCGCGGGGACCAAAATCATTCGTGACAAGAAGAGTTGTTGGCATTGTAAATAGTGGGTGAAGTAGAAGTTCGCGCTAGAGGCGGCGAGCGCCCACGTATTTCTTTCTACCGAAATAGTTTCCAAACTCTGCAATCTGTACTCGAGCACCCGGGCGTGGAGCGTGGACCATCTTGTTCTTGCCGATGTAAATACCCACATGGGAGATCGGAGAGCCGAAGAAGATGAGATCTCCCGGCTGGAGGTTGCTGCGCGAGATTGATCTGCCGTAACCAAATTGTGCACGCGATGAATGTGGCAGACGTACCCCGGCTTGCTGGTAAGCGCGCATCGTTAGCCCCGAGCAATCCCAGCGAATCGGTCCGGCAGCGCCCCAGACATAATTGTCACCGATCTGTTTGACGGCATAACGCAAAGCAGTACCCGCACGACCCGAGACCGCATTGGCTAATTTGGCTTGCTCAAGGGAGTACTTACGACGCTCCTCTTGGTCCATCGCTTGAAGCTTTAACAATCGTTCGCGATCTTGTTTCTCAAGTTTTGTCAGTAACTTCTCAGCTTGATCAAGTTTGTTCTTAACTTGAGCCGCCTGCGCTCTGTAACGCGCTTCTGCTGCTTGCACCAATCGCAACTTATCTCCCACAGTCAGGGATGTAGCATCGAGTCGCTGTTTGGCTGTGGCGTATTTGCGAAGTTCAATCGATTGCTTCCGCGTGACGTTTTCGAGTGAGCCAGCAGCGGAGAGATATAGAGAGGGATCGGAGGAGAAGAGAAGCTCTAGGCCTTCTCCTAGGCCGGTGGATTTATAACGCGCAACAGCAATGGCTGCAAGAGATTTCTCAATTGAATCAACGCTCTGCTTTTGAACATCGGCTTGTTGTTGGACTGATTCGAGTTGTTTCTTCAATTTTGCTAATTGGATCTTTGCGGCCTGGGCATTTTCGCCTGCCTCGGCGGCGTCTTCCTGAAGTCGTTCAACTTCGGCTCGGACCGCGCGAAGATCGGTGTTGGGAGCGCCAGATGCGACGGGTAACGAGAGAGGAAGGAGAGTCACTGAGAGAGCTATCGATAGAGCGGCTGCGAGTAGGCGAACCCACCGCGTAACCCAATATCTGCTCTTCATCATCGGTTTAGGCTAACTGCGAAGACACAGAATGCTCAACCTGAGAGGGCCTCTGAATCCTGTGAATTCTCGGTAATTCGCCCGCTTTGAGCGTAACGCAGGGGTGGAATCATCCCTCGAGAGGCGAGAAGGTCGATGACTCGGGACTCCTCGCTATCTATCTCTGAAGCGCTCGAAGATCTCTCTTCTTGGGTGCGTCCCGGCGGGGTGGTAATCAGAACCGATACAACACAATCCCTACACGCGATATCTCGCATCACGCAGCTTTCGCAATCAATGATCATGGCTTCACGATAGATAAGCCCACTGACATCCGGGCGCGATACCGTCCTTCCCATGAGCACAGATCGAGTCGTGGCGAACCTGCTCCTTGCCCAGAACTCCGCAACAACTTTGCGGGGCTCCTCCGTAGCGCTCAGTCCTGCATCAGACCGTAAGCGATTTCATGAACTTCGCGCTCAAGCCAAGGCGCTCGTCATTGGCGGAAACACCTACCGCAACGAGCCCTACGCATCCCCACCACTTCCTCTATACGTTGCCAGTCGCACCCTCCAAGAATCAGGTGCTCATTTAATTTCAATATGCAAGGACTCCCCTGATTCGATTGTTCAGCGAGCGCTATCGGATCATGGCGGACCAATCATGATCGAAGGAGGACCAAAGTTCTTGACTCCGCTTATCGACAATCAGCAGATTGACAAGATCTTCATCACCCGAGTGCCTCGTGATGGAGACGGAGATTTTTTCGATGATGATTTGTTGGTGAGCAAATATCACCTCATTGATGAGCAGTTCGATTTAGCGGGTGGCACCACGATTGCTTTTCAAACCTGGCTTCCGAATCTGTGAAGTCGTATCGATAAAGGTCTAAAAAGCTGCAATCAAAATTACGCCTGAGAGCGCTGCCACTATTCCGATGTATTGGACACGATGCAATCTTTCGTGCAGAAACTTATATGCCAGCAAGATCGTAACAATCGGAAATAGTGAACCGAAAACCATCGCAATGGAGACTAAGCCCTTGGTTGTGGCCACACCGAGTAAGAAGTTTGCAAGGAAGTCAGCTACTCCAATAAAAATAAGTAAAGGCAACTCTCTCTTTGAGAACCCACCGATCGTCCTATAACGCAGCGCAATCAATACACAGATAGTGACTGAGGCGCATCGCATGGCAGTCATGGTGTGCAGGGAATCGGTTTCTGAACCCACTGCAATAAATGTCAATGCGGTGCCAAATCCGAACGCCGCTAGCAGAGCATAAAGCAGCGGTTTGATGGGAAGACCATTTTTGACTTCTGGCCCACTTGCTAAAAATGCACCTGCAATTGCGATAACAATTCCCAGAGTCTGTGTAGATGTAGGACGCTCTCCCTGACTCAGAGCAAAGACAAGTGGAATAACTACTGATAGCGAACTAATCGGTGAGACAACGCCCATTCGTCCTGTTGCTAGGCCGGTATAAAACGCAGTGAGTCCGATAAAGCCAGCAATCCCAGCGATGATGCCTGGAAGGAAATATCCATCCATTGAGAGGTTCGGAGAAATGAAGTCACTAAAGAGAAGAATCGCGCTGACTCCGAAAATCAACCCAAAAACCTGGGAGACACCCGTTACAGCTAGAGCCTTAAAACGCTTCGAGAGATTTCCTGCCAAATAATCTGCAGTTCCCCATAACACACTGGAGAGAAGTGCCAGTAATGAACCCATTACGAAAGGATACTGGCTACCCTTGAACAGTGAAGAGCGAAACGGATTTCTTCCACGCTTTAATCGAAGAGATTAAGGTGCTCAAAACTCGTCCAGAAATTTCGCTCTCAGAAATCCCAGCGCCTCAACGTTTGGCACCTTTTGCATACGCAGTCTCCGCCGACCTCTCTCTATCTTCTTCGCAATCTGATGACGATGACGATATTGCTACTGGTCGATTTGTATTGCTTCATGATCCAGATGGTCAAGAGACCTGGGAAGGCAATTTCCGTTGTGTAACTTTTGTGAGATCCGCTTTAGAGACTGAAATGGAATCTGACCCACTTCTTCCTGATGTTGGTTGGTCTTGGTTTATTGATGCGTTGCAAAATTCGGGTGCTCACTATTTGGCCCCCAGTGGAACTGTTACACGAGTCATGAGCGCTTCCTTTGGGCAACTTTCTACTCATGATGAATCTTCAGAGATTGAAGTTCGGGCTTCATGGACGCCGACTAATGCAGAAGATCTCATTAAACATGTCAATGCTTGGCTAGAGCTGATGGCAAGCGCTGCTGGCCTAGCTCCATTACCTGAGGGAGTAAGCACACTTCCTTCTCGACGATAAAATTCTGTGAAATTCAGACTCTGTTGATTGATATCCGATCGGACGCCAGTTAATCATGCGAGCACTTGTAGTTCCAGACCAAGGAACACCTGGGGTCATAACATCAGATGAGGCTCTATATAACTGTGTGGCCCAGTTACAACGCGGAAGCGGCCCCATTGCGGTAGATGCAGAACGCGCTTCAGGCTTTCGATATAGCTCTCGCGCCTACTTGATACAGCTCTACCGTCGCGATGGAGGTCTACATCTGATTGATCCGATAGCCGTCGCATCTTCTCCAGCGATTCCAGAGCTCAATCAGGTCATTCAAAGTTGCGAGACCATCATTCACGCAAGTACCCAAGATCTGCCATGTTTACGAGAATTTGGAATTGATCCAAAAATTCTTTTCGATACTGAACTTGGCGCGCGTATTGCAGGTTGTGAACGAGTTGGCCTTGGCGCACTATGTGAATCACTACTCGAACTTTCGCTTGCAAAAGAGCACTCTGCTGTTGATTGGTCTATCAGGCCATTAGCTCAAGAATGGCTCGATTATGCGGCGCTCGATGTTGCAGTGCTAGTCGATTTACGCGACAAGATTGCCGAACTCTTGGAGTCCCAGAAGAAACTACGGTGGGCTACTGAAGATTTCGCTGCAATACTCAGAGCTGAGCCAAGTGCGCCACGAAAAGAACCATGGCGTAGGACTTCTGGTATGCATGAAGTGAAGTCACGTTTTCAGATGGCAATTATCCGTGAACTCTGGAAAGTTCGTGATGAGATAGCAAGTGAGATTGATCTTGCTCCAGGACGACTTTTCAATGATGCAATTTTGGTTGCGCTCGCAAAGTCGAATGTGAAATCCCGAGAAGAATTTCTCAAACTGCCTGAAGCGAAATTTCGAATCCGCAATGAAGTGCAGAAGAAATACATAGATCTCTGGCTTGAGACCTTCTTTCGCGCTTCCAACATCAAAGAGCCGGATTGGCCCGCTCTTCGCACAAAATCTGATGCGCTCCCTCCTGTGAAGATTTGGAAAGTGAAGTTCCCGATGGCGTATGCGCACATCAGCCACGCGCGCATGAATCTGGCGGCTATCGCCACAGAGCTTCTTCTGCCGCTCGAAAATCTGCTGACTCCAGAATTAGTTCGCAAGATCTGCTTCGACGGTGGTGCAGAACAGAGATACGAATTTTCCCCTCACCTTGTTACCAAGGTGGAAACTCAACTACGACTCAATGGTGCGCGCGAATGGCAGATAGAGCGCTGTGCTGAAACTCTAGCTCGAGCTCTCTGTGAGGATGAGCCCCTTGCTCCGCCACCAGATGAACAGCCCGAAGGTGAGCCTGTTCAAGCGGAGTGATTCGAATTACGCAACATAAATGTTGCGTAATTCCACGCTGAGTTCTAAGGTCTCTCTATGACCGCTTCAATCTTTCGCGCTCGATTCTCTCGATTAGTAGCCCTCGCATTGAGCGCGCTCACTCTGGGCTCGCTGCTTACTTCGTGTGGCCAGCCCGCAGCAGAAGGCGAAAAGCTCACCATCTATTCCGGTCGAAGCGAAGAGTTCATTGCACCATTCTTAGAACAGTTCACGGCGGAGACTGGAATTGAATTTGATGTGCGATACGGAGATTCGGCTGCACTTGCAGCGCAACTCTTGGAGGAAGGCGAAAATTCGCCAGCAGATGTCTTTCTCTCTCAAGACGCCGGGTCTTTAGGAGCAGTAAGCGGGGCACGACTTCTTGCGCAGCTACCTAATCAAATTCTCTCCCGCGTTGAGTCCAAATACCAGTCTCCTTCCTCAGACTGGATCGGTGTGACTGGGCGAGTTCGAGTATTTGCATACGCACCAGATCGCGTTAGCTCTCTGCCTCAAACTATTGATGACCTTACTGATGCCGCATGGCGCGGTCGTTTGGGAATTGCTCCCACCAATGGCTCTTTCCAAACTTTTGTGACCGCGTTAATTCAGGCGCGCGGCGAGGCGGCTGCGGAACGTTGGTTGGCAGCTATCAAGGCGAACCAACCCGTGCTCTATGAAAAAAACAGTCAGATTATGGAAGCGATTGATAGCGGCCAAATTGATATCGGTCTTGTGAATCACTATTACCTCTGGGAAGTGGCAGAAGAACTTGGTCGAGATATCAATGTCAAGATTGATTTCTTCCAAGCTGGCGACTTAGGAAATCTCGTCAATGCTGCCGGCGCTGGAATTCTCTCCACTTCACAGAAGAAAGAATCTGCTCAATCACTCATTAGTTTCTTGTTGCGTGATGATATCCAACAGAAATTCGTAACAGATACGCATGAATATTCACTCGTTCTTCCCTCACTCTGGCCAGAAGGGCTTCCTGCCCTCGTTGAGGTTGCATCTCCAGCCGTGGACCTTGCTTCTCTGAGCGATCTACGTCGCACTCAAGAATTATTGATAAAGGTTGGTTTGATCTGATCACGCAAGATACGTCCTCACGTGCGCCCGTTGAAAAGGCGGCGTTTGCCGGCCGAAGCCGACCTACGCCTCTTCTACTGTCGCTAGGGACGCTGCTTTCTCTAAGTTTTGTGGCTATTCCTATTCTCTATCTGATTCGCCGCGCGCTCGACAGCGAGTCACAGACCATTGCAACCGTTGTATTGCGCAGAAAGACCCTGGAGATTCTTCTCACCACCCTGGGCTTAACAACTTTGGTCGTTGTTCTGGCAACAATTGTCGGAGTTACGATGGCATGGATACTTCATAACGTTGAGTTGCCATTTGCAAATCTCTTCCGAGCTCTTGTCATTCTCCCCATCGCAATTCCCAGTTATGTCTTCACATTTAGTTGGATCTCGCTCTACCCCAGCCTTCAGGGATTCTTGGCCGCCGTGTTTGTCCTCGTTCTTTCAACCACGCCATTTGTGACTCTCGCTGCCCTATCAGCTCTTAAACGAGTGGATTGGTCTCAGCATGAAGTTGCTCAGACCCTCGGACTTAATACCGCAGCAACGTTCTTTAAAGTTACGCTCCCCCAAATCAGAAATTCAGTCACTGCTGGATCCCTGCTCGTTGCTCTCTACGTCTTAAGTGACTTCGGAGCTGTTTCATTGCTCGGAGTTGATACGTTTACCCGATCAATCGCCAACCTTTATCGCGGGTCATTTGATAGAAGTACAGCTGCCGTTCTCGCTCTCATTTTGGTACTTATTTCTGCAGTGATCATCGCTATCGAAAGTCGAACACGCTCTCGCTCAAAGTTAGTTAAGAGCTCAACACGCATCATCACAACACCACAATTAATCAAAGCTCTCAAGAGTCGAGCGATAGCAACCTTTATCGCCGTCACTTATATTTTTCTGAGTTTGGTGTTACCACTGGCGCTACTCGTCATTCGCTTTATCTCCAACACAACGAACATCGACTACTCCAATCTGATGCGTGCTTCTATCTCTACCATCATCGCATCATCGTTAGGTGCGTTTATTGCTCTACTCCTTGCATTGCCGCTAGGAATCTTGGTTCAACAAGGATCAGGATTAGCTCGGGTTGCAGATAAGGGCGTATTGATGGTCCATGCCCTTCCTGGAATCGTCATGGGACTCGCACTTGTTGCTTTCGGATCAGAGTTCCGTTGGCTCTATCAAACCTTGGGTTTGCTTGCATTTGCCTATGCCTTGTTGTTCATGGCCAAGAGCGTTGGCGCAGTTCGAACCAGTCTCTCGCGAGTTCCGCAGAATCTCGTTGATATCTCCGCAACCCTTGGACAATCCCGTTTGCAAACGCTACGTAAGGTTGTGCTTCCTTTATCGGCGCCTGGAATCCTCTCTGGAACTCTCTTGGTATTTCTCGCGGCGATGAAAGAACTCCCGGCAACTCTGATGCTTCGTCCTACTGGCTTTGAAACTCTCGCCACCGAGATGTGGACTTACACCTCCATTTTTCGATTTAGTGAAGCAGCTCCATACGCATTACTCTTAGTTCTCGTTGCAGCGATTCCCACATTTCTCATCAATCGACCAGATAAGAATGACAGCGGCGAAGGAGATCCATCGTGACTTCCCTTGAAATCCGCGATCTCGGCGTGAAATTTAGTGAGCGAGACGTTCTCTCACATCTCAATCTCACAATTGAAGCGGGCGCATTTGCTGCAATTCTTGGGCCATCAGGGTGTGGCAAGACAACGCTACTCCGCACCATCGCAGGTTTGATTACCCCTGCTGAAGGCACGATTCGTTTCGGTAAACAACTTGTCAGCGTCTCCTCCTTAGTTTTGCCGCCACATAAACGCAATATTGGTTACGTACCTCAAGAAGGTGGACTCTTCCCGCATCTCAATGTTGCTGACAATGTGGGTTTTGCATTGAGTAAAGGTTTATCTCGCGAGGAGCGACGCGCGATTGTTGATGAGATGCTCACCCTTGTGGGACTTTCAGGTTACGAAAAGCGACTTCCACAAGAACTTAGCGGCGGACAACAAACTCGAATCGCACTTGCTCGCGCACTTGCCATGAAGCCTGCGATGGTTCTCCTTGATGAACCGTTTGCTGCTCTTGATCAGGCGCTACGTGTTGGCATCAGCGAGGAAGTTGTTGCACTTCTCAAGAGCACAAAGACCACAACCATTATGGTGACTCACGATCGTGAGGATGCACTTGTCTCCGCAGATGTCATTGCATTGATGCGTTCCGGAACTGTTGTTCAATCGGGAACTCCAGCAGAGGTTTACCTCAAGCCAATTTCGGCTGATGTTGCTGAGAGCACTGGTGACGTTGTGACCATCCCGGCCATCAAGTCTCCCAATGGCGCATATGTCTCCGTTCTCCACAGCATCGATCCCAACGTTACTGATGGAGCCTTGGGTGAGCTCTTGGTCAGACCCGAAGAGATTCACGTCAGTTCGACTCCCCTGAACTCTCAGGTCACCGCGACTATCTCCCGGATCAATTACTACGGACATGACGCCCTGCTCGAACTGGAATTTTCTGGTCTCTCAAAGTCCGTCCGCGCCCGAGTCGCCGGTCCTATGAATTTCGCGGTTGGCCAGAAGGTCTTTATCGAGCATCAGGGCCCGATTCGTTGGGTGTCCGAAAAGGCTACTCGCCAGTAACCTAGCGGCATGAATACTGCCACTACCTCCACCAATGTAGTTCTCGTCGACGCTGTCCGCTCACCTTTCGGAAAAGCGGGAAGTCTTTATTCCGGCACGCGCGCCGATGACATTATCGTGCGTTGCATCCGCGGACTCCTCGAGCGGAACCCACAAGTCAAGCCATCTGAGATTGATGATGTTGCGATTGCTGCAGCAACGCAATTTGGTGATCAGGGAATGAACATTGGACGAAGCGCCACGCTACTTGCAGGACTTCCCAATACTGTCCCGGGCTATTCAATTGATCGTTGGTGCGCAGGTGCACTGACATCTGTCACAACTCTTGCTGGCTCCATCAGCATGTGCGCGTATGATCTTGCAATCGCAGGCGGCGACGAACATATGGGCAACCACCCGATGGGTGAAGGCATGGACCCTAATCCTCGCTATCTTGCAGAGAAACTTGTTGACACTGATGCGCTATCAATGGGCAACACTGCAGAGAGATTGCATGACAAATTACCTCATCTCACAAAAGAGCGCGCCGATAAATATGCCCTTGCCTCACAACAAAAGACTGCAGCTGCATATGCGGCTG
>JACCEB011472934.1_pt1 | contig 21447 bp, 42 predicted proteins | sample 7454761 | NCBI WGS metagenome assembly JACCEB01 (sample SAMN15323454, study PRJNA562643) | freshwater metagenome | isolation source: river surface water | place: USA:Blue River Watershed | collected 2017-08-18 | reverse complement strand
GCGCAGCCCAGACACAGCGCAAGCACTGGCCGCGTATACGTGAAAGAGATGAATGAGCAGGGCTTCACCGGCGAATACTACCCGTCCGTGTACGGCCTGAAGTGGGTGGAATGAAGACTACTACACAAAAGGGGGTCAAAATGACCCCTTTTTCCACCTATCCATGACTACTACAAGTGGACAAGAAAAAAGACAGCCAAAACGTAGCGCCATCAAGGCGTATCCAAAAAACAGGCACATTTATATATCTATTTAAATATATGTATATATATAGGAGAGTATTTTTATTTATGCGTTCGTCTTCAAAAACTTTTGTCCTCTTTGGTAAGCAGGGGTTAGTTCTCTTTTTAAAACAGATAAATAAACTCCCCACTTTTCTGTTATCCCGCAGCCACACTGCAAAAGCACTGTCCAAAAACTTGTCCGCCTGTGGTAGTCTTGGATACCGCCTTGGATACCACTGTTAAAAAGGGTAGTAATCATGCACAAATGGATGTACAAAGCCACGCAACGCAAGATCGACAGCGCACTGCTCAAACAATTCCCTGACCAACACGCCCTGAGAAACGGGCTACGCGCAGAGATACGGCAGGTCAAGAGCCAGCGCCGAGCCGAGAAGATCGCAGCAACACACCGGAAAAAACTCTGGGCGGTGTTGATTAGGGATTTGAACTACGAGTACAACAACGTCCGGCAGGGTCTGAAGTACGCGAGTAATCACAGGCAAGAAGAAAAGGAACACGCCTTCACGCAGTACCTGCGGGTGCTGGATAAAGTGCGTGACGAGATCGAAGCGGCACAGAACAACCCCGAAGTACCGAAGCCTACGCCCAGTGCATACAGCCAGTGGGTCAACGCCAAGGCCAAGCGGCAGATAACGAACAACGGTATTCATTGGACAGACTGGGTGCCGAGCCGCATCAAAGCGCAGGTCACTGACCTGTTCAATGCCATACCCCACACGCCGAAGGCCAAGCGCAAGCTGCCATTCCAGCGAACCCAACGCCCAGTCAAGGACAACCCAGCACTGACCCGCCTGATAAAGCGAACGGAAAAGGAACTGGGTTACGTCAAGCAGGAGTTAGACATTGCACCCAACGAACCCACGATACGCATGAAGTACAACCAGATGCAGAAGGCGCTTGCCCGTATGCGGGAGATGAAACCCAGCGAGGCCGTACCCCACACATGGCATGGCCTGTACAAATTCGACAGACCAGAACTAGATGTAGTAAAATCTACATGTAGCAAAACGGGTCAGCCTGACCCGATAAATCAGGCACAACCACAACCGGAAGGAGAAACACCATGACACAAGCAGAACAACTGGTCACCCAGTTCAAGGAAGACGCAGCACAAGCCCGCAAGTTCTACACCGTGGCTATCTACATGGAGGACAGAGCATACGGCGGGCCGGAAGAAGGCGGGTGGTACTACGACACCGCTACGCTAGTCATGGAACCACGGGCAGCAGTCCTGCTGCGCGGGTTTGACAACGAGAAGGATGCATTCGACTACGCCGATGCATTGAACCAAGTCTATATGCCCCAGTGGAACGAAGGCAGACCCGAGGTAAGCAGTGTCTTATCCGAGGGGCGCTATCACGCCATCGTCAACGAGGGTATGCCAGCACCGTACTACCCAGAAGAAACACCACGCTACTCGTAAAGGAGAAACAAAATGAAATACACATCCGAACAGCTACACGCAGCAGCCCATGAGATGAAGCGTACTGGTGGGGGCTTTGCCTCCCGCTTGGCCGATGCCTACCTTTACGCTGACTTAAACAATCAAGAGCGCATCTTGACGGCGTTCATGGATTTGTTTGAGAGGTTCATTGAACTTGAGGAGGTGTGAGATGGGAGACGCATTAGTTTGGTACGTAGCAGGAGAGCATGAAGGTATGCCGCAGTTATTCGACACCAAAGAAGCAGCAGAGAAGTACGCACGACTGCTGTTCCCTGAAGAAAGCGAATCGAAGCGGTATGCCCGCATCTACTTCCGCAGAGTAGCAACAATCAAAGACTTGGCGGGTATGCCCACTAACGCTTAAACAAAAACGGGTCGGCCTGACCCGTTATTCAGGCCACAACAACATCAACCGCAACACAACCCGAAAGGAAACACCATGACACACGCAGACTATTGCGGCTATGACCGCTGGGACTGGATGCAGACACTAGCCAATGTCTTGCGAGAGCGGGCACTGGTAGGCAAGCACATCATGAACTACGGCTGGGACGATCTGCCCGCTGGCTACAAAGAGCGTTACCCCGAGCGTGACCACACCAAGTATCGCAAGTGGTTCGACCGCGAGTTCTCCAATGCGCCGATGCATCCGGCTATCCGACAGGCAGTGTACCAAGCACCACCCGCAAACTGGCACCTGCTTGTACTTGAGCATCCCCATGCAGCAGACAGTGACCCGTCACGTATCGCATACACACGCAGTGACGAGCACGGTGAGGCCGACAGGCAGACGGTGACATCCGTTGGCAAGTACTTGACGCGCCACTTCCCTACCCTTGCAGACCACCACATCCGTGACATCGTCATGCGTCACGGCAAGAACCGGTTTGAGATGTGGGATACCGTTGAGCAGATCGTGCAGTCCGTACAACACGGGCCGCACTCATGTATGCGCTGGTCTAGTTGGAACAGCGATCAGCCCCACCCATACGAGGTCTACACACCAGAGAACGGATGGCGGGCAGCGGTGCGGCTCGATGCTAACGGCAACATCACTGCGCGGTGCTTGGTCAATGTCTTCGAAGACCCGCCGATATTCGTGCGGTCGTATGCCCGCAAGGACGGCGAGTACTCACATAGTGACGAGGCTATTGAGGTGTGGCTGCGTGATCAAGGGTTCCAACGAGCCAATAGCTGGGAGGGTTGCAAGTTAGCCCGCATCACAACAGACAGGATGAGCGATGACTTCTGGGCGCCCTACCTTGACGGTGACTGCAAGTATGTCGAGGACTGCGGCACACACCTGCTAATCAGTGACAGCGGGGACTACGAGTGTGACCGTACCGATGGGCATGCTAGTGGTTCATCACGACATACGTGCGATAGCTGTGGGGATCGTGTGCATGAGGATGACCTGTACAGCATCGGGTATTACGGCGAGGAACATGTAGGGGCTTGCTGCCTTGATGCCTATGTGTATGTGAACGGTCGCAACGGTAACGAGTACTACATACCACGAGACGATGCGGTGTATGTCGAGTCGCAGGACACATGGTATGACCCCGAGTATCTCTCACGCTACGACATCGTTGAGCTTGACAACGGCGACTACGAGCACATCGACAATGCAGTGCATCTGGAATACCGTGACATCTGGGTCGAGAGCGATGATGACTGCGTGGTGTATTGCGATCACTCCAGTACGTACGAGCACATGGATGACTGTGTGCAGTTGGAGAACGGTGACTGGGCGCTGGAGTGTGATGCTTGGCAGTGTGAGCATGACGACAAGTGGTACTTGAACGAAGAAGATAGCGTCGAGACACCATGCGGTAAGACAGTACACGCCAAGTATGAAGACGAGTACACAACCAACACAGAGGAGAACTAATCATGAGAGCAACGACAATACTGGGCAAGGTACTTGCCACTGCCTTATCAACCAAACGCCCACACGGGTCAGCAACTAACGTCAAGTTCACTGCATGGCTGCGTGAGCAACTGCCTCTCGACTTGAACAAAGCAGCGTTCTATGACGGTGCTGGCAACCTGCACGTAGACAACCGAAGCAAGGCTACACACAAGACGCTGTTCGTAGCACACGTAGACACAGTGCATCGTAACGAGGGCAAGAACAAGATCGCCAAGACGCAGACACACTGGCGGGCTAAGGGTGATGTGCTGGGTGCAGATGACGGCGCAGGTGTTGCGCTACTCATGCATATGATTCACGCCAACGTGCGTGGCTACTACATCTTCACCCAGGGCGAGGAGCGCGGTGGTGTAGGCGCACGGTATCTGGCAGACAAGATGCCCGCCTTGCTGGGTGAGTTTGATCGTGCCATTGCGTTTGATCGTAGGGGTATTGACTCAGTCATCACGCATCAGGGGTGGGGCAGGTGTTGCTCTGATACGTTCGGCACGGCTCTCGCTGATGCATTGATGGAGGGCAGCGATCACCTGATGATGTTGAACGATGACACCGGTGTGTATACCGACACCGCAGAGTTTACTGACATCATCCCCGAGTGCACCAACATCTCTGTTGGTTATGCGCGTGAGCACACGCAGGAGGAGAGCCTTGATCTCAACCACTATCAACATCTTTCTGTCGCGGTTCTTTCCGTTGACTGGGATGGTCTGCCGGTTGAGCGTGACCCATCGGTGGTTGAGCCTGTGTCCTACGGCACAGGTTCATGGTGGCAAGAGTACAAGACGTACACCAAGTACGACCCTGCCAATGACGAGCCGGACTACAGACGCGAGGATGCTATCGATGCCGTGCTCGATGCACAGTATGGTCACTACGATGCGCTGGCTAATATGGTCGCTGAGTGCATCTGGCCTGACGATACGGCGCTGGCGCTGCGGCATATGAACTTCAAAGCTCTCAAGCCTACGTCACTTGACTGGGCGCTGGAATGCCTTGAGCATGGCGAGGATGTGGACTTGATACTCGACTCGCTGTTCGACGAGTTGCACTTTGCATGATTGTGTAATGGGGTCACGTTGACCCCTTTTTTGAAAGGAGAAGCAAATGGAAAAGCTAAAAACGCAGCAGGGTAAGTTCGAAGTAGTCATCAACCCCGCAGATAATCGCGGGTACTTTGAGCACGAGGACTACGGCGAAGAGTGGGGTGGTGGCCTGTGGTTCGAAGGCAAGAGCCTGACTGACTACGATGGTGTGTATGAGTTGCCCGCCGAAGTCATTGCAGGTATCCGTGAACTGGGCTATACCGTAGGCCGAGAATTTGAATAGGAGGATGTATGACTGACGAAGAGAAACGATTCGACCGCAGGGAAGAAGCGCGGCTCGATGATATGTATGACGCACAATCTGAACCGGACGGGTATGAGGTGGACGAGGCGTTCAACAGATGGTGGAACGCTGACGGGTTGATCGAAGACAATCCATTCACCAGAGATACCCCTGCGTTCTGGGCATGGGAGGGCTGGGTCGCTGGGGTAAGAGCCGAGCGCGAGGCGTGTGCGAAGGTGTTGGATACGATGGCAGAGAAAGATAAACTGTCGAACTACTACCGAGTCGCAGCACTATCTATCCGTGAAAGGGGAGCACCATGACTATCTTTATTCCGGTGTTATGGATTTGTCTGAATGGTCACTGTGAGTTCATGCAGCAGAATCGGCACTTTACTGATGAGGAGGCTTGTAAAGAAGCGGTGCGTGTTCAGAAGCAGAAGTTGCATGATATGGCGGCAAAGACAGGCGAAACAATCACACAACTTGAGGGTACCTGCATTGATGCAACGGTAAAGCGGATACCACAGAGCGCAGGGGGGAAATGATGAAACCTGTAGCATGGATAAAGATACGCGAGTTGTCGTACATGAAAGCCGTAGCCGAACACGGCAAATACGATTGGCAAACTAATCTTGGGCTGAAACCTGAGCCAGATGACGAGGGCTTATATACAGAGACGCAGGTGCAACGGATGATTGAGTTGCTTGAGCGTTGCGAGAACGAGATGCGCTATGCAGGATGGACTAAGTTTGAATCAGACAACACAGCGCGTAACGGCGTGTACGAACAGGTGAAGGAGTTTTTGAAATGACCCCAATCAAACCAACACTAGCCAAACGCACACCACGAGGCATGACAAAAGCGCACCTTGGCAGCAGAGAGATGCGGGAGTTTATCGAGGCCGAGGCTATCGACATCTTCACGACCATGACTAACGGCGGCTGCACGTTTCAGCAAAGTCTGGCAGCTATCTTTCTGTCGGGCATGAACGCAGCAGAGAGCGCAAGGAGAGAACAATGACTGACCGGGAACTGATGCAGATGGCGCTGGATGCGTTGGAGAAAAGCCGTGTGTTTGTTACCACTCGCGAGAAAGCAAAGCACCCTGAAGGAACCGAGTGGTACGACGAGCGGATAGAGGCACTCCGCGCCCGACTAGCGCAGCCTGAACCGGAGCCGGTGGCGTGGATGCACGATTCACACGTTGGATTCAACGTTCCACTCTACACCGCCCCGCCACAGCGCGAATGGCAAGGGCTGACGGATGAGGAGATCAAAGAGATCGTCGGCCCGTGGGGTTCGTTACCTATCAGTGGGTACACACGCAAACTGTTTGACCAAATCGAAACCAAACTAAAGGAGAAGAACACATGAAAGCATTTCCAAACGTATCAAATCAACAGGGCATGGACTTGCGCGATTACTTTGCAGCGAAGGCTATGCAGGGTTTGATACAGCATTTTGATTTTGGTACCTTTAGAGATGACCCGCTAAGAGTAGCAAGATGGGCATACGATGCAGCAGACGCAATGATGAAAGCAAGGGAGGAAAACCATGGATGACAATGACTGGGATGCTGATTTACCTGTGACGATCTTCTGTATTGTAGGACTCGTCCTCGTTTTACTTTTTGTGTTCTTAGGTATCTTGTAGGCGAAGTGCTTACTAACCTATTGACACTCTACCCGTAGTACTTTACCTTTCAATTTCCTTGAACCTATTTCGGAGGGACTATGCACGACAAGACCTTAGACACACTCGACAAACCCAGAGTCACGCCATACGACACAGGCAAGATCAAGATCGGCGTGTACTACGAACCACCACGCCCAGTGCAAGACGAAGATGAGATCGCACTGCAAGACGCATTACTTGGCGGTAAGTGGAGACCCACCGCATCCGCTAAAACAAACTGGCAGATGGTTGCCTTGGCTTTAGGAGGCATCATCATTTACATACTTGGTGTATCCCTTATGCTGAGGTAATCATGTCCGACTTAGCCACTGCACTACAAAAAGCAATAGAAAACAAATTAAACAAGGAGAAGCAAATGCAAACACGTACAACAACACCAGAGAACGTCAAACAAATCATCGACCAGTGGGCAGAGGAAGACCCACGTGATGACGGCAGAGCCAAGCTGCCCCAGACATTCAAGCCCACCAACAACGTCAGCCGTGAGACGTTCAATGCCGTGCGCGACAACCCACGCCTGCAACACAAAGACCTAGCCCGCATGATGGCTAACCGTGGGTTCAACGCTGGCTCGATAGGCTCACTGCTAACCCAGATGACGAACTGCGGCATGATCGCAAGGGACGACACTGGGCGCTACACCGCACTGCAAACAGAGTACACACCGATCAAGGCCAGCAAGCGCGTCAAGCCCAAGAAGAAAGTCGCTGTGCCTGCAACCAAGAAACCCACCGCTGGCATTGCCGCGCTGGAGACGCAGGATGCCGTGGCCAAGAAGCTGGTGGTTATACGTAAGCAAGAAGCCCCTGCCCCTGCCTTTGACCCAGAGCAACTACTATCAACACTTTCTTTTGCCCAAGTCATGGCGCTGTACAAACGCATCAAGACCATGGTGGGAGAGGCATGATGCAGCCAACCATAAACAAGCAACGCGTCTACGATGCCATGCTTATTAAAGGCTTCAGGAAAGACGTAACCATGGGGATGGTTAATTATTGGCTTAGGCCGTACAACATAAACACCCCTGACCCTGAGCTTAAGCGTCAGCCACCACCGTTTAACATACGCGCCCGTGTATTTGTAGGGGAGTGGTTGAAGCCTCTGGCAGATCGTTTGTGGGACACCCAACCAGATCAGGATATAAAGACACTGGATTGGATGGCAAAATTAGAAAATCAAAGAAATCAAAAAATACAAAAAGAACTCAATAAAATAAAACGGCAGACAACCATTGATGAAGGGCGTAGTGATTTGCTGAGGAAAAACCTTGAGCGAAAACGCGAAAGCAACCAGTGGCACATCACAAAACCCACAAGAAATTTAAGGAGGGTTAAATGAGATTCTGGGTCTATGATGACGAGGGGGTTTTGTTTCGCAAGTTCCATGACCGGCATGACGCAGAGAAGTTTATGCAGCCGGGCTGGAAGCTTGTGACCAAGCCCAAAGAGAAAGAAACCAAACCAACCGAAGACACGCACGGGAAAGCACTATGGTGAAACCAACCCTGAGAGAACTGGCCGACTATCTTGATGACAATGCCCGAAGCGAGATGGATAACGAAGCAGCCGCTGCGCTGCGCAAGTTCTCTGCCTTGTTCAAGGTGGCGCATGAGATGGTCACAGCCAAAACGCACGAGCACAGTAAGGCGGCTTACTGTGAAATGATTGACCTGATAAAAGGAAAAACAAATGAGTGAAGTACGCACAGCACGACAGTCCATCGTGGACTTTCTTGAGAAGAACAAAGCAATCATGGGCGGCATCGAAGCAGTAACCACCCTTGACGGCAGGACTATCGATCTCAACAACATGACGGACGAAGAAGCGGCTGAAGCAGCCGAGATGCTACTGGGTGTGGGCTATCCAACGCGCTTAGGCGCTCTGGCCAAATGAAGTGGCTCGCAGTAGTGGTTCTAGCGTTCTACGTGTGCGTAGCGTTGTTCTCGATTTACTGGGGATACGCTGCGTTGACGCAACCGGTAAAGCTCCCCTGCGGGGTGTCAGAGATCAGCCCAGACTTTGATCACAAGCAGCGGGAGCAGTGCAGACAACTGAGAGGACATAAATTATGAAAACCGGAGTTAAATACGACACAGACAAGCCGCGTTGGTCTTTGGTGCCGGAGGGTGTGATGGAAGAGTACATCAAAGTATTGGAGTTCGGTGCCAACAAGTACGCACCCAACAACTGGAAGCACGTACCCCAAGCGACAACACGGTATTACGACGCTGCCATGCGGCACATCGATGCTTGGTGGCGCGGGGAGATGGATGATCTTGAGACAGGGATGCCGCACTTGGCTCACGCTATGTGTTGCATTACCTTTTTAATGTGGCTTGAGGCTGAAGCCAACAAGGAGTTTTAATGAAATGTCCAGCATGTGACAGCACAAAAATCCACACGTACGACACGCGGCGTATCGTGGACAAGGTGGTGCGAAAGCGACGATGTTTAGAATGCGAAGATCGGTTCTACACGCTGGAGCAGTACATGTCCGAAGATGAACTTGAAGAAATACAAGAGTTAAGGAGAAAGCAAATACACCATGACCCCCGAAGCGAAAGTCAAAGCGAAGGTGAGGAAGCTGCTTGACGGGCTTCGTATTTACTACTTCTTCCCCGCAACGCACGGCTATGGCCGATCTGGAGTGCCTGACATAATCGGGTGCTTCATGGGTCTGTTCGTGGCCATCGAGTGCAAGGCAGGCAAGGGGCAGTTGACCGGGCTGCAAGAGTTGGAGCTAACCAAAATAAAAGCAGCGGGGGGATTTACATTCGTTGCTCGTGAGGACAATATCGATGAGTTAAAGGAGAAACTGACATGTCTGATACAAGAGCTTTTGCCAAGCGATTAGATGAGATGAACGAAGATGAGAAGGAGCACTTCCGTGGTCTGATCGAAGCACTTGCACGTTGTTACGGCAAGAACGCAGCGCAAGGTGTAGTCATCATCTCCATTCCAGAGAGTCCAGTGCATGAGGTTATATCGTTGAATGCAACGGACATGGAAGCGCATAATTTAATCAAGTCTGTCGAAGATTACTTTATGTTTATAAACACAATGGATGCACCACCAAAGGAGCAGTTCAACTAAAACAAGGAGAAGCAAATGACTGAAGAATTTAACAAGTGGTGGGATTCAGATGCCGTGACACGTGACGCATCTTGCGGCAGGTGGGACGCGGATAATATTCCCAAGAACAATCCGTATAGCGTAGACACACCTGCGTTCTGGGCATGGGAAGGATGGCAAGCAGGAGTGGGCGCAGAGCGTGAGGCGTGTGCGAAGGTACTGGATCGGATGGCAGAGAACGACAAGCTATCCAATTATTTTAAGGTAGCTGCACTGGCTATCCGCGCAAGGGGGCAATCATGACTGACAAACAACCCGAAGCCCTGCGGCTGGCTGATGCGCTTGATCCGAAAGATGAAGGAAGTAAAACCGTCTTGACGATTTACCTTGCCGACGCAGCCGCCGAACTACGCCGATTGCATGAGGTGAATGCTGAGTTGGTGGAGGCGTTGGAGTTTTGCGCCGGGACTTCTTACATAACAGACGCGCATGACGTGGCAAAAGCCGCCATCGCCAAAGCTACAGGAGAACAACAATGACCATCACACTAACCAGCGAGGAAGCGCAGCAGGTGCTGGATGCGTTGGCAGATGCAGCATGGTGCGTTCAGCACAATAACTTGCCACCCGATGAAGGACATGACTGGGACAAGGAACTCGAACTTCTCCGCTGGCGACTCGCGCAGCCTGAACCGGAGCCGGTGGCGTGGATGCACAGCCTGACTGGTGGAGGTTGGCAAGTTGTGCCGGAAAAGTTATACCCCACAGACCAACCACTCTACACCGCCCCACCACAGCGCAACTGGCAGGGGCTGACTGATGAGGAATGGGAAACAACGCATTGGTCACCAGACTTTCGTGCTGGCGCTAAATGGGTTGAAGCCAAGCTAAAGGAGAAGAACACATGATCGCCCACCTCGATAATGGTAAATCAACAGAGATTCGCCCCGGAGGCTCAACACTAGGACTGCGTGTTGTTCGTTGGGAGTTTGACTTCTACGATATGTGCGAACTGTTGAATAACCCTGAACTGCTACCCGTACTTGCCACCCGTATGCCACCACCACAGCGCGAATGGCAGGGGCTGACGGATGAGGAGCGTAATGATTGTCTGGTTGAGGCAGACCCGTGCGAAGCGTTATTGAATCATGAAGCGTGGGAACTTATGCGAACCATCGAAGCCAAGCTAAAGGAGAAGAACACTTGAGTAAACCATACGAACGAATTATTGTGCTATATTATGATTTCCTACTATGATGGGGAATCAAATGAGAACGCCCGCAGGCGAAGTAAAACTCATAAACGGGGTACGGGTAGCCACTCCAGAGTATCGGTCGTGGCAAATGATGAAAAACCGTTGTCATAATCCGAAAGCCCGAGACTATGCATACTACGGAGGGCGCGGGATAAGCGTATGTAAAAAATGGCGCGATTCTTTTTCTGCTTTTCTTCAAGACATGGGGCGCAAGCCGACGCCAGAGCACACGCTCGACCGTATCAACGCAGACAAAAACTACTCCCCGTCCAACTGCCGGTGGGCAACAAGAGAAACGCAAGCCCGTAACAGAGCATACGCAAAAACAAAAAGCTGGCTGTTAGCAGAAATGCTTGGTGTTAAAAGGTCCACCGCAGCGCACATGATTAATCAAGTTCGCGCAAAGGATCGCGGGAATATGCGTTGGTTTGAGCTTTCTGCGGAACGAGAGCAACTAATAAGAAATTTTTTGAAAGGTAACCATGGCAAAGCCGTATGAGAGAGTAATAGTTTTAGACGTAGAAACTGCATGGGGGCGGGCTGTGAAGCTTGGCTTCTCTTGCCAGACGAATGAGGAGTACTTGCGTGACCCGCGCTTCAAGGCATGGGGCTTGTGTTGGAAAGAGTATGGTGACCCGTTGCCTGCCACATGGATACGCGGCAAGGACATCGCAGAGTGGGCGAAAGATTTTGACTGGAGCAAGACCGCAGTCATCGCCCAGAACGCGCTGTTCGATGTGTCCATACTGGCGTGGGTATACGGGCATCACCCTGCGTTTATCTTCGACACGCTCTCCATGGGCCGTGCTGTGCGTGGTGTCGAGGCTGGCAACAGCTTGAAGAAGATGGCAGAGGACTTCGGTCTTGAGCCAAAGGGGGAAGGGTTGAGTTCGTCTGAGAACTATCTGGACGAGTTGCCGTTCCATGTTGAGCAGGAGTTGGCGGACTACTGCCGCCACGATGTGTATCTGTGCGAAGAAATCTTTAAGCGTTTGGTCGATGGCTACCCTGCATCAGAGTTACGGCTGATCGACATGACGCTGAAGATGTATACCCAACCACGCTTGGTCTTGGATCAAGAGCTTTTATTTCAGGCCATCGAAGAAGAAAGGACAGCACGTGAAGAACTTTTGGCGCGACTTAACGTGGACGATGCTACGCTGGCGAGTAATCCTAAATTCGCGGATCTTCTGGTTAAGCTGGGATGTGAAGTTCCATACAAGAAGAGTAAAACGACGGGTAAGCAGACGCTGGCTCTGGCTAAAAATGACGCTCTGTTCCAAGCACTACTACATGGCGACAAAGAAGATGTCCGACTCCTATGCGAAGCACGACTGCGAGTCAAATCTACGACTGAGCGCACACGAGCGCAAAGATTCTTAGACATCTCCAGTCGCGGCCCGCTGCCTGTACCCCTTGCATATTACGGTGCAGCGACTGGGCGGTGGACAGCGTCCAAGGGGAGCGCGATCAACATGCAGAATTTGAAGCGGGCATCTGAAGAGAAACGCTCTCTGCTGCGTGAAGCGATCATGGCTCCTGAAGGCTACGTTGTGGTGGCCGGTGACTTGTCGCAGATCGAGCCGCGTGTGCTGGCATGGTTGTCGGACTACGAAGACCTGCTGAACATCTTCCGTTCCGGTGAGGATGCATACGCACAGTTCGGCGCACAGATGTTCAACATACCCGGCATGACCAAGAAGAGCCATCCTGATTTGCGGCAGTCGGCCAAGTCGGCGCTCTTGGGTGCAGGGTATGGGCTTGGGTGGGCATCGTTCGCAACGCAGTTGCTGACCGGCTTTCTGGGGGCACCGCCTGTGCGGTATGACATGGCGTTCGCCAAGAAGCTGGGGGTAACCAAGGAGTACATCGAGAAGTTTCTGGACTGGGATGACAACGTCAAGAAGCTCGAAGAGATACCCCACACCTGCACCACCAAGGAACTTTTAATACATGCAGCAGCATCCAAGAAGATCATCGACATCTACCGGGCGACAGCCCATCCGGTTGTTTCTTTTTGGGAAATGTGTGCGGGGTTGTTGGAGACGGCGCTTTACGGCGGCAAAGAGTTCCGGTATAAATGTCTGGTATTCCGCAAGGGCGAGATCGAATTGCCCAACGGGATGAAACTGCTTTATCCAGACTTACGACGCGAAAAAGACGAGAAGGGTAGGAGCCAGTATGTATACGGGCCAGACGCTACCAAGCTGTACGCAGGGAAGATCACGAACAACGTAACACAGGGTGTTGCGCGTATCGTCATGACTGATGGAATGCTGCGGGTATCGAAAAGGTATCCTGTGGTTGGAACAGTGCACGATGAGTTGTGGTCACTTGCGCCAGAAGAGGAAGCCGAGACCGCTAAGAAGTGGGTTTGGGAGCAGATGACTATGGAGCCACGGTATATGCCGGGCATCCCATTGAATTCTGATGTTGGGTATCACAGACGTTACGGCCTTGCAAAAGGTTAATAAAGGAGAAGCAATTGGATAAAACCAGAAAGAAGAAGTTAGAGTTGCCACGCAAGATCAGAGTCGGTAAGAAGATGTACACCATCGACATACTGGAGACGATGTTGCAGAGCGGTGATATGGCTCGGGTGTATTACGAGCGCAACCGTATCGAAGTTGGTAAGAAGAGTGGCGTTACTGGACGGCGCTACTCAAGAAAAGAGATGAACGATTCGTTCTGGCATGAGTTGGTACATGCCATCCTGTACGACATGGATGAGCATCGACTGAACAAGAACGAGAAGTTCGTTACCGAGTTTGCACACCGGCTGTCAGAAGCCATTGACTCTGCGAGGTTTGAATGATTACTGAAATTTACTACGATGGAAAAATAAGAATGGAAACGTACAGGGCGGTTGCAATTAAGCCGTACCCCAACAGCACCGAGGGTGCTTTCCCATTACACGCTAAAGACTGTCCGCACAAGGGCGAAGTTTCCTGCTTCACGCAAAGCTGGTCATCCGTCTGCGGTGGGTACATGGGTCATGCAGGACTCGCGGTTATCCGTTGCCAAGAACCCTTGAGAGATACCGATGAAAAATAAAGTCGTCTGGTCGCACAGTGCCTTGAAGGATTACGAGGGCTGTGCCAAGCGTTACCAAGAAGTGAGGGTCTTGAAGAACTACCAGTTCAAAGAGACAGAGGCCACCAAGTACGGCACCGAACTTCACAAGGCAGCAGAGGACTACGTGCGGGATGGTACCCCCATCCCAGAGCAGTTCGCCTTCGTCAAGGACACGCTCGATGCACTGATTGCCAAGCCGGGCAGGAAACTATGCGAACACCAGATGGCGCTGACCATTGACCTAAACCCATGCGGATGGAAGTCGTCGGATGTATGGGTCAGGGGTATCGCAGACCTGTTGATTATTGATGACGATAATCTGACCGCTTGGATTGTGGACTACAAGACAGGCAACAACAAATACCCAGACCGTGAACAGTTAAAGCTCATGGCCATGATGGTGTTTGCGCACTTCCCGCACATTCGCAAAGTGAATGCTGCGCTGTTGTTCGTAGTGAAGAACGACATGGTCAAGCTGAGTATGACCGTGGACGAAGCAGAACCCGCGTGGTGGGATTACAGAGAGCGCATCGCTCGTATCGAGCAGGCTCATGCAACAGGCGTATGGAACCCAAGACCTTCTCCACTATGCCCGTGGTGTCCTGTAACCACTTGTGCCAATCACCCAAAAAGTTAAGGAGAAGTAGATGGCTATTACGGCAGAGTACAACACAGTAGGGCGTATGGTTACGCAGGCACTGTTTGATGCAGTTAAAGATGACTTACGTAAGCAGATAGTCGCACTGGTCGAAAAAGAACTAGAACCAACAATATCGCGTATTGCGGAAGAGATGGTTTTAAGTGTGCATGAGATGAACGACGTACGATACGGCACAGTAAATATGGTTGTGCGGATAGATGGTGTAGATAAATTTATGAAGGAGCTTAAAAAATGACACGCAATTACAAATCAGAGTACGACAACTACCACGCCAAGCCAGAGCAAATTAAAAACCGTGCCGAGCGAGTCAAAGCTAGGCGCATGATGGAGAAGACAGGCGCTGTTACCAAAGGCGATGGCAAAGATGTAGACCACAAGAAGCCACTGCGTTCAGGCGGTACCACAACAAAGAGCAACCTCAGAGTTCGCAGCAAAGCAGCAAACAGAAGTGATAATAAATAGGAGAAGTAAATGCAGATCGTCGATAACAAAGCGTTGCTCTTTCGCACTCGCAACCCAGACAAGTATCGGGTAATCCCGAAACACAAAATACTTAACAGGAGCGACGATGGTACAGCGGAGATTGCAGTTTATTGGGGACTTGATGAAGCGCGTGTCCTCAAAAACCTTGGTGTCAAAGATGTTCCTTCGCCAATCACTAGGCGGTACAACTGGCCGGGTAAATACAAACCGATGGCGCACCAGATTGAGACGGCAGCGTTTCTCACTATGCATAAGAAAGCGTTCGTATTTTCGGAGCCGGGCACTGGAAAGACTCTTTCGGCACTATGGGCTGCGGACTACCTGATGCAACGTGGGGATGTGCGGCGCTGTCTCATTCTGTGCCCGCTCTCCATCATGCAGTCAGCATGGCTAGGTGACTTGAACAACAGCATCATTCATCGCTCTGCCGTTATCGCGCACCACGCGCAGGCTAGTCGCCGTATTGAGATGGTTCAGCAGGACTACGAGTTCGTGATCGCCAACTACGATGGGTTAAATCTGATTGCAGATGAGATTATCAACGATGGCCGCTTCGATCTGATTATTGTTGACGAGGCCAACGCATACAAGACTATGACCACCAAGCGTTGGAAGGCGTTGAAGTCTATCGTCGGACCCAACACCCACCTGTGGATGATGACGGGTACTCCAGCATCGCAGTCCCCTGCGGATGCGTACGGCTTGGCGCGTCTGGTCAACCCTGATGGTGTACCAAAGTTCTTCACAGGCTGGCGCGATAAGGTCATGAACAAAGTCACGCAGTTCAAGTGGGTCCCCAAGGCCAGCGCAGCGGAGGACGTTCATGAAGCCTTGCAACCCGCTATTCGCTTTACCAAAGAGCAGTGCCTCGACTTGCCGCCTGTACTCACCATGACACGTGAGGTAGCACTCACTCCGCAGCAAGCCAAGTACTACAACCTGCTGAAAGAACGCATGATGGTGCAAGCCGCAGGTGAGACCATCACTGCGGTGAATGCTGCTGCCGGGGTGTCCAAGCTCTTGCAAATATCATGCGGCGCAGCATACACAGACGACAAGGAAGTCATTGAGTTCGATGCGTCACCACGCCTCTCAGTGCTGGAAGAAATACTGGAAGAGACCAGCAGGAAGGTCATCATCTTCGCGCTGTTCCGCAGCACCATCGACACCATTCACAAACACTTGCTCAAGAGAAACATTGCAACAGAAGTTATTCACGGCGACATCACGCCGCCCAAACGCGCTGACATCATTCGCAGGTTCCAGTCAGAAAAAGACCCACGAGTATTGGTCATGCAGCCTCAAGCAACTGCACACGGTATCACCTTGACCGCTGCGGATACGGTGGTGTTCTTCGGTCCGTTGATGTCTGTTGAACAGTATATCCAGTGCATCGCACGGGCTGACCGCAAGGGGCAGGACTCCGACAAAGTGACAGTTATTCACATACAAGGAAGCCCGATTGAGAAGCGCATGTTCAAGGCGCTGGAGGGCAAGGTCACAGATAACACTCTGCTAACGCAGATGTTCAACGCTGAAATAAAAACGTGAAAGGGGGTTGCAAACGAAATTGGTTTTAGGTAATCTGTCAAACGCTTGACAAAATAATAGGAGAAGCAAATGAGTGACGAGATCATTCCGCTGGACAAACTTGCGCGCATTTATCGCAAGATCAAGACGGAGATCGACTCGCTGACGCAAGAGTACGACACCAAGCTAGAGCAACTCAAAGCGCAGCAAGACGAACTTCGTTTCGCAATGAAAGACCAGATGAAAGCCCTTGGGGTCAAGTCGGTCAACACCGCCTTCGGCACTGTGTCATTGGTAAACAAAACCCGTTACAACACGCAAGACTGGGACTCGTTCAAGAAGTTTATTGTCGAGCACGATGTCGTTGACCTGTTGGAAAAACGGATTGCGCAATCCAATATGGCGCGGTTCCTTGAAGAAAATCCGGCGCTTGTACCACCCGGATTAAACGCATACACGGACTTCGAAATCCGTGTGACTAAACCTACTAAGTGAGAACGCAAATGACCGATCTAACTGTATTCAATCCCGCACAAGTACCCGACTTCGCACGTAATAACGAACTGTCTGAAACCGCACTGGCTTTAACTGGTGGTGGCACTGGTGGTAGCGTCAAACGTATCTCGATCAAGGGCGGTGTATTCCGTCTGATGTCCGGTGGTAAAGAGATCGCATCCATCGAAGATCGTCATCTGGACGTTGTGATTGTTAAGGCCGCACCGAAGGTCAGCCGTATTTTTTACGCTGGCGCTTACGACAAGGATGCTGCCGCAGCACCACCTGATTGCTGGTCCAACGATGGCGAGAAGCCAGATGCAGGCGCAAAGAACAAGCAGTCGCAGACTTGCCTGTCGTGCCCACAGAACCAAGCCGGTTCGGGTCAGGGTAATAGCCGCGCTTGCCGTTATCAGCAGCGTCTGGCAGTGGTGTTGGAGAACAACCCCGGTGGCGATGTCATGCAGTTGACGCTGCCAGCGACATCGGTGTTCGGTAAGGAAGACGGCGACAAGCGCCCACTCCAAGCCTTTGCGCGTCATCTGGCGCTCTCCAACCCGCCGATCAACCCAGAGCAGATCGTCACCCGCATGAAGTTCGATACCAAAGCGGAGTCACCCAAGCTGTTCTTCTCCCCGGTTCGTTGGCTGACCAATGACGAGTATGCCGTGGTCAAGTCGCAAGCCGAAAGCACCGATGCAGCCCGCGCTGTTGTGATGACAGTGGCACAGACGGATGGTGTTAAGGGTGCCCCTGCCCTGCCGGGTAAAGCGCCTGTGGCTGTGGTGGAAGAAGAGGAAGCCCCGGCACCGAAGGCCAAGACTGCGAAGAAGAAAGCCGAAGTCGCGGACGAAGACGCCGAACCAGAAGTTCGCAAGGAAGCCGCCAAGCCTTCGGCAGTGCCAGAGAAGAAGTCAAAGCTGGCCGACATCGTGGCTGACTGGGACGACGAGTAAAAGGAGGGGGGCTTCGGCCCCCGCATGATGCCGATAATATTCCCATCAAACACTAAAGGCGTGACTGCCGGAATGCTGCGGCAGATTAAGCAGCAAGGCTATACCACCGCAGACGGGGGTGTTTTTGATGCAGCCGTGATGACCTCCATCGCTGTAAATGTTTCGTCGTATCTTGAACCGATTGAACCTTTGGGGAAATGTATGAGTGCACTGGAGAAAGCAAGAGAAGACGCGGCGGAAATGACCGCAGCACTAATAAAAAACACCAACGCCATGGTGGAGCAAGCAAGAGAAACACACAAACAACTAACCGACATCAACGGCAAGCTGCGTGACGGAGCAGAAAAACTGGGCGGTGCTCTGGAAAAATTTAATAAGATTGCAGGCAATACAAACTTTGCAGAGACAACCAAGCAAGCAGAGTCTCTTGTGACCAGCTTGGAGCGCCTCGCTGCACTGGAAGCCAGTGGCATGTTAGATAAAGTAATGAAAGCAATGGCAAAATAGCCCAGCCGGAGGTGGCGCTAATAACACCGGCAGCGGGGGCTGTGTATCCTTTCGGGAATGTACTCCAATCGCAGTGACCCCGCATTTCTTAATTACAAAACTACCCAATGGCCTACTCTCAAAAAATCATAGATGCCGTTGCCTCAGCGCCCAAGACACCGGGCAATCAACTGGGGCGCTGGGCGATCTATCTCGACTTTCCTGTGACCAAAATTGCATACGTGCTGGGCGTAACTCGACAGACGGTTTACAACTGGATGATCGGTAAGACAGAAGTATTTGTCGGCTACCAAGATCGTGTCGAATTACTGCTCAAGATTATGCAGTCATCTAAAACCGCTGACGAAGCATGGAGAAGAATATGCAAGGAATACAACCTCAAAGCCTGACCGACAAAGAGTTGATAAACGCATCATTACTGATGTTTGAACCTGATGTTGGTATGCCTGTTGCCTTTCAAAAAGAAGTTGTTCGTCGTTTGGCTTCGTATGTAGAAGACGCACGAATTAACATGACCGATTACAAAACGTCACACCCCAACCAACTCCCGTTGTTCGACTAAAACAATAAAGGATAACTATGAACCCGCTTGATTTTATGGCGGCGGTTCTCCCACCACCGGGTAACGGGTACTACTGCGTGGCAGAACTGACAACGAAGTACAAAGAGCATGTGTACAAGGAGACACTGGAGGAACTTGAGCAGACGATTGAAAGTTGCAAGCTGAATGGGTACGACACGTACTTCGCACTGGGGACATTTAAAAACCCCAACGACAGGACAGCGCCCAATGTGGAGATGGTCAAGTGCATCGCCATCGATGTTGACTGCAACCACCCGCAAGACCTGCCGGATGCAACGGGCGTAATCAAACAGAAGGGCTACCCATCCCCCAAGGCTGGGTTCGAAGCCATCATGGCGTTCATCGATGAGGTCGGGCTGTCTGGTCTTGGCCAGCCGTGGTTCGTCCATTCGGGCGGCGGGGTACACGCATACTGGCCGCTGAAGGAAGCGATTCCGAAGTCGGCATGGAAGCCTGTGGCCGAGCAGTTCAAGCGCCTGTGCTTCTCCAAGAAGCTGGCTATCGATGCGACTGTGACGGGCGATGCCTCCCGTGTGCTGCGAGTACCGGGCACGATCAATAACGGGGTCAAGAGTGGCAAGAAGGTGCGTGGGGTAACCAACGTGCGCTTCATGAACGAGGGCGACTACTTCGACGTTGAGGACATCAAGGCACTGGTGGCCAAGCATCTGGCCGGTACCCCCTACGAGTCCAAGCCCACACCCCCGGCCAACGTGGTCGAGCTTCCCGGCCAACGCCCAACGCTGCCTGCTTCAACAGAGAACACCGGCACCAGCGTGAAGCTGTTCGAGAACTCAGTGACCAAGTTCCGCAAGATCTTTGAGCGTACCAAGCAGGGCACAGGCTGCGGTCAACTCGCATACTACATCGACAATGCCGAGCAGGATGGCATGGAGCCGCTATGGCGGGGGCTGCTGTCGATTGCCCAGAAGTGCGAGGAAGCGCCCAAGGCGGTGATCTGGCTCTCCCAGCTTCACCCCTACGACGAAGACCGCATGAACACCAAGCTGCGGGAGATCAAAGGACCCTACCCCTGCACCAAGTTCGACTCCGAGAATCCCGGCGTGTGTACACAGTGTGTACACTGGGGCAAGATCACCAACCCACTGGCGCTGGGGCGCGAGTATGCGGTGGAGGTAGACACCAAAGAGATCGAAGTGAAGGCCGACAACGAGGCGTATGCCCGCAAGGTGCTGCGTCCTGAACCGCCCAAGGGCTACGCCTACGGTAAGCAGGGCGGTGTGTTCATCGAGAAGGATGACGAGGACGCTAACGGCAACAAGATCAAACGTCAGGTCATGCTGATCCCCTACGACCTGTTCCCGGTGGACATCCTGAACTCCAACGGGGAGCACACGGTACACATGATGGCGATCAGGAACGGCAACGCAAGCACCATCACCATCCCCCAGAAGTGCGTTGTCAGCAAAGACGAGACCATGAAACAGTTAGCCAGCCAGAACATTCTGGCTTCCTTTGGTTCAGGTAACGACAAGAACCTGTACGACTACGTCCGGGCTTGTGTGGAGAAGGTCAGCGTGGAGAAGCAAACGGTCAGTGTGCCCACCAGCTACGGCTGGCAGGAGGATGACACGTTCGTCTTTGCCGGGAAGATATACACGCCCAACGGGCAGGTCGAAGTGCCCATGGAAGGGCTGGAGAATATCGTTGCCAACACCAAGCCCACTGGCACCATCGAGCAGTGGCGGGCGGTCATCAACCTGTTCATCCAGAAGAAGATGTGGAAGCACGTGTGCATCATGCTGGCAGGTACTGGCGCACCGCTTATGCGCTTCACTGGCATTTATGGCATGACATTCCACTGCGGCTCAACCAACTCCGGTACAGGTAAATCGCTGGCGCTGGAAGCTGCGGCTTCGGTCTGGGGGCACCCGGTGCACTACCGTACGAGTAAAGGTACGTCTCCTGTCGCCATGCAGCAGCGGCTCGGTCTACTGCACAGCATCCCCCTGATAACGGATGAGATAACGGCGAAGAACCGGAAAGACTTTGGGTGGTTCTCCGAGTTCGTACTGGACATGACCAACGGGCGTGGCAAGGAGCGTATGGAGTCCGGCGCGAACAAAGAGCGCATGAATCTCTCCACATGGATGGACATCGCCATCATGTCATCCAACACGTACGCAGTGGACTACTTCACAGGCGCACAATCACACTCAGCGGAAGG
>JACCEB011578095.1_pt1 | contig 21465 bp, 22 predicted proteins | sample 7454761 | NCBI WGS metagenome assembly JACCEB01 (sample SAMN15323454, study PRJNA562643) | freshwater metagenome | isolation source: river surface water | place: USA:Blue River Watershed | collected 2017-08-18 | reverse complement strand
GTCCAAGAACGTGTTCTACACCGGTGCGGCCCCCAACCAGCAGGCGATTCCCGCTGTGGAATACCTGATGTCCAAGGAAGGCGGCGGCGCCAAGCGCTTCGTGCTCCTGGGCACCGACTACGTGTACCCCCGCACCACCAACAAGATCCTGCGCGCCTTCCTCAAGTCCAAGGGCGTGAAGGATTCCGACATCGACGAGAAGTACACCCCCTTCGGCCACAGCGACTACCAGACCATCGTTGCCGACATCAAGAAGTTCTCCGCCGGTGGCAAGACCGCGGTGATCTCCACCATCAACGGGGACTCCAACGTTCCCTTCTACAAGGAGCTGGGCAACGCCGGCCTCAAGGCCAAGGACGTGCCGGTTGTCGCCTTCTCCGTGGGCGAAGAAGAACTGCGCGGCGTGGACACCAAGCCGCTGGTCGGCCACCTGGCCGCCTGGAACTACTTCATGTCGGTGAAGAACCCGACCAATGACGAGTTCACCAAGAAGTGGGCTGCCTACGCCAAGGCCAAGGGCATCGCCGGTCACAAGGACAAGGCCCTGACCAATGACCCGATGGAGGCCACCTACATCGGCATCTACATGTGGAAGCAGGCCGTCGAAAAGGCCAAGACCACCGATGTGGACAAGGTCATCGCCGCCATGGCGGGCCAGACCTTCAAGGCACCCTCGGGCTTCACCGCCAAGATGGACGAGAAGAACCACCACCTGCACAAGCCGGTGTTCATTGGTGAAGTCAAGGCCGACGGTCAGTTCAACGTGGTCTGGAAGACCCCGGGCCCGGTCAAGGCCAAGCCCTGGTCGCCCTTCATTGAAGGCAACGACAAGAAGAAGGACGAGCCGGACGGCAAGACCAAGATCTAAGTCTCAGAAATCGCTCCGCGATTTCTTCGAGCTCTCGATCAGTGCAAAGGGACCGGCAGAGCCGGTCCCTTTCTCATTGGAAGCCCTGCTGCGCGTTGCTGCGCAGGGCCCGGCGGCCGGCGCAGCCGGCCTTTGTTCGGTGGGTTGGCGCGGGTCTTGCATCGCTTTGGTGCGACGGTTTGCGCCGTCCAGTTGAAAGATCTGAATGCTTGTGAGAACACTCTTCCTGATTGCCCTGTCATGGGGCGCCGCATCTGCCCAGGCCCTGACCCTGGACGAGGCCCGGGCTGTCGCGCTCGGCGAGACAGATGCCCGCATTGCCGCCTTGAGCAAGGCCGTCGCCAATGCCGACGACAAGACCGCCGCTTTCCTTCAGGCCCTGGCCGACGATTCGGTCAAGGCCGCGGGTGACAAGGTCTTCATCGTGAAGGATGGCAAAGGCATTGACCCGGTCTCCGGTGCCCCGGTCGATATCCCAGCTGACGCCGAAGATGTGGTGAGCAACAACCGCATGCGCGGCGAGATCGACACCGCTCTCGGTGCGATCCGCCTTTTTTCGCCCAATGCCAATGAGCGCGCTGCTTCGGTCAAGGCCCTGGCGGCCGAGCCGGACGCTTCCCGCCTGCCCCTGGTGGAAAAAGCCCTGCAGTCCGAGCAGGTCGAGTCCATCCGCGCCCAACTCGTACTGGCGCGCGCGGCCATCCTGATCGCCAGCGACGACCCGGCCAAGCGCACGGAGGCGGCCCGTTCTCTGGCCACCAGCAGTGACCCTGCGACCAAGACGCTTCTTTTGGCACGACTCAAGGAGGAGGCCGACCCCGCAGTCAAATCTGTGCTGGAAGTGGCCTTGCGCCAAGTGGAGTCCAGCCTGGCCTGGGCCGACCGCGCCGGTCAGATGTTTTCCGGTCTGTCACTGGGCTCCATCTTGCTGCTGGTGGCCCTGGGGCTCGCCATCACCTACGGCCTCATGGGCGTGATCAACATGGCCCACGGCGAGCTGATGATGATCGGCGCCTACGCCACCTATGTGGTGCAGGGTGTGTTTCGCAGCTACTTTCCTGGTGCATTTGACTGGTACCTGCTCGCCGCGCTTCCAGTGGCATTCATGGCGTCGGCTCTGATGGGGGCCTTCCTCCAACGCAGCGTGATCCGCTTCCTCTACGGCCGGCCGCTCGAAACGCTGCTGGCGACATGGGGTATCAGCCTGATGCTGATGCAAGGTGTTCGCACCGTCTTTGGCGCACAGAACGTGGGCGTTGAGAACCCGAGCTGGATGTCCGGCGGCGTGGTGGTGATGGGGGCGCTGCAGTTGCCCTGGAACCGCATCATCATCATCGGCTTTGCGCTGGCGGTACTCGCCGGCATGGCTTGGCTGATCGCACGCACCCGCTTGGGTCTGTTCGTACGCGGAGTCACCCAGAACCGGCCCATTGCCTCGTGCATGGGTGTCAACACCGCACGCATCGACACCTACGCCTTTGCGCTGGGCTCGGGCATTGCCGGCCTCGCCGGCTGCGCACTGAGCCAGATCGGCAATGTGGGTCCGGACCTCGGGCAGGGCTATATCGTGGACTCTTTCATGGTGGTGGTGCTCGGCGGTGTGGGTCAGCTCGCCGGCACGGTGTATGCCGCACTGGGGCTGGGTATCCTGAACAAATTCCTGGAGGGCTGGGCCGGTGCGGTGCTGGCCAAGATCGCGGTGCTGGTGTTCATCATCGTGTTCATCCAGAAACGCCCGCAGGGGATCTTTGCCATCAAAGGCCGGTCGGCGGAGGCGTGAGATGAATCAGCACGCCTCTGCCCTTACCCCCATGCTTCCCGCACCCGCGCCCTTGCTATCGCGAAGCGGCTGGGCCGGCTTCCTCGTGGCCCTGATCGTTGTTTGCGCGTTGGCGCCAATCCTCAACCTGTGGGTGCCCGAGGGCAGCGCCTTGCACCTGTCCGACTACGCAGTCGCCCTGGTCGGCAAGATCATGTGCTACGCCATCTGCGCACTGGCCATGGACCTGATCTGGGGCTACACCGGCATCCTGTCTCTGGGCCATGGCCTGTTCTTTGCGCTGGGCGGCTATGTCATGGGCATGTACCTCATGCGCCAGATCGGCCGCGACGGCAACTACAAGAGCGACCTGCCGGATTTCATGGTTTTCCTCGACTGGAAGGAGCTGCCCTGGCACTGGGCCCTCAGCGACAGCTTCGTTGCGACCCTGGTGCTGGTGGTGCTGGTGCCAGCGCTGGTGGCCTTCGTCTTCGGCTTCTTTGCCTTCCGCTCGCGCATCAAGGGGGTGTACTTCTCGATCATCACCCAGGCGCTCACCTTTGCCGCGATGCTGCTCTTTTTTCGCAATGAGACCGGCTTCGGTGGCAACAATGGCTTCACTGACTTCAAGCGCATCCTGGGCCGGCCGATCGCGACCCAGGAGATGCGCATGCTCCTGTTCGTTTTGACCGGGGTCACCTTGCTGTCCTTTTTCCTGTTGGCGCGCTGGCTGGTCAAGTCCAAGTTTGGCCGTGTACTGCAGGCGGTGCGCGATGCCGAGTCACGGGTGATGTTCTCTGGCTACAACCCCATTGGCTACAAGCTCACCATCTGGGTCATTTCGGCGGTGATGTGCGGCGTGGCCGGTGCCCTGTACGTGCCGCAGGTGGGCATCATCAATCCGGGTGAGATGAGCACCGCCGCCTCGATTGAAATCGCGGTATGGACGGCGGTAGGTGGCCGAGCCACTCTGGTGGGGCCCATTGTGGGAGCCTTCCTGGTCAACGGCGCCAAGAGTTGGCTCACCGTCACTGCGCCTGAGTTCTGGCTTTACTTCCTGGGAGCGCTGTTCATCGCGGTCACGCTGTTCATGCCCAAGGGCGTGGTCGGGCTCTTCGATCGCATCGTCCGCAAGGCAAGCAAAAAGGAGACGCGCGCATGACGCCCGATCTGATGGAAGCCGGCGTCGAGCGCAAGCAGGTGTATGCCGAGCGCACCCTGCGCCAGGCCCTGGCCACCGAATCGGGTGGACGCAGCGCCGGCTACGGCCGCATTGCGCAGGCAGGCGAGGTAGACCTCACCCACGGCCGGATCCTCTACCTCGAAGACGTGAGCGTGAGCTTCGACGGCTTCAAAGCGATCAACGGCCTGTCTCTCGACATCGCCCCCGGTGAGCTGCGTTGCGTCATTGGCCCCAATGGCGCTGGCAAGACCACGATGATGGACATCATCACAGGCAAGACCCGGCCCGACACAGGCACTGTCTTTTTTGGTTCCACCATCGACCTGCTTCGCTACAAGGAGGCCGAAATCGCCCAATTGGGAATCGGCCGCAAGTTCCAGAAGCCGACGGTATTCGAGCAGCTCACCGTTTTCGAAAACCTCGAATTGGCGCTCAAGACACATAAGGGCGTGTCGCACTCGATGTTCTTCCGGCTCGATTCGGCCCAGGCAGATCGCCTAGCCGAGGTGCTGCACACCATCCAGCTGGCCGGCGAGGTGGGTCGGCAGGCTGGCAATCTGAGCCACGGGCAGAAGCAGTGGCTGGAGATCGGCATGCTGCTGATGCAAGACCCCAAGCTGCTGCTGCTCGATGAACCGGTGGCCGGAATGACCGACGAAGAAACCGCACGCACCGCAGAACTCTTTCTCTCGCTCAAGGGCAAGCATTCGCTGATGGTGGTCGAGCATGACATGAGCTTCATCCGTGCCATTTCGGATATCGTCACCGTGCTGTGCGACGGATCGGTACTGGCTCAGGGCACCCTCGACCAGGTGCAAGCCGACGAGCGTGTGATCGAGGTCTACCTGGGCCGCTGAAGAAAGACACTCGATGCTTACTGTCAAGAATATCCAGCAGTACTACGGCGGCTCCCACATCCTGCGCGATGTGAGCCTCGACGTCCCACCCGGACAGATCACCGTGCTTCTGGGCCGCAACGGCGTGGGCAAGACCACGCTGCTCAAGTCGCTCATGGGGCTGGTGCCGATCAAAAGCGGCAGCGTTCATTTCGAGGGTCAGGCGATCCACGGTATGACGCCCTATCAGCGCGCCCGTGCTGGCATCGGCTTCGTGCCCCAGGGGCGCGAAATTTTTGCCCGGCTCACCGTGGAAGAGAACCTGCGCATGGGTCTGGCCTACAAGAGCGCCTCGACGCCGATTCCGCCGCAGCTGTTTGAACTCTTTCCCGTCTTGAAGCAGATGTTGCATCGCCGTGGTGGCGACCTCTCTGGTGGACAGCAGCAACAGCTGGCCATTGCGCGGGCAATGGCTGCCGGCCCGAAGCTGGTGATCCTCGATGAGCCCACGGAGGGCATCCAGCCGTCCATCATCAAGGACATCGGACGGGTGATCCGCATGCTGGCGCACGAGGGTCTGAACGGTCAGCGGGTCGGTGTACTGCTGGTGGAGCAGTACTACGACTTCGCCGAAGAACTTGCCGACCACTACCTGGTGATGGAGCGAGGCGAGGTGATTGCCCGTGGTCCGGGTGACGAGATGCAGGCCAAGGGCATCCGGCAACTGGTGGCGATCTGAACGGATGCGGCAAAGCGCTGCACCGTCAATGGGCTGCTCTGCCTCGTCCGCGATCTTGCGGGCCCTGAGAATGCGGACTGTTTAGCGTTCGGGCTCGGACATCGGCGACTGCTCCTCGAGCCTTTCGCTCTCTTCGAAGCTGGACCCGCTGTCCTTTTCTTCAGGCAGCGCTGTCTTAGCGCGCCAGAACTGCCACGCCATCGGCTGCCCGCACTCCCTGGCCCCGGGGCAGCACGAACAGCGGGTTGATCTCGGCCTCAGCCAGGCGCTCGCCCAGCTGCGCCGCCATACGCGAGAAGGCGACCACTGCGTCGGCCAGCGCCTCCACATCGGCGGGTGGTCGGCCCCGGAAACCATCGAGCAAGGGCCAGGTCTTGAGCGCGCGCGCCATCGCCAGGGCCTCCTCGCGGTCCAGCCCTCCCTCGGGCGGCAGCAGCCGCAGGCTGCTGTCCTGGAACAGTTCTGCGGTCACCCCGCCCATGCCCAGGAGAATGGCCGTACCCAGCGGGTCGCGGCGCAGGCCCAGGATCAGTTCGGTACCACCGGTCACGCACTCCTGCACCAGGAAGCGGGTCGGCCGATTCCCGGTGTGGGCTTGCACCTCCTGAGCCATCTGGTCCAGACGCTCGCCAATCTGCGCTGCGTCCACACCCACGGCCACCCCGCCCACGTCGCTCTTGTGCGTGATCTCTGACGAGAGGATCTTGAGTACAACCCGGCCTCCGAGTTCGGTGGCTGCCGCCTGCGCCTCCTGCGCCGAGTGCACCACCCGCTCGCGGGTACCGGTCACGCCAAAGGCGGCGAAAAGCTGCTTGGCTTGCGCTTCGTCGAGCGCACCTGCGGGCAGGGACGGCAGCAGCGGCGGGAGCGAGGGAGGAGCCGACACCTGGCCCGTGCGATCGATCGTGGCGCTCATGACCTGCTCCTGCCGGTCTTTCAGCGCATGGGTCAGCCACATGCCGTTCAAGGCGGCGGCGCAGCTCTCCGCTGCGGCATAGGCTGGCACGCCGCGTTCGGTCAGGAGCGCCGCCACATGCGGCGCGTGCGGGCTGACGAAGGCCAGGATTGGCTTGTCCGACAGCGGCAAGCAGTCCTGAATGGCGCCGGCCATCAGCTCCGGCATGGCCAGGGCCGACGAACCCACGATGATCACCAGCGCGTCGTAGGTCGGACTGGCCAGCAGGGCTCGGATCGCGCCGCGCAGCAGGTCCGGCTGCAGGCCGGCCAGGGTGACGTCGATCGGGTTGCGGTCCAGTGCCGCATGGTCGCCGGTCTGCAGCGCGCGCAGGGCGGCTGCGGTGGTTTCGTCGGGGGCGGGTGCCTCGAAGCCAGAGACGCCCAATGCGTCCGAAACGAGCGTGCCCGCGCCGCCAGTGGACGTGAGAATGGCCACCCGCTTGCCGCGCAGGTGGCGGCCGGTGGACAAGGCAGCGGGAATGTCCAGCAGGTCGGAGAAGGATTGGGCGCGGATCACGCCGGTCTGGGCGAAGAGCGCGTCGTACATGCGGTCGGCACCAGCCATCGCGCCGGTGTGTGAGACCGCGGCGCGTGCGCCTGCCTCGGAGCGACCGATCTTGAAGGCGACGATGGGTTTGCCCGCCGCCGCCGCGCGCCGGGCCGCATAGCGAAAGCGTACCGGGTCGCGGATCGCCTCGACATAGAGCGCGATCACCCGCGTGGCCGGGTCGTCCACCAAGGTGTCGATGAAATCAGCCAGTTCCAGGTCGACCTCGTTGCTGGTGGATACCAGCTTGGACAGGCCGATACCGCGCGCAGCCGCGCGCGAGAGCAAGGCGCCCAGGATGCCACCGCTTTGCGACACCACGCCGATGTAGCCGATGGGGAAGTGGTCCATCTCCAGCGCGCCGGAGGCCGACAGCACGATGCGGTCCGTCAGGTTGACCAGACCGATGGTGTTGGGGCCAAGGATGCGCATGCGCCCTGCGGCCTCGCGCAGCTGCGCCTGTCGGCGCGCGCCGGCCTCTCCGGTCTCGGTATAGCCGCTGGCCAGCACGATGGCGGCGGCACAGCCGCGCGCCGCCAACTCCCGCACGGCCCCCTGCGCGCGCTCGGCGCCAAGCAAAACGATGGCGACATCCGGTACCTCGGGCAGGGCCCCGATGTCCGGGTAGCAGGGCAGCGCGCCGATGCGATCGAGCTTGGGGTTGACCGGGTAGATCGCTCCTGCAAAGCCGTGCTTGAGGAGGTAAGACACCGGCCGCCCCGCCGTCTTGGTGGGGTCACCGGAGGCGCCGATGACGGCGACGCTGCGGGGCTTGAGCAGCCTGTCGATCGCGTCCATGGCTGGCGCGCCGTTCATGCCTGGGCCGACTTGGCCAGAAAAGCCGTCACCGACTCGCGGTGCTCGGTGCTGGTGTAGCAGATGCCCTGGGCCTGGCTGCCAAGAGCGAAGATTTGCTGCGCCATCGACTCGAAGCTCTGGTTCAGGATGCTCTTGGTCAGGGCCAGTGCGGTGGCCGAGCCGCGGCTCATCTCGCGGGCCCAGGCCTGCGCGTCGGCCAGCAGGGTCTCGGGGGCGGTCTTGCGGTCGGCGATGCCCAGTGCCAGCGCCTCGTCGACCTCGACCTTGCGGCCAGTGAAGATTAGCTCCTTGGCCTTGACCAATCCGACGCGGCGCGGCAGGAAGTACATGCCGCCGCCGTCGGGGACGATGCCCCGGTGGATGTAGGACCAGGTGAAGCTGGCGCGCTCGCTGGCGATGACGAAGTCGCAAGCCAGTGCGGTGTCGGCTCCCAGGCCCGAGGCCGCGCCGTTGACGGCGGCGATCACCGGCTTGGGCATGGTGTGCAACAGCGTCTGGGTGCGATGCACCCGCAATTGGCGGTGCCAGCCGTTGAAGGCGATCTCGCCGGTGGGCGCGCTCATGCGCTGTTCCATGCCGGCAATGTCGCCACCGGCGGAGAAGCCCTTGCCGGCGCCGGTCAGCACCAGGGCGCGGATGCCCTTGTCGGCGGCCACCCGCTCGAGCCCCTCGATCAGCGCGGTACGCAGCGCGTCGCTGATCGCGTTGCGCTTGTCGGGGCGGTTGAGGGTGAGGGTGGCGATGCCGCCGTCGATCTGGAGGTCAATGAGGGAGTCGTTCATGGCAGGAAGTGGTGATTGGCTTGGGGTCGACGGGTGGCTGGGGCGTGTTGGAGTGGGCGCGGTTCATCCCGCCCGTATCGTTCGTTTCATTCGGGCTTGACGTTGTTTTCCTTGACGATGCTGCGCCAGCGGGCTTCCTCGCGGCGCACATAGGTGTCGAGTTCTTCGGGTGAGCCGGCGCTCACCACCAAGCCTTCTTGTTCGATCTTGCGGCGGAAGTCTTCCGACTGCGCCGCTCTCTTCACCGCCGCATTGAGCTTGGCAATCACGTCTGCAGGCGTGCCTGCCGGTGCGTAGATGCCGTACCAGCTTTCGACCGAGTAGCCGGTGACCGATTCAGCCACTGCCGGTACGCCTTTGAGCGCGGGTGAGCGCTCGGGGGTGGTGACCGCCAGCGCGCGCAGCTTGCCGCCGTCGATCAGCGCGCCGACCGCAGACGAAGTGGCGAACATCACGTCCACCTGGCCGCCGACCACGTCGGTGAGTGCCGGTCCCGCGCCCTTGTAGGGGATGTGGGTCATCTTGACCTTGGCCAGGTTGGTGAACATCTCGCCGGCCAGGTGGGCGGAGGTGCCGTTGCCTTGGGATGCGTAGGAGATCTTCTCCGGGTTGGCCGCGGCTGCGGCGACCACATCTCTGACCGTCTTGAAGGGGCTGTTGGTGCGCACCACCAGCACATTGGGCCCGCGGCCGATCAGGATGACGGGCGCGAAGGCCTTGTCCGAGGCATAGGGCAGCTTGGGTACCAGGCTCGGGTTGACCGCATGCGCAAAGGAGGCGACGACCAGGGTGTAGCCGTCGGGCGCGCTCTTGGCGACCAGATCGGTCCCGATGACCGTGCCCGCGCCCGGCTTGTTGTCGATGACCACCGGCTGGCCCAGGGCCTGGCTCATGCCTGCACCCAGCGTGCGGGCGATCAGGTCAGTGCCGCCGCCAGGGGCGAAGGGCACCACCAGACGCACCGGCTTTTCCGGATAGGCCGCAAATGCCGCACCTGCCAGCGACAGGGTGAGGAGGGCGCCCAGGCGGGCAAAGGCGCGGGCAGAGGCACGGGTGAGTGGCGAGACGAGTGGCGAGGCAATTGACCAGACCAGTTGGCTGCGATTGGACGTCATGGACATGTCTCCGTATTGAGGTCGTTGGGGGGCGCTGCGCAGGATTTGCCAGGGGGCGGCCGCAGCTGGGAGCCGGTCGCCAGCTTAGGGCCATGGCGTCCGCGGAGCGTTCCCGCAATTCCAAGGATTGGAATTGCCTACACTGCTGCCATGACCCGTCCCACTGCCGCCAAGCCCGGCCGCTCGCCGGCCAATCGCTCGCTGGAGCGGGGCATCGCCCTGCTGCGCGCCTTCCGGCCCGGCTCCACCTTGCTGGGCAATCTGGAGTTGGCCGAGCGCACCGGGTTGCCTCGCGCCACCGTCACCCGGCTGGCGCAGACGCTGGTGGGTGCCGGCCTGCTGCAGGCCGATCCCCGCAGCCGCGCCTACCGTCTTGCACCCGCCGTCTTGAGCCTGGCCCACGCCATGCGGGCAGGCTCCTCCCTGCTGGCGGTGGCCGCGCCCTTGATGCGCGCCGCCGCGCAAACGCACCGCATCAACGTCGGCCTGGCCGCGCCCGACGGCGACGAGATGGTCTACCTCGAGTCCATCCGCTACAACCCCCGGCCCTCGCTGCGTTCGGTGGTGTCGGGCCAACGGGTGCCGATGGAGCTCACCTCACTGGGCCGCGCCTGTCTGGCGGGCATTGGTGATGCACCCCGTGCCGAACTGCTGGCGCATTTCCGGGGCACGCGCAAGGCGCAGTGGCGGCAGCTGGGGGCTGCCGTCCGGCAGTCGATCGACGATGTGCATTCGAAGGGGTGGTGCGCGGCCAGCTGGCAGCCCGAGGTGGTCGCAGTTGCCACGCCGCTGCAATTCCAGGGCGCGGACTATGCCTTGAACATGAGCGTGACCACCGCCGCGGGGCCGGACGCTGAGGCGCAGCGGTTGGCGGTGCTGTTGATGCAGTTGAAGCGAGAGCTGGAAGCGGCCTTGGCGCTGTCCGCCGCGCTGTAAGGGCGAGGCGGGTAGGCGATTTCTTTCGGCGCGGGCTTCAGGAGGGCAGCGCGTTCACCTCGTAGGCTGTGGTGCGCCCCCCGCCTTCCATCTTGCGCAGCACGCCTTGCGCCAGCAGGTCGTTGATGTCGCGCAGCGCCGTGTCGGGCGAGCATTTGGCCAGCGTCGCCCACTTCTGGCTGGTCAGCTTGCCCTCGAAGCCGTCCAGCAGCTTGTTCAGGATCTTGACCTGCCGCTCGTTCATCGGCGTCATGGCCCAGTGCTGCCAGAAGCGCGATGAGCTCAGCACCTTGTCCAGGCTGGCGTGGGCCTGGTCGACCGCCCGATGCAGGGTGGCCAGAAACCAGGCCAGCCAGGCGGTCACGTCCACCCCCCCCTTTTTGCGTCCGCTCGAGGATGGCGTAGTAGGCGCTGCGCTCACGCTGGATCTGCGCCGAGAGGCTGTAAAAGCGCTGCGGCCTGGCCCGACCGCTGCGCGCGTTCTCAGACGGCAAAGCGGTACAAGGCCTGCGGGTTGTGGACCAGCAGCTTTTCCAAGGCGGCTGCCGACGGCGCAATGCGCGCCAATGCATCCACCAGCTCGCCGTCGTCCGGCACATGGGTGTGGTTGGGATGGGGCCAGTCCAGGCCCCACAGGCACTGGTCTGGGAAGCGCTCCACGAGGCGGGCGGCCAGCAGGACGCCAGCCGGGTAGCCGTCACCCGCCCGGCAACTCGCGTCAATGCGGTCAATGCCGCTGACCTTCACGTGAAAGCCGGGTTGCTCGAGCAGCCCCATCAGGGCCTGGAAGTCCGGATGCGACTCGCCCAGGCGCGCGTCGACGCGGCCCATATGGTCGATGACGACGGGGACTCGGCTCCCCCGCAGCGCCTGCCCGATGGTATGGACCAGTTCGCTCTCGAAGTGCACCTGCAGGTGGAGGCCCATAGCGGCCAGGCGCTCGGTCAGTGCCACCACCTCCTGCGGTGACTCCCCGCCCACCAGGTGGCGCATGAAGTTGAAACGCACGCCCCGAAAGCCACGGTCGGCCAGACGCTGGAGTTCGCGGTCTGTGACATCCAGTGTCACCCGGGCGATGCCGAGATAGCGCCCTCCGCCGGCCTCGATCGCGTCCTCGACCACGCTGTTGTCATAGCCGTGGTTGACCGTCTGCACGATGACGCAGCGCTCGATGCCCATGCGCCGGTGCAGGTCGAAGAGACGCTCTTTAGGCGCGGGCGCTGGCGCCGGCCCGCGCTTCGGTCCGGTCGCCTGGGCATAGGGAAAGCGGTCGAGTGGGCCGAGCACGTGGACATGGGTGTCGCAACTGCCTGCAGGCAGCTTCAAGGCGGGAAGGCGCGGCGTGTCCAGATAAGTCTGGACGAAATCGGGCGCGTCGGGTGCAGGGCTCATGGTCTTGGGGAGGGGTGTTGGCCTCAGGCCTGGATCGGCAGGCCGATCAGGCCTTGGAGCGCGGCGAGTTCCAGGCCCTCGGCGAGGTCGACCAGTTGCAGGCCCTGGGGGGTGCAGGCCAGTGTGGCCAGGTCGGTGTAGACGCGCTTGACGCAGCCGACGCCGGTCAGCGGATACGTGCAGCGCTCGACGATCTTGCTGGCGCCTTGCTTGGTGAGCAGGTCCATCATGACCCAGGTCTGGCGGGCCCCGGTGGCCAGATCCATCGCGCCGCCGACCGCGGGGATGGCGCCGGGCTCGCCGGTGCTCCAGTTGGCCAGGTCGCCAGTGGCCGAGACCTGGAAGGCCCCAAGCACACAGATGTCAATATGCCCTCCACGCATCATCGCGAAGCTATCGGCATGGTGGAAGAACGCGCCACCGGGCAGCATCGAGACGGGCTGCTTGCCGGCGTTGATCAAGTCATAGTCTTCCAACCCAGGGGCCGGCGCGGGGCCGACGCCGAGGATGCCGTTCTCGCTTTGGAGGATCACCTCCCGGCCCGCCGGGATGTGGTTGGCCACCCGCGTGGGTTGACCAATACCCAGGTTCACGATGGCGCCGTCATGAATGTCGGCGGCGACGCGGCGGGCCAGTTCATCGGCGCTCCTGCGACGGTAGGCGGTCATGCGCGCACCCCTCCGGCCTGCGTGGCCTTGCGTTCGACCAAGACCACCTGCTTGACGAAGATGCCCGGGGTCACGATGTGCTCGGGGTCTAGTGCGCCCAACTCGACGATCTCATGCACTGAGGCGACCGTCTTGCGCGCCGCCATGGCCATCACCGGCCCAAAATTGCGCGCTGCCTTTCGGTAGGTGAGGTTGCCCCAGCGGTCGCCGCGCTCGGCCTTGATCAGTGCCAGGTCGGCGTGGATCGGGTACTCCAGCACATAGTGACGGCCATCGATCTCTCGGGTCTCTTTGCCGCGCGACAACTCGGTCCCATAGGCCGTCGGGCAGAAGAAGGCGCCAATGCCCGCCCCCGCCGCCCGGATTCGTTCGGCCAGATTACCCTGTGGCACCAGCTCCAGTTCGACCTGGCCGCTGCGGTAGAGGCTATCGAAGACATGGCTGTCCGCCTGTCGGGGGAAGCTGCAGATCACCTTGCGCACCCGGCCGGCTTTCAGCAAGGCGGCCAGACCCGCCTCGCCATTGCCAGCGTTGTTGTTCACAAGAGTCAGGTCCCGTGCCCCTTGTTCAATCAGCCCCTCGATCAGCTCGTTGGGGATACCGGCCGTGCCAAAGCCCCCCACCATGACGGTGGCGCCATCCGCAACGCCTGCCAGCGCCTCTGCGACCGAGCCCGCAATCTTGTTGATCATGCCCCGGTGAAAGGGATGGCCTGGTGCATGGTGCGGATCGGTCCCTGGAACATGGGACGCACGCGGTCGCTCCAGGGCGAACCGCGAATCGCCAGCCACTCGGGTCGCTCGAACGCAGCCAACTCCCTCAGGTCGTAGCAGGCGAGAAAGCGCGTCGGCGAGCCCGGGAGCGCAAAGCGCCGCGCCCGGATCGTGCCGGGGACTCGTGCGAGGCCCGGGGCATGCTCGGTGTTGTACCAGGCGGTGAACTCTTCGAGGTTTCGATCGGCAACGCCGGTCTCCACCACGAAGTGATGACTGGCGTTGGCTGTGGGTGCGGCGCCAGGCACATCGAGCAGCAGGGTCAGCGGCTGCCAGTGCAGACCCGCGACGGCGGGCGGCTCGCCGTGGGCGTAGACGCGCCAGGCACTGTCGTCCATGGCGCGCCACGCGGCCAGCCGGCCTGCAAGACTGGCAGGTAGAACCGGGGAGGGGCCTGTGCCCTGCGCCAGCCAGAAAGAGTCGGTGTTCATAAAGGGTTCAATGCTCCACGTTGAGTGCGACCAGAAAGCGCGAGACCATGTTGTAGGCAGCGACCGTGGCCACCAGCTCCACCAGCTTCTGGGCGTCGTAATGGCGCTGCAATTGCTGCATCAGTGCGTCGGGGACACGAACGTCACGGGTCATGGCATCGGTCAAGGCCAGCACCTGTGCCTCCTCTGGCGAGAAGGGGCCGGGCAGTGCCAGTTCACGCACGGCCTCGATCTTGTCGTCTGGTACGCCCGCGCGCCGCGCAGGCGTCACATGGGCCTCGAACTCGAAGCGGGCCTTGTTCAGCACGGCAACGCGCAGGATGATCAACTCCCGAAGGTCAGCGCGTATCGATGTTCGGTTGCGAACGGCGGTGAGCATGGCCTCCCAGCCCTGCGCGATCGGTGCGCTGTTCAGGAGCACCTGATACAGCAGGGAGATGTCCCCCCGCTCCTTGAGGATGCGGGCCTCGATGTCTGCCAGCTCTGGGCGAGTACCCGGCACCACCGGGGGAACGCGAATGTCGGGATGGGTCATTGGTCCGCCGTGATGTTGCGGCTCTTGATCAGCCGGGCCCATTTCTCGGTGTCGGACTTGACCAGCGCGGCCAGCTCCTGGGGCGAACTTGAGCGAGGCTCGGCCCCAGCCTGAAGCAGCTTGGTGGCTGCAGCCGGGTCGGCCATGGCCTGCTGGACGGCCTTGCTCAGTGCGTCGAGTACGGCGGGCGGTGTTTTGGCTGAGGCGAACAGGCCATACCAGTTGTTGGTGTCCATCGCCCGTATGCCTTGCTCCTCGAATGTTTTGACATCGGGCAGGCCGGGGTGGCGCTGGGGTGCGGCAATGCCGAGGGCCTTCAGGCGTCCGCCCTTGATCTGGCCCATGACGGCGGCAACGTCGGCGAAGGTGCCGGACACCTGTCCCCCGAGCAGGTCATTGAGTGCCGGGGCCATGCCGTTGTAGGGGACGTGGATGAAGTCGATTCCTACCGCTGACTCCATCTGCGCGAGGGCCAGGTGAGGGATGCTGCCGCGCCCGGAGGACGCGATGGGCAGGCTCTCCTTGCGGCTCTTGGCTGCGGCGAGGAATTCGGTGATGTCCCGGGCCGGGTCCTTCATCGCGGTGACAAAGACCTCGACGTTATTGGTCACCAGGGATACGGGCGCGAAATCGCGCTGCATGTTGTAGGGCAGTTTCTCGTAGAGCGACTGGTTGATCGCCGCGGCGCCCACGCTTGTGATCCACAGCGTGGAGCCGTCCGGGTCTGCGCGCAGCACCTCCGCCGCGCCGATGGCGCCATTGGCGCCTGGCTTGTTGTCGATCACGACAGTGCGCCCCAGCGCGCGCCCCAAAGGCTCGGCGATGGTCCGCGCGGTAAAGTCCACCGGCCCGCCGGGCGCGAAGGACACGACGATGCGCAGTGGTTTAGGCGCGCTTTGGGCGTGCAGCGAGGTCGCCATGACCAAGGCGGCCGCGGCGGCAAGCAGACTTCTCTTTTTCACGGGCTGTCTCCTGGAAAGATTGGGATGGGATGTCAGTCGCAGCGCGCGATCATGCCGCCGTCGACCACGATTTCGGTGCCGGTGACAAAGCGCGCATCCTCGCTGGCAAGGTAAAGCGCTGCGCCAGCGGTGTCACGACCGTCGCCCATGAAGCCCAGCGGAATGCGGGACTGTCGCTGTGCCAGCAGGCCTTCGACGTCGCCGCCGGTGCGTTGCTTGGCGAGGCGTACCTCGACCATCGGTGTATGGAGTTGCCCCGGCACCACCGTGTTGACGCGGATGCCGTCGGGGGCATGCTGGACAGCTACCACACGCGAGAACTGGATCACACCTGCCTTCGTCGCGGCGTAGGCCACCTGGGCACTGCCCGTCCAGCGCATTCCCGAGGTGGAGGACACGTTGACGATGGCGCCCGAGCGCTTGGCGATCATGGTGGGCAAAGCGTACTTGCAGGTCAGGAAGATGCTTTTGAGGTTGAATTCGATCTGGCTGTCCCAGACATCCTCGCTCATTTCCACCGGGCCACCTTTGGCGGAGCCACCCACGTTGTTGATCAGGATGTCGAGGGTGCCGAATCGCTCGAGGCAGGTGGCGACCATGGCCTCGACGCTGGCCGCCTGGGTGACGTCGCAGGTGCAGGTGACGATGGAGCTTGCGGCGTCGCCTGCGCGGGCCAGTGTTTCGGCCAGACGGTCTGGCTGCAGATCGACAGCCAAGACCTTTGCGCCTTCTTGCGCGAGGCGCACCGCCATCGCGCGTCCATTTCCCCAGCCCTCGCCAACACATCCCGCACCGGTGACGATCGCCACCTTGTTTTCAAAACGTCTCATTACCTGCCTGTTCGGTCCATGACTTCGGAAGGGATGAGTCTCGGGCATGGTCCCTGGAGATCAAATCAGTATCTTCCATACCCGCCAGCAAGATATCGGGTGGACGTGAGGCAGTTTGACTGCTTTGCTGCAGGAGCTAGAGCGCCCAGGTCCTGGGCGGGTTGGCCGCGAGGCCCCACAGCGCGGGTCGCCAGGCGTTGCGCACCTTCTTGAGCAGGTCCATGGCCGGCTCCACCACCGGCGCCAGGACGCGCAGCACGACGACCCGCGGATGCGGACTGGTGGCCCCTGCCTGGGTGCGCAAGGGGTGAGCTTCGATCTGCTCGCGGGCGAGGGTCAGCGCAGATTCCCGCGTTTCGCGGGACAGGTCGGTCCCTGCCAGCAGATACAACGTGGCCATGCAGCGATGACCGGCCAAGCCCAGCGGGCCGTCCATCAGGCGGGCGTCGGAAGCGGCGATGCGTCCGCGCTCGAGCCACACGCCTTCAAGTTCCAGATGCTGTTGCAACTGGCCCGCGACGAAGGGCTGGCTTGCGGCGGGCAGGCCCAGGGCGGTCACGTCCCAGCCGATCACCTGTGAGCCGGGACCCAGTTGCAGTCGTAGCCGGTTTTCCGCCTGGCAGCCGCTGTAGCACAGCGCTTCCATTGGCAACCATTCGAGCCGTGCGTTCTCGGCCAGCACCAGGCGCGCGTCCTGTATCGCAGGCTCGCCCTCGCTGCGATAAAAACGCGTCGCGCCCGGCGTGGTCACCAGGCCATGGGCACCTGCATCGACCTGCACCGAAATGTCCAAGCGGTCACCCGCCACCAGGCCCGAGGGGGGGTGCACCACCACGTTGTGGCAGACGCCTGGTCCTTCCGGGTGCAGGCTCTGCAGGATGCGCAGCGGTCCTTCGTGCTGGAAACGGGCAATCGTCCGCTCCGCCTGACGCTCATAGTGCAGCGCCAGGCGCGCGTGCCAGGCCATTCGTTGACCGCCTACGCTCAGTGGTTTTGCGAACCGCGGTGAGCCCAGGCAGTGGTGTGCTTCTCGATGTAGGAGAAGAGCTCGTACATCACCATGGCCATCGCGCCCACCACCACCAGACCGGCAAATGCCAGGCCCATTTGCATGGCCGAGCCTGCAGAGATCAGTAGGTAGCCGATGCCCTCGTTGGATGCTGTCATCTCCGACACGGTGGTGCCGACGAAGGCCAGAGTGATCGCCACCTTGAGCGAGCCATAGAAGTAGGGCATGGAGCGCGGCAGGCCGACCTTGATCAGGACGTCCCAGCGCTTGGCACCCAGCACCCTGAGCACATCTTCGAGCTCAGGCTCCAGCGTGGCCAAGCCGGTGGCGATATTGACCATGATGGGGAAGAAGCAGATCAGAAAGGCGGTGAGGATGGCCGGCCCGACGCCAATGCCGAACCAGACCACCAGAATCGGCACGAAGGCCGCCTTGGGCAGAGCGTTAAAGCCCGTCATCAGAGGGTAGACCGCGGTGTAGGCGAGGCGCGAGCTGCCGATCAGGAAGCCCAGAAGCACGCCCACCACGATGGCGATGCCAAAGCCAGCCAGCGTCACCCACAGGGTCCGCCACGCATGGCCCGCGATCACGCCACGGAACTCGACCATCTGCGACCAGATACGCGCCGGGCTGGGAAAGACGAACTCCGACACGTTGAAGGCGCTGCACAGGCCCTGCCAGATCAGCAGGGTGACGACCAGCAGGATCCAGGGGGACCAGCGTTCGACCATTTTTGGTTTGCTCATAGGACCCCCACGCTCGTCATTTCATGTACATCGCTGCCCCCCGAGGGGACGCGAGCTTGCTTGAGGCGGCTCGGCGCTGCGCTCATTGCGCCACCTCTACGCCCGTCTTGCGCATGGCGCCGATGTGTCCGCGCAACTCATGGACGATGTCGGTGAACTTGGGCGTGTAGGTGATCTCCAGGTCGCGCGGGCGCGGCAGGTCGATCTCGCGGCGGACCACGAAGCGACCGGGGCTCTTGCTCATGACGTACACGGTGTCCGCCAGGAAGACCGACTCACGCAGGTCGTGCGTCACCAGGATCACGTTGAACTTTTGCTCGGTCCACAGGTCACGCAGGATGCACCAAAGCTCCTCACGCGTGAATGCGTCCAGCGCCCCAAAAGGCTCGTCAAGCAGCAGCATCTGCGGCTCATGAATCAGTGCGCGGCAGATGCTCGCACGCTGTTGCATGCCGCCAGAGAGCTGCCAGGGGAACTGGTCCTCATAGCCGCCCAGGCCCACCTTGCGCAGCAAGGCGCGCGCGCGCTCTTCGTACTCGGCGCGCTTTTGCTTGTAGTTGGATCGGTAGGGCTCAACGATCTCCAGCGGCAGCAACACATTGTCCACCGTGGTCCGCCAGGGCAGGAGGGAGGGCGCCTGGAAGGCCATTCCCGAGATTTTCAGCGGGCCCGTCACAGGCGCACCAGCAATGTTCACCGTGCCCTTGGAGGGCATGCGCAGGCCGGTAGCCAGCTTCATGAAGGTGGACTTGCCGCAGCCCGAGGGCCCCACGATGGCAATGAACTCACCCTGGCGCACCTGCAGGTCGATGGCCTCGACCGCATAGTGCCCCTGGGCAAGCAAATCGTCGTTATAGGCGAGCCAGACGTCTTTGAAGTCGACGAAGTTCGCGGAGCTCATCACTTCTTGGGAGCGGTCAGAATATTCAACTCGGCCTTCGTCGGCAGGAAGCCTCCGTTCCAGACGGCGTCGGCGTTGACACGGGTCTTGGTGGCAAAGGCCTCGGATACCTGAGACGCCATTAGCGACAGGCGACCCGGGTTCAGGGCGCCAAATCCTTCGGCACGGGCGTCAGCGCTGTTGATGACCGTGTCGATGGCCAGCTGCAGGCGGCGGGTTTCGAGTTCGACATTGATGATGCCGTCACGCTGTTTGACGAACTCGATGGCGGCGGCCGGGTTGGTCATCACCTCCTTGGCTCCCTTGGTGAAGGCCGACAGGAAGGCTTTCACCGCAGCCGGATTCTCCTTGAGGATCTTGGGCGTGGCGATGATCACGTTGCCATACATTTTCACCCCGTAGTCGGAGTAGGGAAGGATGGCCACATCCTCAGCTTTCACGCCGCGCGCTTCGAGGTTCAGGAGCGAGGTGAAGGTAAAGCCAGTGATGGCGTCCACGTCGCCGCGGGCCAGCATGGTCTCGCGCAGCGGGGGGTCCATGGAGATCCAGTTGACGGCGCCAACGGAATTGGCCTTCTGGAAGATGGGGAAGGCGCGGCGGCCAGCATCGAACACGGGCGCGCCCAGCTTCTTGCCTGCCAGGTCGGCCGGGCTCTTGATGCCGGTTTTCTTGATCGACATCACCGAGGCGGGGGTATTGTTGTAGACCACCATGATCGCCACCGGCTTGTTGGGCGCATCTGGGTTGTTGGCGTGGAACTCCATCAGCGCTGCCATATCAGCAAAACCCAGGTCGTAGGTACCGGAGGCCACGCGGGTGACCGCGCCGCCCGAGCCGTTGCCAGCGTCCACCGTCACGTCGAGCTTGGCATCCTTGAAGTAGCCCTTGGCGGCTGGGAGCAGGAAAAAGGCTGCGGGGCCTTCGAAGCGCCAGTCCAACTGGAACTTGATCGGGGTCAGGGCCTGGGCGGAAGCGCCCAGGGCCGTGGCGGCGAGGGCCAGCGCGGCGGTGCTACGAAGAAAGAAACGCTTGTTCATGGTTGACTCCTGGTTGAAAGGTAAAGCCTTAGGGAAATAGCATCGAAAATTAGCAAGAAAGATGCCTTAACGCATCCGGGGAAGCCCCGGTGTGGTGCGTCCTGCGCCCGCCGGGAGATGCGCCAGTCCCGGCCCGGCGCCCTCCGACATGCCGTGGTGGCTCCCGCCGACAGGCGACCCCTGCGCCTGATTACCAGTGCCGACGGGGATTTTGCCGATAGTGGCCACTTCCACTCTTCTTGAGTGTTTGTCCTGTCCCACCCACTGGCCTGTGCGGCCGAGGAGCGTCCCATGAACATCCTGATCTGGCTCATCGTTGGCGGCATTGTCGGTTGGCTGGCGAGTCTCATCATGCACACCGAAGCGCAGCAGGGCGTCTTGCTCAATGTGGTGGTAGGCATCGCCGGCGCCTTGATCGGCGGCTGGGTGGTTTCGCCCATGGTGGGGGTGGGCACTATCAACGACGGCATCAGCATCGGCTCGGTTCTGGTGTCCTTGCTCGGTGCGGTCATTCTTCTGGGCGTGGTCAACCTGTTCCGCCGCGGGCGCATGCGCTGAAAGGTGGGGCTTGCCTTGGTCATTCTCAGTCCTGCGGCTTGAGGATGGCCGCCAGGTCGGGCGCGCGGGGGTCGAGCCGAAGGTTGCGCTCCACGCTGGCCAAGTGTTGCTCCAGCAGACGGGCAGCCGCCCGCGCGTCGCGCCGGGCCAGGGCCGCCACGATCTCTTCGTGTTCACTCTGTGAATGCTCGGCCGACAGCGAAGACTGGTACATGAGTGAGATCAGCTGGGAGCGCGAGAGCAGGTCGGCCACCAGTTCGGCCAGGACCTCGTTGCCCAGCATCCGTGCCAGCACCACATGAAAATCGGCCAGCAGGTGGGTGCGGCATGAGACGTCCGAACGCGCCACCGCGGTGCGTTCTTTCTGCAGGTGGGCCTCCAGCTGTGCCACCTGGGCATCGGTGATGCGGGCAGCCAGCTGCCGGATCATGCCGCCCTCGACCATGCGGCGCACTTCGAACACCTGCATGGCCTCTTCCACGCTGGGCGTGGCCACATAAGCGCCGCGGGCCGGCTCCAGGGTGACCAGGCGGTCGCGACTGAGTTGGTTCAGGGCCTGCCGCACTACGGTGCGCGACACCGAAAACACGTCTGCGATCTGCTGCTCCACCAATTTGGTGCCTGGCGCCAGCCGGCGCTCGACGATGGCGGTGGTGATCGAGTCGACGATGCGGCCGGTGCTGCTGCCTTGTCCCGTGACGGCGCGCAGGGCCTGGCCCGCAGAGCCGGGGCGGGGGGAGGGTCTGGTGCGGGCAGTCATGGCAGGGATAAGTTTTTGAATTGTATACAAGCCGTGAGCAATACTTTTAGAAGACAAGCCCCTGCCTATCTGCCCGGTTAGAGGGAATTTTCCAGAAGGCGGTGCATCCTTGGCTGTATACGATCTGCGTTGGCACCGACTCCTGCGCTGACCGCAAGAACTTACTGCAACAAATCCCGCAGCGTCCGGGCAACTACCTTCGTGGCCCGGCGCAGGTCTTCCAGGTCTAGCCGCTCGTCGGCGCGCTTGGCGTGCGACTCCAGCACCGTCCGCGGGCCTGCGCCATAGATCACGCCGGGAATGCCGGCTTCCCCGTACAGGC
>JACCEB010268245.1_pt1 | contig 21469 bp, 20 predicted proteins | sample 7454761 | NCBI WGS metagenome assembly JACCEB01 (sample SAMN15323454, study PRJNA562643) | freshwater metagenome | isolation source: river surface water | place: USA:Blue River Watershed | collected 2017-08-18 | reverse complement strand
TCTTCTAATATTAAACTATAAGTATTATTTTTTATTTTATGTTTTTTCCAGCATTTACTATGTTTTAATGCACATCCCATAATAGATTTAGTTAAAAATGGATTATTAAAATTACTTAAATCTAATTTATTTTTTTCTTTACATAATAATTTTCCATTAACTCCTTTAATAATTTGCGGTTTTAATATATTATATTCTTTAAAATCATCATAACTTTTATTTAATGTAATAATATAAGTATCTAATTTTATTATTTTAGATTTCATTAATTTTATTATATAATATTATTTAGTTTTATTTTTTAATAAAATTGAATTTATATAAACTAAAAATAATAATATCATAATTATTAGTAATTTTAACAAGTTGATTATGGATTCTGTAATATTATTTAATATATTAGAATATATAGATAAATATGATATTAATAATATTTTTAGAATTAAACCATATGAAGTAAATATACAAGATATTATAGATATTGAAGAAAATAATCAAAGTATAGAAGAAGAATTATTAAAAGAAAAATGGGAAAATAAATATACATTTGATGTTATATTTGAACTTAAAATGATATATTTTTATCTAGATCCTATAATTATTAATCATGGTATAATATATTCTAATATATTAAAAAATAAAGAATTAGTTAAACAGAAAAAAATAATATGTTATAATATTAAACATTTATTTTATAATAATAATTCTAAAATTTTACAATCAAGATTACCATTAAAATATTTGATTAAATATCAAAATTCTATATTAATGCCAGTTAGTTTAGGATTAGATTTTATATTAATGAGAGAAGTAAATAATTTTAAATTCTTAGAATAAATTTTTTTTATATACTGATTTTTAAATTCCGCGAGAGTTGCAATCTCGCGCGCTTTAGAAGAAGGTATTATTTTTATTTTAAAATTAATTAATATCTATATATATACTTCTGTTAAAGTTACTATATAAATCGCGCTTTTAGAAAAAAACATTTTTATAGAAATATAACTTATAAAACTCAAGAATATAAATTAACTAACGAATATGAATCTAATATTATTAATTCTAAAATTTAGTTAATATTTAGTTAATATTTTTTTTATTAAAATTATATATATTTAATATAGAATTCAAATTATCAAATGAATATATCAATAGATCTAACTTATTTTATTAATAAAATTAATAAACCTACGGATAAAGAATTTTTAAAATTATATTATGAACATATTAATAATCATATTCAATATACAAAAAATTATATTAAATTAAAAGAAGAATTAATAGATTTATTATCAAAATATGAAAATAATGAAGAACTTATTAATATTATTAAATATAGTATTAATATTATTGAAAATGATGCTGTTGAATATAAAAATAATTTTAAAAAAAAATTATTAAAATTAATAGAAAAATAATTTTACTTTATTTACTTCATTTTATTTAAATATAGATTATAATAAAACGGCAATACATTATAAATACTTCTTTCTTTATATTCTATTTTAACATCATTTTCAATTTCTTTAAATAAATAATATAATTGTATATTATTATTAAAATTTTCTGCAAATTTTTTTTCATATTTTTTTGTATTAATATTTTTTTTATTTAATAAATCTAAACATTCTTTAATAGAATAAGATAAATATATTTTATCAATATTTTTATTTACATAATATAATTCTGAATATGTTATTTTATCATATTTTTGTAAATATGAATGTATATTATATACTGTTTATTCAGTTTTATTATTTTTAATTAATAGATTAATATTATATAAAGATTTTTTAATTAAATTTTGACAAGCAAATCTAACTATTAATAATATAAAATTAGACAAAATAATAATATTATTATAAATGTATAAATAATAATTATAGTTATAAATATATTTAATTGTTTAATTAGTTTATTATTTATATTTTCTAAATTATTAATATGTATATTTATTTTATCTTGATTTAATTTTAAGCTTTCAATTTCTTTAATTGAATTTATATTTCCTAAAATAATAAAATCACATAATGTTTGAAGATTATCAATATTATTATCTGATTTCTTATATTTATTATAATTTTCATAAATATTTTTTAAATAATTTTTAATATATAAATTCGAATCTAAATTATCATTTGACCATGATCTTGATAAATCATTCATATTATCCAAATATTATATTATGCCAATCTAAATTAGAATATTTCCAATCTTCCCAATCAATTATATTCTTATTAACATGAATAGTTTTAATATAATTATATTTATTTGAAATACGTATTTTATAATTATTATCTAATGATGTATTTTTAATTGAAATATTATTAGGATTTTCTTCATCATCTATTTTTATATATAATATTTTAAAATAATTAAAATACTTATTTAATTTTTTAACTAATTCTAATAATATATGTTCGTTTGATTTTTGATATTCTAATATAACAAAAATAATATAATCTTCTTTATGAGTCATAAATCGTTTAATTCTTTTATCTAATAATAGTTTAAATTTATTTATATTTTTATTACTATTTATAAATAATTCATGAGCAAAAGTAATATTATATTTATTATTTAATAAATAAGAACCATGATTAATATTTTTAATATATTCATGATTATTTGAAAATTTTTTAATTTTAATATCTGTAAAATCTTTAAATTTATTATCTAATACCTTATTTAATTGAGATAATGATATCTTACACCAATCAAATGGATAGGAATTATTTTTTATACCTAAATTTTGTAATTGATGAGAAATAGAACAATTTCCACCTAAAGAAATAAATAATGGTTGTTTATATTTATATTTAAATAAAGTAACTGTTACAAAATAATCTTTACAAATAAATTGTTTTCTCTTTCTTAATTTAAAGTTTGTTAAATATTTAATTCGTTTCCAAAATTCTAAATGATGACAATTTATTATTATAATATATTTATAAAATCTTTTATTAATTACATTTAATAAATTAATATTTAATTTAGCAATATTTAATATTAAAATATCTCCATTAATTATTTTATCATAATTATTATAATTAATTAAATTATTATTAATAGATTTCTTAAAAAATTTATTATTAAATATCATATCATTATAAATATATTCAGAATTTGTATAATGTACTATCTTATTAATATTATCATTACATAATCCATATAAATAAGATTCTCCTCCTATACATATTAATTTTTTTAATTTTAGATTAAATAATAAATCATTAATATAAAACTGTATATCCTTTGATATATATATATTTTGTTTAAATGATTTATTAGATATATAAATTGGATATCTATTAAATATATATAAATTTCGATTTAACTGCATTTTTTATTATATATACTATTTATTATTTAAATATTAATTTTATCTTATTAATATAATAATAAGTAATATTAATTTAAACTAAGTATATTATTTAAAATATGGAATATTGTAATTTATGTAAACCAGATAATTATAAAATCTTAGAACAATATAATCTATATATTTCTAATATAAGTCTTAATTATTATTTTTATATTAATAATAAGTTTTATCAATGTATATGTTATAATAAATGTAGTCAATATAATTTATATAAAGATAAAAATAAATGGTTAAATTATGTTGGATTATTATATTCTAATAATTCTATTATTAATATTATTTATAAAGATAAATTATTTAATTGTGTTCTAGTAGAATTTATTCCAAAAGATACTTATTTTATTAAAAATGTTCAAATTAATAATAATGATAATGATTGTATTATTATAGAAAAAAATGATATATTGAATAAATTTAATAAAAAACAAATAAAAACAGTTGATATACAAACAGATTATAATTTAAAATCAATACTTTTATTAGAATTAAATCAAAAAAATAATACTAAAAATATTGAAACATTAAATTTACGATTAGAAAAATTAGAAAATGAATTTGATCAATTAAATTACGATGAATATTATAAAGTTTAATATTTAAAATATCTATATATTGATTTTAATCCAGATACTATATCTTGATATAAATTTAATTCTTCGGATTCTAATTTTTTATTCATTAAATCATTTCCATTAATGTCACTTTTAGCATAACAATTTTTAATATAATGACTATTTCTACCACATCTATAGCAATTATTATTTATAGTATTTAATTCTGTTTTTAACATATTTTTTTGTTCTTTATTTAATTCAATATTACTATAAGATCCACCACGAACATTATTTATACCATATTTATTCATATACATTTTAACATATTTATCTTCAATAAATAGATCATTAGTATCAACTGCTTTAAGTAATTTAATAAATGGATATTTTTTTGTCCATTCAGATCCTATTCCATTTTTATGTTCTTCTAATCGTCTATTTAAATTATTAGTTCTACCAATATAATATTTATCATCAAATAATTGAATTACATAAACTATCATTTTACATAAATTATTTCTCATTTTTATTATCTATTAGAATAAATATTTAAATTAAATTCATATAAAAAATTTAATAAAAAAAAAAGAAAAAATTTTATTAAATTATGTAATATTTAGTTAGTTAAAATATTAATAATATATCTATAGATTTTTTAATTAAATCTAATATTAAATATTTATAATATAATATGATTAATATATTATTTGAAGGATGGCCGTTTTTACAGCATTCATATGGTCAAGTTTTAGCTTTTAAATTAATACATTTATTTAAATTATATGGTTATAATGGTAAATTAGGACATAAATTAAATATTTATATAAAAGAAGTTGAGTATTATAATAATAAGTGGCATAAAACTCAAAAATTAGTATATACAGAAGAATATAATAGTATTTTAAGAAATTTACAAAAATATAAGAATGAAAATATAGATTTAATTTATAGAATTTCATATCCATATAATATTAATTCTAATAATGATATACCAATTTGTATATTTTATACTAGTGAATTTAGTTATTTAGATTCTAATTATTTTAAATTTAATAATAGTAATATTAAAGATTATTTAGCTCAACATAATAATATATATTTAACTGCTCCAAGTTTATGGTCCGCTAATGGATTAAATAATTATATTTTAGATACTAATAGAAATAGAGTAATTACACATGGAGTTGATACTACAATATTTTATAAACATAATACTAATGAGATTAGAAATAAAATTAGAACTTCCTATAAAATTAAAGATAATGATATTTTAATGATTAATATTGGTGCTATGACTAATAATAAAGGTATACATTTAATTATTGAAACCTTATTTTATTTAGTATATAAATTAGATAAATTACAATATAAATTAATATTAAAAGGAAGTGGGGATTTATATACAAGTAAAGATTTTATTAAAAATTACTTTCATTATTTTAAAACTAATAATATTATGAAAGAATATGAAATTAATAATTTAATTAAAAATCATATAATTTTTATTAATGAAACATTAAATTATTCTAAAATTAATGATTTATTTAATGCTTCAGATCTATATTTATCACCATATCTTGCTGAAGGATTTGGTTTAACTATGCTAGAAGCTTTAGCATCTGGTTTAAATGTAGTTATCCCGAATACAGGAAGCACTAAAGAATATATGAATGATATATATAATAATACTAATAAAGATTATATATATTATATTAATTCAATAGTTGTTACAGATAATAATAAATTCTATAATCAAATTGAGATAAATGATATATTAAATATATTAGTAACAAATGAAAATGAATTTAAAAAAAATAAATCAAAAGATTCATATAATAAATTACAAGAATATATTAATAAAGAATATAGTTGGTATAAAGTATCAGAATTATTATTTGACTATTTTCAATATATTCTTAATAAATAAAGTTACTCTAAAATATTAATTAATTATAATATATAATAAGATATTATATTATTTTTTATTCTATAAACTTATATTATTTTTAATTTATAAACTTTATATAATCCAAATCCTAATATTGATAATCCTATGAATCCAATTATACTTCCAATCCATTCTGGAATATTTATATCAAATTTTTCTAAAATAAATATCACTATTAACAATAATCCAGTAATTATTATAAAAAATATATTCATTTCTACATTTCCTTTACCTTGTTTAGATAAATTAATTGATAATTTTAATTCATTCAATTTCTTATAAATTTCATTATAATATTTATTATTTTCCGCAGAATTATATATATCCATAAAATTTTTATTATTTACTGTTAATGTCATAATATTTTCAGTATTATAAAAATTTTGAGTATTGCTTATTTTGCTAACTAATAAATCATACTTTTTAGTTAATGTATTTTTTAAATAATCAGGAAGTAATGGAGTTAATTTATATATTATATTTTTAAGGTTTAACAAATTATTATTAAATTCTGTATCATATAATGAATATTTAAATGTACTCATTTTAGATTTTATAGAACTTCCCCATTGATTATAAATTTTTTTAAAATTATTAGATGATATATCAATATTTATATTTTTTAATTCATCTTCTACTGAATTAATTTTATTTATAATTTCTTGTTTTTTTACATCTTGTTCTTTTTTAATTTTATCTTTATTAAATATAGTTATTTTTGGTTTTATTAAATTAAAATCACGTATTATAAATTCTAATTCTCTTATTTTTTCATCTAATTTATATAACTCTTCATTTAGTTCTTTTAAATTATTATAAGGATTTGTATATGTTTCTAATAATATATTTTTATTTAATTCTTCTTTTTCTTTTATTTCTTTAGCTACTTTATTAAATAAATTTATAATTAATAATTTAGAATCATTTAATTCAGTATTATTAAAATCAATTTTTAATAAATTATCAATATTTGAATTATATTGTATTAATTCAGATTTATTTAAAAGATGTTCCATATTTATATTATATTATATTAATTATTTTTTTTATTTAAAAAGTGATAAATAATATACTACTATGAAAATATAAATTAAATAATAGCATTAATCTAGAAATTTTTAATTCTCAAATTTAAAAATTTATATAAATATTATAATATAAACAAAATGTCTTGTCCATTTAAAAAATATTCAGATATATTTGGCAAACCTAATATTGGATTTCATTCTTATAGAATATTTGATATTGCTATATATGATGTATTAGGAACTATAATTATTTCGGGATTAATATCTTATTGGTTTAATTTTAATTTTTTCTTAATCTTATTTATATTATTATTATTAGGTATTATATTACATAGATTATTTTGTGTAGATACTACAATTAATAAATTAATATTTGGTAAAGTTAATTAATAAAAAAGATAAAATTTGTATTGAACATCAAAAGTTAATTGAATTTGAAGTTATTAATACTAAAAGAAGTAATCATATTAAAGATTGTTTAGAAAAATTTAAAGCTATTGAAAATATTGATTATAAAGTTTTGACTGCCGAACGTTCGGTAGTCAAAAGAGTGGATCAAATGAAAATAAAAAAGAATATAAATTAACACCAAAATTATTTAAGTTATGTTTAATGCGTTCAATTAATTTAAAATTGAATACTAAATTAAAAAGATATAAAATAATAATGAATATTAATAACTCATTTTCTAATTTATATACTTTATTAATTAATAATGGATTTAATTCTAAATTATTGTATAATAATAATATTAATCCATTAAAAAAAATCAAAACTATATTTAATAATGATTATATACCAGAATTATTATATTTGGATAAACAAAATATAATAATATTTGAAACTAAAACAAACAATTTAAATAATATTAATTTTTATAAAAATAATATTAATATAAAAAAATATAATATATTTGGAATTACATTTAAAAATGATGATGATTATATTATATATAAGTTAGAAAATAATAATTTAAATAGTATTTCATCTAAAATAAAACCGTATTTATTAGATAAAGATAGTAATTTTTTAGATATGAATAAAGAAATACATAAAGTACATAATTATATAAGGGATTATACAAAAATATCTAATGAAGATAAAGCATTTTTCATAGCAATTATATTAATATCAATTAAAAAAGCATCATTTCAGTATATATTTGATAAATATAAAAAGAAAGAATTTATATATGATATATTATTAGATAATTTAAAAGATTATGATATAGATATTCAAGTATTTAAATTTTTAAAAAGTGATGAAAATAATATTCATTTATATAATTTAATAGATATGATATATAAAATATATAATAAAAATCCAAGTATTGATTTATTAAATGAATTTTATAGTGAATTTGTTAAATATAATAATTCAGATGGAAAAAAATTAGGAATAGTATTAACTCCACCTCATATAGTTCAATTAATGACTGAATTATTAACTATAAATAATAATGATACAGTATTAGATTTATGTACAGGTACAGGATCCTTTTTATTAGAAGCAAATAAATATAATCCTAAAAATTTAATAGGATGTGAATATCAAACTAAACTTTTTGCTTTATTAAAATGTAATATGATATTAAGAGATATAACAAATTGTAAATTAATAAAAGGAGATTGTTTTAAACAACAATTTAAAGCAACTAAGTCATTAATAAATCCACCATATGGAAATAAATCAGAAACTGAATATAATTTTATAATAAAACAATTAGAAAGTCTAGATGAAGAAGGTGAATGTTGTGCAATTATACCAGTTAGTAGATTAAATAATAATAAACTAAATAATAACTTTAAAGAAAAAATAATGAATTTAGGAATAATAAAAAATATTATTATATGTAGAAATACATTATTTTATCCATATGCTTTTATTCAATGTTGTATAATACATATAAAAAAAACTACAAAAAAGCATAATGAATATACAAATATCATAAATTATACAAATGATGGATTTGAATTAATTAAACAAAATGGTTTAGTTAAAACAAAAGAATATGATGAGTTATATTTAAATTTAAAGAATATGATAAATTCAAATAAATATCAAACTAAATTAAAATATGATGATGATTGGCATGTATTTCATGAAAAAAAAGTTTTATTAATAGATTTAAATAGTATAAATTTATATAAATTAGAATTAAATTATCAACAACAAAAACAAAATTTATTATTAACAGATGATAATATTAAAAAAATAATAGATACTAAAAACATATTATTAATAGATATATTTACAATTGAAAAAAATAAAATTAGATTTATTAAGGATAATAAAAATAATAATGGTAAATATAATTTAATTTCAGCAACAAAATTAAATAATGGGATTGTAAAAAATATAGATATATATGATTATAAACGACATTGTTTAACATTATCAGATTTAGGTGCTGAATGTTCATGTTTTTATCAATTTAATGAATTTTCAATTACAAATCATATATTTGTGTTAAGAAGTAAAAAAGATATAAGTATTGATAAATATATATTATATGCCCATATAATAGAAAAAACTATAAAAGATACATATTATATGTTTAGAAATATTAATACTCAAATATTAAATAAATTAATATTAACAGTTCCAATTGAATTATTAGATGAATAAAAATATTATAATTTTTAATTTTTTTAATTAAATTTAAATACTAAATTAAAGAATTAATAAATAACATAATAAAGTATAATAGCATAAAATGAGTTAATTTAACAATATTATTAAATTGAATAATTATTTAAGTGATAATTTAAAAAAATAAAATTTGTATTAAATATTAAAATTTAATCGAATTTCGGGTTATTAATATTAAAAGAAGTAATGATATTAAAGAATGTCTAGAAAAATTCAATGCTCGAAAAAATATTTATTATAAAGTTTTGACTACGGAAGTTTCCGCAGTCAAAAGAGTAGGATCATATCTGGTTTATTAACTATTAATTTACCACAATCACAAGGAAAAGTAATATGTCCACAATAGATTTTATATTAAGTAATATTAATATAAATTTATTGAATTTATTTTTTTAATTAAAATTGAATTAAATAAAAGAATTAATGAATAAAATAATAAATATGAATTATTTAACAAATTTTTTAAATGATATTACTCTTAATAAAGAAAATAATAATTTAGATACTAATAAATCTATTAATATTATTAATGAAGATAAAAATTATCAACTAATCTCATTAGATTATAAAACTTTAAAACAAAATTATAATATTAAAAATTGGAAAAAAAATAGACCAGCAGATAAATTTAGAATTGATGAAATTTCTGAATATTATTTAAAAAATGATATTAAATTATTACCTGGAATTTTATATGTATGGTTAAATAAAAATAAATATTTAATATATGATGGAATTCATCGTTATGAAGCATTGAAAAAATTAAATAAAGATGATATAAATATATTATTATATATTAATTTATCTGATAATGAAGATTATATTATAGAAGATTTTACTAATATTAATAAATCAATTCCATTACCATCATTATATACTGAAAATACTGAAATAACAAAAATACATATTTGTCAAAATGTAGCTGAACAATTGTGTAAAAAATATCCAAAATTTGTTTCAACTTCTAGAAAACCACATACATATAATTTTAATAGAGATCAAATAATTGATTTTATTTCTACATTTAATATTAATTTTAAAATCAAAAATTTAGATTATATTATTTATCAAATTTTAATAAAATTAAATAATCATGCTAAAAATAAAATTGTAGAAAATAAAATTATTCATCCAATTAAATGTAAAAAATATAATTTTTACTTATTTTATTTAGATAAAAGTCATATAAAATCAGAAGTTGAAAATGCATTAAAAGAATTATTTTAATAAAATTTTATATTATTAAAATTGAATTTATTTTTTTTTTAATTATAAAATTAGTTAAAATATTAGTAAATAATGAATTATTATATTGAAATACTTGGTAGTAAACATTCTAATTTATATTTTGATGAAATTTCTAATTTATATTCTAAATTAATATTTGATATTTATACTATAAATAATAATTATTATATATTAGAAAGTTTTATTAAAGAATTATCTAAAGATGATTATAAATGGAATTGGTTAAAAAATAATTTATTTGATACTGGACGTGATACAATACTTAAAAAAGATATTATTAATAAAACAATAAAATATAAAAATTTACCAAATATTAAATTATTATTTAATAATAAAAATCAAAAATTATTTGAATTAAAATTATTTATTGATGATTTTGAATTAGAATATTTAATAGAATTAATTAAATCTAATAATTTTGAAAATGATATTATTAAAATATGTGGAACAAAACATAAAGAAGAACAAGAATATTATAAGTTTATATTTAAAAATATTAAATTTAATTTTATTAATTATATTTCTGATATTGATAAATATAAACAAGATTATGAATCAAAAATTAATGATTTAATATCCAAGATTGATTTACTTAATAATAAATAATAATTATTTTAATAATATAAAATTTTATTTTTTGTGACCCCCTCGTCACTTGGCTACTTACTCTATGGAGTAAGTTTACAAATGAGACATAATTTAATACATAAAAATATGTAATTAGAACATATAAATGTATTATTATATAAATATATTTGTAGTAATTTAACAATAATTAAGTAATTTAACAATTAAAATTAGATTATTATGTACTATATAGACTAAATATTTAAAAATTTTAATTGTTAAATTACTACAATAAATATTAATATGTACAAATGTGCTAAATGTAATAAAGAATTTATTTTTGAATCAGAATATAATAGACATAAAAATAGAAAAACTCCATGTAACCAACAAAAAGAAGATCTAGAATGTAAATCTTGTAATTTAAAATTTACTAGATTATTTAATAAAAAGAAACATGAAAAAACAAATAAGCATATTCAAAATTATAATAAATATATTCAAAATAATGTAAATGGTGATAATATCGCTGGTGATAAAATTAATAATATCATTAATTTAACTCTTAATGTTAATTCATTTAGAGCAACAGATACTTCTAATATTAGAAAAAATATAATTGAAGATATTGGCGAATATATATATTTAGAAATTATTAATAAAAAATATTTACCAGAAATTGACAAAGTTAAAAAATTATTTGATTATGTCATTGAAATTTTAGAAAAATTACATTTTAATTTAGATATTGAAGAAAATCATAATTTAAAAATATTATTAATGTTTCCGGGAATTAAGAAAAAAGTTTATGAATACTTAATTTTAGAAATAAATCCAGAAACCAAAGATATAATTTGGAATGGTTTGGATTACAAAGAATTAATGAAACAATTATTTGAACATTTATATAATTTAAATAATAAAATTAAAAATGATAATTATGATAAATTTATTTCATTACTTAAACGATATATTCTAACTAATGAAGAAACTTATGAAGAATTAAAACCATATATTGAAGAAACATTAAATAATATGTATATTAATTTTAATAAAAAACAAAAAAAAGAAGATCGTGAAGTTAAAGAAGAATTTAATGAAAAATTAAATGAGTATATTAACTATAGATCTCAAGAATGTAAATTAAATAATGGATTTAATCCAGCAATTATTAACTCTCAAGTTTAATTAAAATTTTATTTTTTTTTAATTTAAAATTGAATTAAATAAACGGTAGATATATAATAAAATATTGATAATAAAATTTAATTATAATGACTGAAGAATTTACTAATACTAAATATCAAAATTTAAGCTATAATCAACATGTAAGATTGAGAACTGGTATGTATGTAGGATCTAAAGAAATTACTGAAAATACAATTTGGATTATTAATAAGGAAACAAAATTATTAGAAAAAAAAATATTAAAATATTCAATAGCAATGTATAATATGATTGATGAGATAATCGTGAATTCTATAGATCATTTACATAGAACTTCAAATATTAAAGGAAAAAATAAGTGTGATACTATTAAACTTACATTTGACAAAAATACTGGAATCATTTCAGTATTTAATAATGGTGAAGGTATTATAGTAGAAAAATTTAAAGATCAAGATTATTATATTCCTGAAATGATTTTTTCAAAAGAAATGTCTGGATCTAATTTTAACTCAGATAATTCAAAAATATCGGCAGGTATGAATGGTTCGGGTGCAAAAATTACAAATATTTTATCAAAAGAATTTATTGTAGAAACAACTGATTTAAAAAATAAATTACATTATTATCAAAAGTTTGAAAATGGTAATGAAATTAAAAATAGCCCAATAATTACTAAATTATCAAAAGTTGATAAAGATAAAAAAAATCCTTATACTCAAATAACATTCAAAATTGATTTTGAATTATTTGATAAAAAGGGTTATAATTCAGAATTAGGAGATGTATTAGAAAAAATATTATATACTCGTATGAGTTATGTATCTGTATATTGTGGATCTAAGATCAATATTTATTATAATAATGAAGAATTACAAACAAAATCATTATATGATTTATCTAAATTATTATTAGATGAAAGTGATATTATTAAATGTCAATTATATAATAAAAATGATAAAAAGTTAAATCCAATTGATATTAATATTGGTATTTATGACTGTCAAGATGGTCAAGAATCAATAGCATTATTAAATGGATTAGTTGTAAATCAAGGGACACATATTAGATATATCAATAAATTAATTTTAGAAAATTTAAAATCTAAACTTGAAAAGAAATTAAAAGATAAGGTTAAAATCACTAATAAATTAATTTCTAATTATTTATTTATCTTCTTTGCCGGTAATATTACAAATCCAGATTATAAAAATCAATCAAAATCTGAATTATCTATTTCTGAATCCAGATTTAAAGATTATGAATTTGATAAAAAGGTTTATAAACAAATTTGGGAAAAACTGGAATGTGAGTTTGATAGAATATATTTAGATAAAATTTCAAAAGAAAATGTAACTAAAAAAACTAGTAAACTTAAAGGTATTCAATTTTATGATGGTGCAGTTAAAGCTGGAACTAAAGATGGTTCTAAATGTACATTATTTGTAACTGAAGGGCTTAGTGCATCTAGTTGTATCGATAGAGGTTTATGCTCAAATAAATCATTAGGATATAATTATTATGGAATATATAGTATTAAAGGTGTTCCATTAAATGCTCTTAAAGAAGTAGAATATAAAGAAATTAAAAAAAATGGGAAAATTGAATATATTATAGATAAAAAGAAAAAATTAATAGAAAATGAACGTTTAAATTCTTTAATTAAAGTATTAAATTTAAATTATTCTTATAATTATGATTTAACATCTGAAGGAGATAAAGAATTTCAAACTTTAAGATATGGAAATATTATTATAAGTTCAGATATGGATTTAGATGGATTTAATATTTGTAGTTTACTATTAACATATTTTAATATATTCTTTCCAAATTTATTTAAACGAAATGTAATTAAAGTATTCTTAACTCCATTAATTAGAGCTCATCCTAAGGATAGTCGAAAATTTATTGAAGAATTTTATACAGAAGATGATTATAATAAATGGTTAGAAAAAAATAATAGTAAAGATTATAATATAAAATATATTAAGGGATTAGCTGGTCATAGTAAAAAAGAAGTAGAACAATTGTTTAAAAATTTAAATAAAGGATTATATACATTTAATTTAGATCCAAATGCTAAACAATATTTTGAAATTTATTATGGAAATGATCCAGACAAAAGAAAAAAAATATTATCAACAGAAGAAACATATAAAGAAGAAGCTGTAAATAATAATTTAAAAAATAAAGAGATTAGTTGTTCATATCAATTAAATATTAATACTAAAGAATTTCAATTAGATAATATTGAAAGGAAAATGGGGCATTTAATTGATGGTTTAAATCCATCGCGAAGAAAAATATTAGCAGGTTCAATGAAAAAATTTAAACAAAATAATTCTGAAATTAAAGTATTTCAATTAGGTGGAGTAGTGTCAGAATCTATGGCATATCATCATGGAAGTGATAGTTTAAATAAAACAATTATTAATATGTGTCAGGATTATCCTGGAGGTAGAAATTTTCCATTATTATTACCAATTGGAGATTTTGGGAATAGAAAAATTGGTGGCGATGCAGCTGGTGCACCTCGATATATTGAAACAAAATTAAATAGAAAAATTACAGATTATTTATTTCCAAGTATTGATAATGATTTATTAGAATATAGTATTGTAGATGGTCATATATGTGAACCTAAATACTTTATTCCAATATTACCTACAATATTATTAGAAGATCTATCATTACCAGCAACCGGTTGGAAAATTAGTATTTTTGCAAGAGATTTGGAACAAGTTATTAATAATGTTAAAAATTTGATTGAAAATGAAAATTATAAAATTAAAGAAATGAAATATTTTAAAAATAAATTTAAAGTTAAAGAAATTAAAAATAAAAATATAAATATGTTAATTGGTACTTATAAAATTCCAAATAATATAAAGGATACAGTTATAGTAACAGAATTACCTCCAAAAGTATGGACAAAATCATATCAAGAAGATTTAGAAAAGAAACCATTTATTGAAGAAGTATTAATTAATGAATGTTCTGATGATAATATTAATATTAAGGTAATATTTAAACCAGGAGAATTAGAAAAATTAAAAAATAATTATAAAGAACAAGAACATTTAGATTTTATTGAATATAATCTAAATTTATATGTTAAATTATCACATTGTATTAATGTATATACACCTAAAAAAACAGTTAAAGAATATAATAATTATACAAATATTATATATGATTGGTTTCCTTATAGAAAAAATTGTTATTTACAAAGAATAGAAAGAATATTAATATTACTAAAATATAAAATAATTATGTTAGAAAATATAATTAGATTTATTGAAAATCATGAAAAATATAATTTATCAAAATTATCAGATGATAAAGCAGATAATATATTATCTAAAAATAAATATATTAAATTAAATAAATCAATAATTGATTCACCAGGATTAATTAAAAATCAAAATTTAGAACATAGTATTATTAATAATAGTAATTATGATTATTTATTAAATATGAGTTATAGAAAGATGAATGATGTATCTTATAATAATTATAAAACGAAATTAGAAGAAGAAAAAAAATCATATACATATTATAGTCAAAAAGATATATATAAAACAATTTGGAATGAAGAAATTGATATTTTATATAAGAATATGAAATCTGGATTAAAATCTGGATTTTATAATGAAGATAATAAAAAGTTTAGATAAAATTATAAATTATAATTATTAAAATTGAATTTTATTTTTTTAATAAATAATAAGAATAATGATTTCATTTAATGATAAATTAACTATGATTTTAGATTTAAAATATTCAAAATATATTAAAAAAAGAGCATTTATATGTATTAAGAAAGATTGTTTTATAAGTGGGCGTTTTAATTTTATTGATAATAAGAATCCATTATATTGTGCTAAACACAAATTAAAAAATATGATAAATATTTTAGATTTAAAAAAATCATGTATAATAAATAATTGTTTAATTAGAGCATCTTATAATTTTATTAATGAATCTAAACCACTATATTGTAAAATACATAAATTAGAATACATGGAAAATATATTATCTAAAAAATGTGAATATAGTAATTGTTTAAAAAATGCTTTATTTAATTATTCAAAATTTACTAATCCTAGATATTGTGCTAAACATAAATTAGAAAATATGTGTAATATTAGAAATAAAAATAAAATATGTAAATATATTAACTGTTCTATACGAGCACATTATAATTATATCAATGAATCTAAAGCTATATACTGTTCAAATCATAAATTAGAAAATATGATAGATGTTACTAGAAAACATTGTCAATTTAATAATTGTAATATTAGAGCTAATTTTAATTTTCCAAATAATAATATTGCTATTTTTTGTAATAAACATAAACAAAAAGGAATGATAAATATTATTAATAAAAATTTATTATGTAAATTATGTAATTTAATAAGATCTGAAAAACAAAATGAATATTTATGTTCTAGTTGTTTTTATTTTACATATCCAAATCATATTAAAACAAGAAATCATAAAACAAAAGAAAATCAGATTATAAATGATTTAAATAAAGAATTTAATAATATAATTATTCAAGATAATATAATATATGGTGGGTGTTCTAAAAGACGACCAGATGGTTTAATACAATTAAATGATTATAATATAATAATTGAAATTGATGAAGATCAACATAATAATTATGAATGTGAAAATAAAAGATTAATGGAAATATTTAATGATTTAGGCAATTCACCATTAACAGTTATTCGATTTAATCCTGATAAATATAAAGAAAATTCAAAAACTATTAAATCTCCATTTGGAATTACTAAAATTGATGGAAAATTAAAAATTATAAATCAAAAAGAATATAATAAAAGATTAAGTCATTTAATAGAAATAATTAAAGAAAATTTAAATATTATTCCAGATAAAGAAGTTAATATAATTCATTTATTTTATAATAATTAAATATAATAAACTAGAATATCATATTTTAAACATATATAAAGAAATTTGGAAAAATGAAATTGATATTTTACATAAAGAATTAAAATTAAAACTTAAAAATGGATTTTTATCAAGAGAATGAAAATTTATTTAAAAAGTAAAAATAGTTAATATTATAGTTATAATTATATTATTATAAATATGAATATTTTAATTACGGGTAGTAATGGATTAGTTGGTAAAAGTTTACAATCTTTATTAAAAGATAAATCAAATAATTATATTTTTTTAACTAGTAAAGATTGTGATTTAAGAAATTTAGAAGATTTAAATAAGATATTTAAAATATATCAACCAAATATTGTTATACATTTGGCTAGTAAGGTTGCTGGATTATATGGCAATATTAATAATAATTATATATTTTTAATGGATAATATTAAAATAAATTTAAATATTTTAGAATGTTGTGAAAAGTATAAAATAAAAAGATTAATTAATATATTAAGTACTTGTATTTTTCCTAATGATAATATTAAATATCCATTAACTAGTAATCAAATATTAAATGGTAAACCACATGATAGTAATTCTGGTTATGCTTATTCTAAAAGATTTTTATATATTGGATCTGAATTATTATCAAATTATTCAAATATAGAAATAATTAATTTAATTCCTACTAATTTATATGGTAAAAATGATAATTATAATTTAGAAAATAGTCATGTAATTCCAGGATTAATTCATAAGATATATTTATCTAAAATGAATAACACAGAATTAATAATTAAAGGAAGTGGTTTAGCAAAGAGACAATTTTTATATGTAGATGATCTTTCTAAAATTATATTAGAATTATTATTTAAAAAATTAGAATCAAAATTTTATTCTTTAGTAGTATCACCACCAATAGATAATGAAATAACAATAAAAGATTTAATAACTATTTTATCTAAAAAATTTAAAGTAATAAATAAAATAAAATATGATATGCAATATTCAGATGGACAATTAGTTAAAACAAGTGATTGTAATGAATTATTATCATTATTACCAGATTTTAAATTTACATTATTAGAAACTGGTTTAGAACAAACTATAAATTATTTTATAGAAAATTATAATGAAGTTAGAAAATAAATTTTATATTAAAGATTAATATTATATATATATATACATATAGCTTAAGCTCTAAGCATTTAAGATGTACTCTTAAAAGATGTTGGTATAGAATCCAACTATGTATATATGTGGGTTGGCCGGTCGGTAATCGGCTCTGATCTTATAAATCAGAGGTTTGAAGCAGGATCAACACCTGTAGCCCATACTAAAAAATTTATTTTTTTTTGACAAGATATTATAGAACTATGTCAAATATTTTTATATTAAAAAAAATAATTGAATATTTTATAATAATTAATTAAGAAAATAAAGTAAAGCAATCAAACTCAACCACAATGTCTTATAAACTAATTCGCACTTATGAACAATTTCAAGCATTTGAATTTAAAGTTGATGATATTAAAAATTATATTGGATCCTTTTTGTTTAACTCTGAAGTATTCAAAGTTAATACTATCAATGCTGAAGAAATAGATAAAGCCTATTTCAATGTTTGGAAAGAAAAAATGAAGGAAACATTATCGGCAATTGATAAAGGATGGAAATACATTGCAGTTTATAAAGATGAGTATCAAAATACAATACAATGTATTAGTTGTTACTTAAAGGCATTTATATTAAAAACATCATATGTATCAGAATGTCAAAATTGCTCTAAATTAGAGCGTGAAATGTATCTAAAAAGATATGATATAGTAAATTTTGATCATATCAAACAAATAAGTTGTCAATTTCAACAAGAATATTTTGGTAAATTTAATATAGGTAAAAATGCTCGTATTATTGTAAATATTTCAAAATATATGGCAGAACGAAATCTATATTTGAATGAGTATAGATTTGAATATATTTGGCTAGATAATTTGTTAAATCTAGATGAAGAAATACGTTTTGGACCACTTTCTTGGAATTCTAATTTAGAAAAGAAACGTATTTTACAAAAAATGTATCCAAATTCATATGAACAATACAAACGACCAATTCCACTAGGTGTATTTACTGAAGATACAATGGATGATCTATATCCAATTAGATATTACTAAATTTTCTTTTATTTTTTTTTCTAAAAAATATAAAAATAATATTATAATAATATGAAATATTTTATTCTTTTTTCTATAATTATATTAATAATATTAATTATAATATTATTAATAGTAAAATCGGACTATAAAATAATAAATATTATACTTTATAGTATTTTAATAAGTATTCAAATTCTTATATTCAATAATTATTCTAATTTAGAATATAAAAATAAAGAAAATTGTAAAAATTATATAGGATCTAATACTATAAATAATACAAAAAATATTAATAATTTAATTATAAAAAATTTAAATACAAATAATATTTATTATAGATATTTTAATGATATTAGAGTAAATAATGTAGATTTAAATAAATTATTTAATGATACTATAGAATATGGTAAATTAGTAAGAGAATATATTAAAAATAATGATACTTATGAAGTAGATGGATTATTAGCATGGAATACTATAAAACCATATATTTTAAAATTTAAATGTAATAATAGTAAATTATTTTGGAATAAAAGTGAAGATGATATTTTAAATCTATATAATTATGTACATAACGAATTAAATATGAAAGGTGATGATAATGATAAAAAAAATAGTAATTGGGAAAAATATCATTTCTTTTTACAATTATTTAGAATACCTAAAAATAATTATAATAAATTTGATGAAATTATATTAAGAGTAGCCCAAATTGGATATAATATTGGACAAATGAATTCAGAATTATATGATAAAAAAGCAATAGAATGGTTAAATAATGAATTTAATAGTGTAGATAATAAATTATTATATTTTATTAATAATAATTGTCAATTAACTATAAGTTAAATAATATTATACTTTAATATATAATAACTTATTATGAGCTTAGTTAAATTTTTATATAAATTTAATATTACTATGGATTTGATAAAAATATAACAATCCGTTTATACTATAACTATAAATATAACTATAAATATAACTAATTAAGTAGATTATTTTATTTTTTTTAGATAATTATAATCAGTATAACTTCTATCAAATATAGGATTATAAGATATTTTCATACTACAATAATTAACAGGATATTTATAATAATCTATATTTTTAAATATACCAATTTCTATTGCATTTTCTAATAAAAATCTAAAATTATACCAAAATTCATCATCATGACCATATGAAGAACTACAACTATGTGCTAATTCGTGAATAGCAACAAACATTATATCATTAAATTCATGAAATGTTTTAGGATTATAAAAATCTCTTAGACATAATGAAATATGATCACCTTTATTAATATTAAATGATACATCTTTTCCAGGAGTTGAAGGAAAGTTTTCTTTTAATGAATGTGATTTATAATTTTTTTGAGTTTTATAAATAATATTTTTGACTATTTTATATTTTTTAGTTGATAATTTAGTATTATTATTATAATATTTTTTTGTTATATAATTAATTAATAAAATAATATTATTGTCAATTTCATATAGTAAATCAGCTGCTATTTTATAATTATCATGATTTTTTAGAACTTTAAAATTTTTACCATTGGTTGATATATTTTCAAATGATACATGTCTAAAATATATATATTCTTGTAAATAAAATATTAAATATAATAATCCAATAATTAAAAAACTTATACTAAAAGTAAATATAATATTTTCACATATATAATTTAAATTAGTCATAATTATTATATTAAATAAAAGACAATTTATATAAAATTAATTTAAAATGTAATTAAATAAATAAGGATATTATAAATATATATAAATTATCAATATGTGTGGTATTTTTGCAGTTTATCATAAAATTAATTTTAATAATAAATA
>JACCEB011274638.1_pt1 | contig 21481 bp, 19 predicted proteins | sample 7454761 | NCBI WGS metagenome assembly JACCEB01 (sample SAMN15323454, study PRJNA562643) | freshwater metagenome | isolation source: river surface water | place: USA:Blue River Watershed | collected 2017-08-18 | reverse complement strand
CTGTTTATAGTTTAGGGACATTTTTCTTGCGATTTAATAAAGGGAAGGGGAAGCTTTTGCAGCGCGCCTGCAAGCCCTCTAAATATTTCAGCTCAAATTAGATATGTCGAGAATTTTTTTGGTTTCCTTTTGTTTTTTCTCTTTGTTTTTTAGCGCTAATTTATGGGCCGAAAGCGGTAATAATTATTTTGTTGAAAATGTTGCGGTTAGCGTGTCGGCAAAGTCGCCAAGCGAATCAAGAAACAAGGCCGTTTCAACCGCAAGGCGCGATGCGTTTTTAATTTTGTTAACAAGATTGGAGAAGAATATTTCAATCGCCAATTTGGTCAGTAATGATGAGATTTCTGAGATGGTTATGTCAGAACAAATCGATGGTGAAAAAATCGCTGGAAACGCCTATTTCGCAACTTTTAACATTTTGTTTGCGAAGGATTTTGTTGATCACATTTTGGCAAAAAAAAATATTGCGAATGTTGTGCCAAAAAATATCGCAAATAGCTTGGTGATACCGGTAAAAAAATCATCAAATGTCAACGGCCTTAGCGACGAAAATATTTTGTGGGAAGAGGGTAATGATTGGAAGATGGCGGTTGTAAAATATGCTGATGCAAAAAGAAGTAGTTTGGAATCAAAGCTTATAATTCCAGATGCTGATATTGAGAATTTGAGCGTTTTGGGAAAGGATAATATTTCTTCATTAAATTTTTCTGGCTTTGCGCCAATGTTAGAGCGTTACAATGCCAATAAAATTCATATTTTATTTTTCTCGCAAAATCAGTTCGACGGCAAAATTATTGTTGAAATTGTTTCTCTGAATCGAGCGCAAAAAAAGCAGTCAAAGTTAAGTTTTATTAATTCCGATGGCATGGCGCAAAATTTAATAATGGATAAAATTGCGGCGCGAGTTGTTGATTATATTGCGTCTTCACAGAAATCAGAAGCGCAGCTAGAGGCGTCAGTTGTGAAACTTCAGGTCAATTTTGATAATTTGGAAAAGTGGCTTAATTTGAAAAACAAGATTGAAAATAGTGGATTCGCTTCTGAGATGTTTATTGAATCTTTGGCCAAGGATCATGCAAATATTTTGCTAAAATATCCTAATTCAGTAATTAGTTTGAGCGAATCTTTCGGTAAAATTGGCCTGAATTGTCAGCAAAAAGCCGAAAATCTTTTTATCATTTTTTAATCTATGACCACCAAAGATAAAATTTTTGCAACTCTGCTTTGCTTCGGAGTTGTTATTACTTTTTTTTACGCAATTAGCTCTGTTCTTGCTCCTTTCGTTATCTCTCTTGCCATTTCTTATTTTCTTAATCCGTTAGTAAATTATTTAAACCGTCGCTTCGATATTTCTCGCACTTCAGCCACTTCGCTTATTTTGGGTTTATTTTTTGCCATAATTTTTGCGGTCGTAGCTCTTTTGGTTCCAATAATTTATATTCAACTTTTGGCGCTAATAGATTCTTTGCCGCATTATTTTGATATTGTTTCGCGCAATATTTATCCAAAATTATCCTTGTTTTTGAATAGCTTTTCTGGCTTGCAAGGCGAAAAAATCGCCATCATCAATCATGAAAAAATCCTTCAAGGAGTTGCGCCTTTTCTTGATGGAATGATTGTGAATGCCGCAAACTCGTCGGCTTCTTTGCTTAATTTTTTATCCTTTGTTTTTATTATCCCAATTTTGGTTTTTTATCTATTAAAAGATTGGGAAGTTATTTTGGAAAAAGTTGGTGATTATATCCCGCGTAAATTTTCTCCGATTTTAAAATCTATCGCCAGTGACATTGATAAAAGCTTGATGGGATTTGTTCGCGGGCAGTTTAATGTGTGTTTTATTCTTGGGTTGATTTACGCAATTTTATTAACTTTATCTGGCTTGAATTTTGGTTTTTTGATTGGTCTTTTTACGGGATTATTTTCATTTATTCCTTATTTGGGAATGTTGTGCGGAGTTGTTCTGGCTGTAATTCTGGCATTGTTTCAATGGGGATTTGATTGGGAAAGTGTTGGATTGATTTCGGCAATTTTTATTTTTGGCCAAATGATCGAGTCGAATTTTCTTACTCCGAAGTTGATTGGTTCTAAAATTGGGCTTCATCCAGCTTGGTTAATATTTGGTTTATTTTCTTGCGGCGCGCTTTTTGGGGTTGTGGGAATTTTGATTGCCGTGCCTTTTACCGCTTCAATTGGCGTTATTGCGAAGCATTTATCGCATGAATATATCAAAAAATTTGTTTAGTTGTGCAGAAAAAAATTGATTTGAACGACTTTATTTTTGATGAAGTGCAAATTAGGCACGACGCCAAAATTAACCCAAATGCGAAGTTAAAAAATTTTTCAAATATTCGCATTTCTTTAATTGATGAAAATTTAAAGCGCGAAGTGTTGAGATTGGTAAAAAATATTCGTAAAAATCTTGCTGAGATAAAGTCTCTCAGCTTTGATTCTGCAAAGCTAGGGCGATAATAAAATTGGTAAAAAAGAGTTAGATTTTACGATTTTATTTCAAATTTTGCGTCGGATTCTTTTTTCAGAATCTCTAAAATTGCCGGCAAAATCTTTTTTAATTTCTCATCTAATTGCCACGGAGCGTTGAAAACAAACATTCCACACGCAGACATTTTGTTTTCTTCTTTTTTTGAGCCGATGTCGAAAGTGATTTGCATTTTTTTGTCAAATTTCAGCTCCAACATTTTTTGGTAAAATTGCTCCAAAACCTTTGAATCGCTTTTGATAATTGGATGCCAAACTAAATAAATTCCGTGGGAAAACCGTTTTTGAGCGTCTTTTAAAGCTAAAATTATTTTTTCATAATCGACGGAAATTTTGCTTTGATCTTTTTCAAAAGCTGGATCGATCATAATGATTGCGCGCTTTTCTAGCGGTGGAAGTTTTGATTTTAAAAGTTGGAATCCGTCAGAATTTAAAAGTGAAAATTTTGGATTTCCGGCGAAATTGCCGCGCAATTTTGAATAATCGTCGCGATTTAATTCGGCAAAAATAGCACGATCTTCGCGCCGTAAATAATCGGCAATAATAAAAGGCGAGCCGGCGTAAAATCTAATCTTGTTGGGCAATTCGTAAATTTCGCAACGATTTAGTTTGGCTAAAATTTTTAAATATCTTTCGGGCAAAATTTTAGTAAAATTTTCATTTTGTAAAATTTTTTTTATGGCCTCTTCCGCTTCGGCGGTTTTTAAAGATTTTTCGTCTTGAAGGTCGTATTTTCCAAGTCCGGCATGGGTATCTAGGGCAAAAAATGACGCAGGCTTCTCATGCATTTTGTCCAGAGATAGGCATAAAATTATATGCTTAAAAATGTCGGCAAAATTTCCGGCATGGTAAATGTGGTGATAATTCATTTTATTTTTAACGATTTTGACCGCCATTAATTTCTGCGGTTGGTGTGTTTGTTATGGCTGTTATGGGAGAATTTGTTGGCGGCGAATTTTCATTTTCAAACCCTGAGAAAAAATTAATTCGCCATTAACCCTAGGTCTTTGGTTTAAACTTCTATTGCTCAGCTTCAATTGCCGCTTGTGGCTCGATTAATCGGTCTTGTATTGGCATGAATTTGTCGAGTGGGATTAATCGCAATTGGAGCTGTTTTGTTATTTTGCGACATGGTTTTAGCCAAAAAATATTCCCGTTATTATATAGTTTAAAAGTAAGATCATGATCGATGAAGACACAACTGCATTGGTTGTGGCAACCCCAACTCCTTCGGCGCCGCCTTTTGAATTATAGCCAAAATAGCAGCCCATAATTGCAATAATGAAGCCGAAAAAGGCTGCCTTCACTAAGCCAGAAATAACATCAACTGCCTCAAGAAGCTTGAAGCTGTTTGTTAAATAAGGTCCGGCAGAAAATCCCAAAACATGAACGCTAACCAAATAACCTCCCATCACGCCAATAATGTCGGCAATTAAAACCAAAAGCGGTACGGTCAAAACGGCGGCGATAACGCGTGGAGCAATCAAATATTTAAAGGGATTGGTTGAAAGAGTTCGCAAGGCGTCAATTTGTTCGGTAACTTTCATGGTTCCAATTGCTGCCGCCATTGAGGCGCCAACTCGACCGGCAACCATTAATCCAGCTAAAACTGGACCAAGTTCGCGCGTGATTGACAAAACCACGACTGTAGCAATCGTGCTTTCGGCATTGAAGCGCGAAAAACCAGAATAGCTTTGCAGAGCCAAAACAGCTCCAGAAAAAATTGCCGTCAAGCCAACAACTGGAAGTGAAAAATATCCAATTCGTAAAAATTGTTGTAAAATTAGGCGTGGATAGAATGGCGGAATAAAGCAATGTTTTAAAGCTTCGGCGGTGAATAATGTCATATCGCCAAGTTTTGCTAAATTCATTAAAGTGTAGTGACCAACTTTTTGAATTAGTCCAAGGATTGTTTTTATTGCTTTCATTTTCATGTTGAAATTTTTGTTTTGCTCAAGAGTCTGTGCAAAATTAAAGTCTTTTCGATGCCCAATTTGCATAGATGCGCAACATAAAAATCAATTCTAAATTAAGCAAAATTTTAATCATATTGCTGCTGGCATTTTTTGTCATTGGCAAAACCGCTTTGCTTGTTCATAGCGTTTCGCATAATCTGGCGAGTTCCGCCAATATTAATGGCGGTTCGCAAGAATGTTCAATTTGCGAATTGGCGCATTTGCAAAATCAAATTTCTTTTGCCCCAAAATTCGCTCCTGTTTTTTTGGCCTTTTTCTTGTTATTTTTGGCGCGCTATTTTAGCAGCTTAAAGCTCTCCCACCTCTTCTCTTCCAAGTTTTCTCGTGCTCCGCCGATAGGTTTTTAAATCATTTTTACGATTTTTACTGTCATTTTGGCCTTAGTCATTTTGCGGTAAAATTTCTTGTGAATTTTAAAAATTTAAAAACTCTCATTCATGAAAAAAAACTTATTCTTACTTGTTTTGGCCTTAGTTTTTCTAGCGCCAAAGGCATTTTCGGCGGATATTTTAAAATACGAAATCAGCGCCTCAAAACTTGATAAATCGCGCAATAATCTTTCGCCAAAAACTGGTGCTAGCTCGTTCTCTTTTAATCAAAATGATATTAATAATTTGCCACAAGGCCAAGCAACGCCACTAAATCAGGTTTTGCAGCGCGCGCCGAGTGTTGTGGTTAATTCGCAAAATCAGCTACATGTGCGCGGCGATCACGCTAATTTACAATATCGCATCAATGGCGTGATGCTGCCAGAAGGTGTAAATGGTTTTGGTCAGGCTTTAGATACCCATTTTGCTGACTCAATTGACTTTTTAACTGGCGCGATGCCGGCGCAATATGGCTTAAGAACTGCGGGCGTTGTTGATATTAAAACTAAATCGGGGCATTTTGCGCAAAAAAATCGTTCTGAAATTAGCGTTGGCGGCAATAATACTTTTGGCGCGAATCAGCAAATTGGCGGAAATTCTGGCAATCTTAATTACTATTTAAGCGCAACTTATTTGCAGAATTCGCGCGGAATTGAAGCAACGACAAGTGCTAGAAATTCAAGCCATAACGATACTAGCCAAGATAATGTTTTTGGCTATTTTTCTTATATGCTTGAGCCAACGAAGCGCCTAAGTTTTATTGTTTCAAACGCAACGAATCGCTTTCAAATTCCAAATACTTCAAATCAGGAAAAAGAATTTGAATTAAGTGGGGCAACTGCCGATGCCGATTATATTGATCAAAAGCAAAAAGAGTCGAATCGATTTGCTGTAGCGGCTTTGCAAGGCATTTCAGAAAGTGATGTTGATTACCAAATTTCACTTTTTTCGCGTTACAGTGATTTGAAATTCACGCCTGATTATCAAAGTGATTTGGTTTATAATGGAATTTCTTCAAGCCTCAATCGTAGCAGTTTTGCCAATGGTTTGCAGGGTGATTTTTCTTATGAATTAAACGAGAAAAACACTTTGCGCGCTGGGTTTTATGCTAATAACGATTCGGTAAAAAGTCGTAGTGATAATTGGGTTTTTACGGGAACTGGGCATCATGAATCATTCGTGCAAGATTCTTCAAATGAGCCAATTTCGGTGAATGAAAAAGGTTCAAAAAATTCGCAATTTTATTCGGCCTATTTGCAAAATGAATGGAAGGCTTTGAAGAAGTTGACGCTTAATTATGGTGCGCGTTTCGATATTTCGCGTGCCTATGTTAATGAAAGTCAGTTTAGCCCAAGATTTGGTGCAGTTTATGATTTATCGCAAAAAACCAAAATTCATGCCGGATATGCGCGTTATTTCACTCCGCCGCCAGTTTCTTCAATATCGCAAACTACAATTAGTAATTTTGAAGGAACAAGTAACGAAGCTGAAGTTGCTTTGAATGATAAAGTAAAAGCTGAGCGCAGCCATTATTTCGATTTGGGAATTTCGCATAAAGCAACGCCAAATTTAACTTTGTCGCTGGATGGTTATTATCGACAAGTGAAAAACTTGCTCGATGAGCATCAATTCGGAAATTCATTGCTTTATGTGCCTTTTAATTATGAAAAGGGGAAGGTTTATGGTGCTGAATTCAAAGTTGATTATCAAAAAGATAATTTTGCTTCTTACCTAAATTTTGCCACTCAGCGCGCTTTTGCTAAAAATATTATTTCTGGGCAATATGTGGTTCATGAGGAGGAATATGATTATATTAAAAATCATAATGTTCGCCTTGATCATGCTCAAAATTACACTGCCTCAGTTGGCGCTTCTTATGTTCTTAAAGGCACAAAATTAGCGGCTGATGCGCTTTATGGATCTGGCTTAAGCGCTGGTGAAAATAATAAGCATACAATGCCAAGCTATTGGCAAATTAACGGCAGCATTTCGCGTGATTTCAATTTGCCGATGATTGGGAAGTCAAATTTGCGCGTGTCGGCGATAAATTTATTTGATGAAGTTTATCAATATGCTGACGGTTCGGGAATTGGTGTTTCAGCTTCGCAATATGCGCCGCGCCGCACTTTTTATTTAATCGCTTCTAAATCATTTTAGCTCGATAAATGAACTTAGAATTAGTGCGTGATGAATTGGCAAGAGTCAATTCATCACTAGCTTTCTGGCAAGCGCTGGATAGCGATTTTTCGCGTGCTTCTTGTTGTGGTAATGATCATGGCGCAGGAGGGGAGCATTTTCACATGGCAGGAAATTTCTTGGTGGCGCAAGAAAAGATTTTTCAAGCGATTAAAACGGTTTTTGGCGAAAGCTTCAACATCGAAAATGACCAACACCGCGATCATCTTTTTACTTTGGCAGCAATTCAAAAAGCACAAGATCAAATAAGCGGCGGCAAAGATTTTATATCGCAAAGAACCAGAGACTTTAATAAGCATTTCAGAATTTCTGATAATTTAGCGGGCAAAAAAATTGCTGGTGAAATTATTGCAATGCCTGATGCCAAGAAATATTTGGTACAAAAATTTAGCCTTAACAACACAATAGCGAAGGCTGAAGTTGTAATCGCAAATCAAGAAACTGTTGTTAAAAAGGCTCAAGATTTGGTTGATCTTGGTTTTAAAAATGCCGTTGAACCTCTTGTTGAAATTGCGCAATCAGCTTACAAGGCGGCACCTTCGCTTGCAGTGGCTGGTTTAACTTTGGGAACTGCGCAAATGATTTTGCGATCAGTTAACGATCAAGAAAGAGCTAATCAGCTTCGTGATAATATTGGCGCTTCAACTGAAGCGGCGGCATTTTTTGTTTTGGTAAATGGCGTTTTGGAAAATTTATCACATTCTTTTATTTTGGCAGCGCCAGCATTTGCAACAGTTGCGGCATATGACAAAATGCATCCAAGCCTAAAAAGAATTTATGATTATTTCAGGCCGCCTTTAGCTGAAAGTAATCAAGAATTTGTTGATATTGAAATTCAGGAAGAGCAAGAAAATCCTGTGCTCGAAGGCTCTTTTTTGGATAGCAAGAAAGCAATTTCACTTTTGCAGCAGGTAAAATCTTTGATTAATGAAGATGAAATGTGGATTGGCCTAAGAAAGCATCAATTGGTTTATCAAGACAATGATTTAGAAAGTGATTTAAAGTCCAAAATACAAGATTTGATTGAGGCAATTAAAACAAATCCATCGCGTTTGAATAACTTGTTACGAGAAGATTTTAATCAAAGTTTGTGCGATAGTTTTGAAATGCTTAAAGCTTACGCCGAAGTTTACCGCGATAAAAATCCAGCAAGCGGAGTTGATAGATTTTTAGATGAATTTTGTGATTTCTTTGCTCGTGATGCAGTTTTGCTTTCTGAGCCTTCCAAGAAAGCAAAAATGGCGGCATTTAGTTGTAAAGTTCATGCAGGATTAGTTTCTTTTGAAGAGCGAATTAAAGAATCTTTACCGCATATGCCAACAGGGCAGCAAGTGTTGCTGGCGACAACTGTTATTGGAGCTTTGTATTCAGCAAGTGCAATCTACAAATCAGTTACTGGTGAAGAAGAGATTTATTCTGAATATGTTACTAATTTTCCCGATCATCTTTTTGAGTGGTTACAGCTTGATCAAATGTATCAAAATATGGGTGGAGGAGCTCAAATAACCGAAGCTTTCAAGGATTTTTTCGCTGGATTTAATTTGGCAGAAAATTCAACTCATCTAGGAATTGCAGTTGCCCCTTTTGCAGCTTATTCGATGGAGGGTTCAAAAATTTTTGAAACTACAATTCATCAGCCAGTTAATTATTTGGCTTATGTGGCAGATGTGGCAAATTCTTATGCTTCTTCATTAGGAAATTGGTTGAGTAATAAACCTTCTGCTGTGGTGCCACAAAAGGATTTAGAACTAGAAGATTTGGAAAATGAAATTGATCTTGAAGTTGGTAAAACTTTTGTTGAAGCTGAAGTTCAGACAGATCCTGTAATTGAAGAAAAAAAATCAGAAGAATCAGAGAATATGATGTTTTGTGGATCTTTAGAACGGATGGTTACGCAACTTAATGCCGCCAATAGTATCGCGAAAAATCCTACTCTAGGAAAATTTCTTCGTGCTCATGTGCATGGTCCAAATTGTTCTCATAAATAATGAAAGAAGAGATTTTGGAGGGTTGTAAAAATAAAAAAATCCAAAGTTTTCTTGCTGCTTTTTTGCTGCACGCTCTTTTGTTGATATTTCTATTTTACGATTTTCAACAAGACGAAAAATTAACTGTGGTTGAGGTTTCTACTATTTCAATAATTAATGAGAGCAAAAGCGCGAAAAGCAGCAAGAAAACAAATGTTTCACCTAAATTGAAGTCAGAACAAAATAAAATATCTGAAAGTTCGCATAATTCAGATTCAAATAATCATGCTGAAAGCGGCGAAGTTGCAAATTTAGTTTTTAATCCTTTGCCGAAAATTCCTGATGAATTGCGTTATGAAGCTTTTCAAAGTGAAGCCTTGGCGCGTTTTTATATTGCGCCTTCTGGTGAGGTTATAAATGTTGAATTGGTCAAGCCTTGCGCCAATCCAAAGTTAAATTATTTGCTTTTGAAGTCTTTGCGACAATGGAAATTTTCGTCACAAAATGTCGATTCAAGGCAAGAAATAAAAATCAAATTTAAAGTTGAATGAAAAAGTTTTTCTATGCGCTCGGTATTTTCTTATTTTTTTCAATCGAGGCTTCGGCAAAAGTTACGGTTTTTGCTTGCGAGTCCGAATGGCAAGCTTTGGCGCGCGAAATTGCGAAGGATAAAATTGATTTAACCTTGGGAATTGCGCCAACTCAAAATCCTCAAAAAGTTGAAATTAAATATTTGGTAAAAAGGGCGGGAAAGGCACGAATGTTCTTTTGTTCGGGTGGCGGTTTGGAAGAAAAATGGCTGATGAATTTGGCAAGCGATAGTAGAAATATTAAAATTATTGCCGATCCAAAGAAAAATATTTTATTCGCCTATGATGTTGTAAATGCTGGAAAAACGGGCGTTGATCTGGGGCCGAGAGTGCATTTAAATCCGCATAATATTAGTAAAATTGCTGCAGAATTTACGCTCAAAATCAAAGAACTTGATCCGGTTAATGCTAATTTTTATCAAAATTCTTACGAAGAATTTATAAAAAAATGGCAAAAAAAAATTGTTGAATGGGAATTGAAATCTAAGGCTTTGAAAGGCGTGATTTTTATCGCTCAAGATAATTCTTGGAAATATTTGGAAGATTGGCTGCAAATTAAAATTCTTACATTGGCTGATTTTGAAAAAAAATCGCAATCAAAGATAATTAATTTGCATCACTTCGCTCAAGAGCTTGATAATGTTGAGGTGGAGGCAATTATCTTTGCTTCATTTGAAAATAAAAAAGATCTACTTTGGTTGCGGGATAAATTGCGCAAAAGAATGATTTTATTGCCTTTTACGGTTAATGGTTCTGCCAATAGTCAAGATTTGACTAAAATGTTTGATGCTACGGTTAATCGTTTATTGACCGATTGCTCTAGTGGAGTTTGTAAAAGTTTAGCTCCGGCTACGAAAATGACCGTTAAATTTAAGTGATTTTAGCGAGAAGATAATAAGCGCGAAGCAGTAAATAAAATTCCACTCGGCCATGGAAAGTTTTAAAAAAATAAATTGTGGTTCGTCACATCTTATGGCTTTGATTTTTTCTAAGGCTCGAGCCAAATCTTCTAAATTACTTATCTCATCAAGATTTGATTGCGAAGAGCAGGTTGAAGGTCCAGCAAATATTTTATGTTCAACGCCAGAGTGATAAAGGGCGAGAGTTGCGTTTAAAAAAAGCAAAAATGCACAAATCAAAATAAGATATTTTTCATGTTTTTTGGGTTTCGAGAAGAACATTCCAAGTAAACAAAGTGCAATTATTGCAAAGAAAGCCTTGCGCTGATGAAGGCATAAAATGCAAGGCTGGTAATCAAAAAAATATTGCGAAATATAAGCGAAAATTAGCGCTGAAAGAGATGAAATTGTAAGAATTTGCAGGGGGTTTTTTTTTGCAAAAAGCCAAATTTCGGTCAATTTTTTACGCATTTTTTTTCAAAAGTTTTTTAGCTAAATCCTTTCTTAATTCTACGGCCGGCTGATCGAACGGGTTAATTTTTTTTGCGTAAGATATTAAAATAGTTTCCAAAAACATTTGCATCATCAGGGCGCCAAGCGCCTCTTCGTCAAAATTTTCAATTTCAAAAATACGAATTGGTAATTTTTTCTTACGCAAAACTTCAATTGTAGTGCTTTGTTCAATCGCTATAATTTCGCTTAATTTTTTTTCGCCAAATAAAGTTGGGCAATTTGGCAAGTCTTTTATAGTGAAATCTTGAGCGCTTCTCTTTTTTAAAATGAAGGTAAAAAATTTGTTTCTTGGGCCCTCTAAATAAAGCTGCAATTGGCTGTGCTGATCAATTGTTCCCATTGAATTTATTGGCGTTGAGCCAAAGCCGCTTTTTCCCAAAGACTCGGCCCAAAGTTGGCGATACCAGTCGGTAAAATTTTTTAAAGAGTCAATATAAGGCATGATAACATTGTCGCCAAAGCCCTTTTGAAGCATGTTTAGTTGCGTGGCGCATGATTCAATGATCATGTTTTCTTCGGTAAGAAATTCGGTGATAATTTTTTTTGCCCCTTCGCGCACTTTTTTGGCATTAATGCCAGAAATTATAGCTGGCAACATGCCGACGATTGAAAAGCAAGAATAGCGACCACCAATTTCGCTTGGGTGATTGGCGATTTCAGCGTTAATTTCTTTGGCAATTTTTGCTAAAGAATTTTCTAGAGATTGGGTTATAAAGAGAAATTGTTGGGAAAAGTTTTTAATCTTTTTTTCTTTTAAAGTTTCGATTAAAATGAGTGTTTGGCAAATGGTTTCAATGGTTTCACCCGATTTGCTGATAATAATAAAAAAAGATTTTTTAAGATCGTTTTTATCTAAAAAAATTCGAACTGTTTCTGGGTCGATTGATTCTAAAAATTCAATTTTATTATTGTTTTTTAAGGCGCTAATTGTTTTTCCACCTAGGCTCGAGCCGCCAACTCCAAGAATTAAAACTTTCTCGTAAGAGGCGGTTTTTTTGGCAAGAATTTTAAATTCCTCGAGGTCTTTTTTTTCAAAAATAACATCAATTGCTTTGAGTTTTCGATTTGAAATTTCTTCCCGTAATTTTTGTGCGGCGGAATTTAGGGCTGCTGAATATTTGGCCGCAGAAACATTTTTGAAATGCTGCGAGTAGAGTTTTTTGGCCATTTCGAGAGGGTTAGCTTTTTGCGGTTTAGTGAAGCTGAAAGATGAAGAATTGAGATATTTATCTAAAGATGTGTGCTGATTTTTGGAGGCCGGGGTCGGAATCGAACCGACGCATAAAAGCTTTGCAGGCTCTTGCATTACCACTTTGCTACCCAGCCAAAAGAGCGCGGCAATTTAGGAATTAGATTTAAAAATTACAAGCGGTGATAAGCGTTAAAATTAGCGAATTTGCGATAAATTTAGCTTTTTACGACTTGGTTTGGTTTTATTTTTTTCGTTTTGTGATGTTTGGTGAGCGAAGGTAAATTGGTTCGAAGTTTTGTTGTGAAGATTGCGTTATTTTGGTTTTGTGGGCGGCTAAATTGGCAATTAAATCAGCGCGAATTTCGTCTTTTTGAGTGGAAATCTCGCAATTTTTATTTTGCGCAATTTGTGCTAAAAATTCTTTGCCGGAGCCGCAAAGAAGAAATTTATTTTGTGGCAATAAATTAATTAAATTTTCTTTTTTGGTTAATTCTGGCGGCGTCTCATTAAGGGAATAAAAAAATTCTTCGGGATTTGCTTGGATGGCAACAAAGATTTCGCCACAATAATTTCGATATTGATGTGCGATAATTTCGCACGAATTAAATAAAATTAGCGGAATATTGGTGGCAATTCTGATTGTTCTGGCGCAAGAAAGACCTATTCTGGTGCCAGTAAAACTTGCGGGGCCATTGCTTGAGGCAATTAAATCTAAATCGAAATAATCTAAATTATTTTGTCGTAAAATTTTTTCGATTTCGCTTACTAGGATCTCGGATTGTTGTGAATTTTGAGTGGAAATGTTGTGAGTGACGATTTTTCCGTTTATCATCAAAGCCGTCGAAACTCCGTTTGATAAGGTTTCAAAGGCTAATATCTTCATTTTGTTTTGGTTTTGAGGATTAATTAAAAACCAAATCTTGGCTAGGCGTATCGAGAGAAAATGATGGAATTATTACCTCAAAAATTTCGCCATTTTCTCGCTTCATTTGGTATTTTCCCATCATGATTCCGGATGGGCATTTCAAGTGAACAACGCTGCTATAGCTATAAAATTTATTTGCAGCAATGAGTGGTTGTTCGCCGATAACGCCATCGCCTTTAACTTCTTGCACTAAGCCTTTTTCGTCAATAATGCGCCAAAAGCGACTAATTAGTTTTATTGCCTCAGTGCCATTATTTTCGATTCGAACTTGATAAGACCAAACAAAAAGCTCTCCCGCCAAAATAGATTTATTGTCGAGAAATTCTGGCCAAACAGTCACTATTATTTCGTTAGTGGTTGCGCTATATGGCCGGATCAATGAAGTTGGCGAGTCTTTTAAAAGCTCTTCCTCAAATTTATTCATTATTATTTGTTTTTGGATTAGCTCATTCGGTCAGTCATATCAACAACTCTGACCAATTCTTTTAAATCAATTATTCCAGAAATAACTTTTTCAAGCCCGTCTTCAACCATTGGCACAAAATCGTTTTTTAACGCATGTTCTAGAAGTTCTTTTCGGCTGGCTTCATTGACTATTAATTCGTCAAGTTCGCGATCGAAAGGCAGTATTTCGCTAATCACAATTCTTCCTTTATAGCCGCCGCGACATTTTTCGCAGCCCTCAGCTTTGAATATTTTTTCAACTTGCGAATGTTTTTCTCCTAGGAGTCTTCTTTCTAATGCTGATGGCTCATGTTCTTTCTTGCAATGTGGACAAAGTTTTCGCGCTAATCTTTGTGCCACAATGCAAATCATTGAGCCGGCCATTAAGTAATTTGGAACGCCAATATTCATCAAGCGAGGAATGGCGCTTAAGGCGTCGTTAGTGTGAAGAGAGGTGTAAACTTGGTGACCAGTCATTGCAGCTTGAATTGCGGTAATTGCGGTGTCTTTGTCGCGAATTTCACCAACTAAAATCACATCAGGATCTTGGCGCAGCAAAGCTTTAATTCCGGAGGAGAAATCCATACCAACATCGGTTCTTATATTTGACTGACGAATTAGCGGAATGCGATATTCTACCGGATCTTCGAGAGTCATAATATTTTTATCAATCGAGTTGATATAGTTTAGAATTGTGTAAAGAGTTGTGGTTTTGCCTGAGCCGGTTGGTCCGGTTAAGATTACAACGCCTTCGGGGCGCTGAACTAATTTCTTGATTAGCTTAATGCTTTTTTCTGAGAAGCCTAATTTATCAATCGAAATGATGGATTGTTTCTCGTCTAAAATACGCATTACGATATTTTCCGAGTGAATTGTTGGCTGTGTTGAAACGCGAAAATCGATTTTTCGACCCAATATTTCAGAGTCAATGCGACCATCTTGCGGCTTTCTTGTTTCGGCAATATTCATGCCCGACATAATTTTAATACGAACCGAAATTGCTGGCCAATAATCTTTGTGAATTGATCGAATTTGCATCATTTTGCCGTCGATTCGATAACGAATACGCAAAAATGAATTTTCAGGCTCGAAGTGTAAATCGGAAGCGCCGCGATGGACGGCGTCATTTAAAATTGCATCAACCAAGCGCACCATCGGACTTTTATAGTCTCCGCGTAATTGCGTTTCGTCACTTACTTTATTTGCTCCAATTCCTTCGATTTCTTTTAAAATTCCTTCGATCGACATTTCGTAGTCGTAATATTGATCAATGGCACTCAGAATATCGACTTCTGGAACGTAAACTGGGAGAATGCGAAAATTGGGTGGGAAATAGCGACGCAGTTGGTCTATGGTTACAATATCGAAAACATCCGACATTGCGATTGTTATTGAATTTGAGGTATATGAAACGGGTATTAATTTGTTGTGAATGGCAAATTCTTTTGGAACTTTTTTAACAAGCTTTGCGTCGATGATTGCGGTTTTGATATCGAACTTTTTGATTCCAGTCGATTCGTTTAAAATTTCACCCAAAGCACCTTCGGAAACAAATCCTAAATCTACTAAAATTGCGCCTATTGTTTTGGCGTCTTTAAGGTGAGATTGTTCTTTTAAGGCGATGGCTAATTGATCTTCCGAAATAACCTTTTTTTCAATCAGGCGCGCGCCGATATCCGACCCTGCAATTGTGGCAACCATTATTAATGAGGATTAATTTTCTTGATAAGGAATTTGGAGGTTAAAATAATGTTTTTGATTACAAGTTTGTCAAGAAACCAAAATCCAAATAATCCGCAATTTTTTATCCCAAAAACCTCTTAAAATGTTTTGTAAAAAGTTGGTTTTGTCCCCGAATTATTAGTTAAATTTTTTCATTTATGTCAGTTGTTGTTCGTTTTGCTCCTTCGCCAACGGGTTATCTTCATATTGGTGGCGCTCGCACCGCTTTATTTAATTATCTTTTTGCTCGTCATCATGGCGGCAAATTTTTGCTGCGAATTGAAGATACCGATAAAGAAAGATCAACGCAGCCGGCAATTGATGCGATTTTGCAAGGCCTTGATTGGCTTGGTTTAAAGCATGATGAATCTTATGTTTTGCAATCGCAAAATCTTGAGCGACACAAGGAAATCGCTTATGAATTGCTTGCGAAAAACCAAGCTTATCTTTGCTATACTTCGGCGGAAGAATTAGACGAAATGCGTCAGAAAGCGGAAAAGAAAGGCGAAGTTTTTCGTTTTAAAAGTCCTTGGCGAGAAAAGGCGATGTCGCAAGCTTCGTCGATAAAGCCAGTTATAAGAATCAAAGCGCCAATTGAAGGTGAGAGCGTTATTGAAGATTTGGTTCAGGGCAAAATTCAGGTAAAAAATTCAGAATTAGATGATTTAGTGATGTTGCGTGGCGACGGTACACCAACTTACATGATGGCCGTTGTTGTCGATGATCGCGATATGGGAATTACCCACATTATTCGCGGCGACGATCACTTAACTAACGCATTTCGACAAAAAGTGATTTATGAGGCAATGAATTGGCAAGTGCCAAAATTCGCCCATATTCCTCTGATTCACGGCTCTGACGGCGCCAAGCTTTCAAAGCGTCATGGGGCAACTTCGGTGATTGATTACAAAGAAATGGGATATTTGCCAGAAGCGATGCGTAATTATTTGCTTAGATTAGGTTGGTCGCACGGAGATGCTGAAATTATTTCTGATTCTCAGGCGATTGAGTGGTTTAATTTAGAAAAGATTGGCAGATCGCCATCGCGCTTCGATTTTGTTAAGCTGAAATCAATAAATAAACATTACATCAAAGAAAGTTCGGACGAGGATTTATTGCAAATTTTGGGTGAATTTCAAAATCTAAAAAATGCAGAAAAGGCAAGAATTTTGCGCGCTGCAAATTTCGTGAAAGAGAGAGTTGACTTGATTGTTGATTTGCAGAAGGGGTTAGAAATTTATCGCGATAAATTTATTGGCGAGTTTGATGATCAGGCGCAAAAAATAATTTCTGAAAAAAAATCATTATTAATTGAGCTTAAAGATCTTTTTGGCTCTTTGAGCGCTTGGAATCACGATGGCATAAAAGATTCAATTGGCGAATTTGCCGCGACAAAATCGTTAAAAATTAAAGATTTTGGCCCGCTTTTAAGAGTTGCTTTAACATTTTCTGCGGCTTCAGCTGGCGGAGTATTTGATGTTGTAGAAATTTTGGGTCGAGAAGAGGTCATTTGCAGAATTTCTCATGCGATAAGTAAGGCTTAAATTTCGTCGCCTATTGTTCGTTTTAGATATCTAGTTTCGTGATAATTTTTTAAAAAATATGGATAAAAAAGAGTCTTCTTCAAATAAAAATTTAAATATTGCATTGGTTAACAATCAGCAAAAAGTCGCTCTTGTCCACGATGAAGAAGAGGGCGAATGGAAGTTGTTTGATGCATTTTTGGATGAAATCTTTTTGCGGTTGGGAGGTGAGAGCGATAAGCGAGAAATCACCAATTCTTTAGATAAAGCTCTTTTGGCTTTCTTGTTTGAAGCCTTAGAGCGTAACGATATAGATGCTTTTAAATTAATTTTTGAGAATAAAAAAATTGATCTAATAGGCATGGCCGACAAATTGATTGATGTTAACGATAAAATTAATGGCAATAATTTGTTGATGCATGCTGTATTAAATAATCGCGAAGAAATTTTCGAAATACTTTTGGGCGATGAAAATACTAAAGTGAATTTGAAAAATGATGATGGTTTAACTGCTTTAAGGCTTGCTCTGAGGAATAATAGGCCAGAATTTGCGATGAAAATTTTGAATAGCGACAAGTTTGATTTGAGCTTGGAAAACAAAAGCTCGCCATCTTTGATTGAATTTATTCAGCCTTTAAAGGGAGATGAAAATTTTTCTGAAGTTGTAAGTTTTATAGAAAGGAAGGTGGTTCAAAATGCTAAAGGTGATGTTAGTAAAAAAAGGAAAATAGAAGAATCGCCATCGCCAGCTCCATCTACGAATCAAGAATCAAAACCTCTTTTGTCTCGCGATCCGAGTAAATCTCATTAATTTTAAATTTATTTGATCTGCTTTTTTACAAAATTTATTGCCGCACGAATCCCATGAATGTCAATTGTGTGATCTAGATTTGGAAAGGCGTGAGCTTCATGAAAAATTTCTTTTTGAGTAAGAATTTCTTTAGCTTCGTTGAAGCATTCAAAAGGCAAAACTGAATCTTTTTCGCCGTGAATTAGGCATATTTCGGGCTTTGATTTGGCAATTTCGCCAATCATTTCTGGTAAAATAATTCTGCCAGAAAAAGAAATTATTCCTGCTGGTTTTTGTGGCATTATTAAGCCTTGATACATTGCCATCATTCCGCCTTGCGAAAATCCAGCGATAAAAAGCTGGCTATAAGAAAGATTGAAGCGGGCTAGTTGTTGTGAAATAAAATCGGTTAAAAGCTTGTTGGCATTTTTGATTGCATAGGCAATTTCATTTAAAGGTAGGCGATTGGCGCCGCGATAAAGCGAGAACCATTGATAAGAGTCAGGAAAGCCGCCCTCCCATTCTTCTGTTGCGTTTGGTGAAATGTAATGAGCGTCCGGTAAAACATGTTCAAATTCGTGAGCCAGGCCAATTAAATTCTCGCCATTCGAGCCGTAACCATGCAAGAAAAAAACTAGATATTTGGGATTTTTTGTCTTGGAATATTCATGAAAATTTGTTTTCCACATAAGTTATATAATCAATAAAATCAGGGGTTTAGAGGCGAATGCTCACTATCGATAATCTTTCGCTTTGCAAAGATGACAAGAAAATTTTTTGTAATTTAGGTTTTTCAATTAGCACTTCCTCGGCTTTGATAATAAGGGGTAAAAATGGTTGCGGCAAAAGTAGTTTATTGAAAATAATTGCCGGAATTTCGGCTTCTAGTGCGGGCAAAATTCTTTGGGGAGGTGTTGATGTTGAGCAGATGCGCACTGATTTTAATGGCGATTCGCAATTTTTGGGTCATAAAAATTTTTTAAAACCAGAATTAACCGTGCGCGAGAATTTGGCTTTTTATTCAAAATTAAAAGGAGTTGAGGCTGCTTTAGAATTTGGAATAAATTTTTTTGATTTAAGTGGCTGTAGCGAAAGCAAGGTAAAAAATTTATCTGCTGGCTGGCAAAGAAGAGTGATTTTGGCCAAACTTTTATGCTGTCCGGCAACTTTATGGTTACTTGATGAGCCTTCTAATAATCTTGATTTGGATGGTCGAAAAAAGCTTTACGAACTAATTAAAGGAAGAATCAAAGAAGATGGTTTGGTTATAATGGCAACGCATGATGAGATGTTTTTTGACTTGGGGCCGCAAGTCAATTTGGAAGATTTTCAGGCGGTTTAATTTTTGCGATTTGCAATAAAATTGAGCAATTCTTTTAAAATTAGCGCCTTCTCACCAAAAATTTCGAGATGTTTTTCAGCCTGAATTTTTAAGAGATTTAACTGTTGATTGGCCTTTTCAATGCCAAGTATATCAACGATGCTGGCATTTTCTGGTTTTTGATGATGAGTTTTTTCTTCCAGTTCGTGATGGTCTAAAATATCGTCTTTTATTTGAAAAACTAAGCCAAAATCATGAGCAAAATTATGTAAGGCAGATTTTTCCTGCATTGTTGCATTTCCTAAAATTGCCCCCATTTCTACTGAAGCCATGAATAGTTCGCCAGTTTTTAGGCGATGCAGTCTTACCAATTCGTCTTCTGAAATTTTTTGGCGCGCTTTTTCTAAATCAATCATTTGTCCGCCAGCCATTCCCAAGAATCCAGAAGCTTTTGCTAAGGTTTTGATTAAGGCGCAGCGAATCGAGGCGTCTTTATGTGTTTTTGGTTCTGATAAAATTTCAAAAGCGTAAGTTAGAAGCGCGTCTCCAGCTAAAATTGCTGTGGCTTCGTTAAATTTTTTATGATTTGTGGGCAAGCCGCGCCTGATTTCATCGTTATCCATCGCTGGTAAGTCGTCATGAATTAGTGAGTAAACATGGATGAACTCGATGGCGACGGCTGCGTTTATTGATTCTGCTGCGTTTGCGCCAAAAATTTGCGCCGTATTCATTAGCAAAAAGGGGCGAATTCTTTTTCCGGAAGAAAGTGCCGAGTAGCGCATTGCTTCAACTAAGCGCGAGTCGGAAAAGTTTCTTGGCAACAACTCTTCCATTTTTTCTTGCGTTAAAATTGAGCAAACTAAAAGCGCTTCCTTTAAAACTTGGCTAAGCATTGGCGAAATTATTTCAAAATTTTGGCTAAATATTTTCCAGTTACTGATTTTTTGTTTTTAGCAACTTCTTCAGGAGTTCCTTCGGCAACGATATAGCCGCCTTTCTCGCCGCCGCATGGACCAATATCAATAACATGATCGGCGGTTTTTAGCACGTCCAAATTATGCTCAATTACCAAAATTGAATTTCCGGCATCAACTAAAGTATGTAAAACTTTTAATAGCTTGTTGATGTCTTCGAAATGCAGACCTGTTGTTGGCTCGTCTAGAATGTAAAGAGTGTCTCCGGTAGCTTTTCTACTTAATTCTTTCGCCAATTTAATTCTTTGCGCTTCGCCACCAGAAAGAGTTGTGGCGCTTTGTCCAATTTTCATATAGCCCAAACCAACATCGCACAAGGATTTAAATTTTTCATGAATATGCGACATATTGCCAAAGAAGCTACAAGCGTCGTCAGCAGTCATTTCTAAAATATCTGAAATTGACTTTCCTTTGTACAAAATTTCCAAAGTTTCGCGATTATAGCGCTTGCCATGGCAAGTGTTGCAGCGCACATAAACATCAGGCAAAAAGTGCATTTCAATTTTAATGACACCATCGCCTTGGCAGGTTTCGCAACGCCCGCCTTTCACATTAAATGAGAATCGACCAACTTTATAGCCGCGCGATTTTGATTCGGGCAAGTTGGTGAAAAATTCACGAATAAAAGTGAAGGCTCCAACATAAGTGCAAGGATTTGATCGTGGGGTTCTGCCGATTGGCGATTGATCGATTTCAATGATTTTATCGATAAAGTGAAAGCCGGTAATTGATTCAAAAGGTCCGGGAACGGCCTTCGCTTTGTTAATAATTTTATTTAAGGCGGGATAAAGCGTTTTTATGATAAGGCTTGATTTGCCGCCGCCAGATATTCCAGAAACTGCTGAAAATATTTTTAGTGGCAAATTAAGGGTCACATTTTTTAGGTTATTTAAAGTGGCGCCTTTGAGGGTAATCATTTTTTTTGGGTCAATTTCGCGGCGTTTTTTTGGAATTTCGATTTGTTTTTTCCCGCTTAAATATTGGCCAGTAACGCTTTTTTTATCTTTTATGACTTGTTGCGGAGTGCCGCATGAAATTATTTCGCCGCCATGAATTCCAGCTCCGGGACCAACGTCAATTAAATATTCAGCTTCGCGCATCATTTCTTCATCATGCTCAACAACTATAACAGAATTTCCTAAATCGCGTAAATTTTTTAAAGTTGTTATTAGTTTGTCGTTGTCAGACTGATGCAAGCCAATTGAAGGTTCGTCTAAAACATAAAGCACGCCAGAAAGTCCAGAACCAATTTGTGAGGCGAGGCGAATTCTTTGAGCTTCTCCGCCCGATAATGTTCCGGCTTCGCGATTAACTGTTAAATATTCAAGTCCAACATTTTTCAAAAAACCAAGGCGGCGCGTAATTTCTTTTAATAATCTTTCTGATATCTGCTTTTGCATGTCATCAAGATATTGTGGCAAAAGTTCAAACCACTCAATTGATTTATCAACCGATAAGCGACTTACTTCGCCAACATGCAAGCCGTGAATTTTAACCGATAAAGCTTGTTCATTTAGACGATTTCCGTGACAGCTTGTGCAAATTTTTAAAGTTTGGAATTTTGCCATTTCGTCGCGAATTGATT
>JACCEB011502835.1_pt1 | contig 21483 bp, 26 predicted proteins | sample 7454761 | NCBI WGS metagenome assembly JACCEB01 (sample SAMN15323454, study PRJNA562643) | freshwater metagenome | isolation source: river surface water | place: USA:Blue River Watershed | collected 2017-08-18 | reverse complement strand
GAAGTCATCATGCTAGCATTGGCCTTTTTAGCACCACGACAGGTAAGACATCCATGGGATCCCTCAACGACCACCATCACACCGGCAGGTCTCAATTCCTCTTTAATGGAATTCATGATTCCAGAACACATCCGCTCCTGAAGCTGAGGGCGTTGAGCATGAAGATCAACAATGTGGGCCAGTTTTGATAGGCCAACAACGCGCGAGTTTTCGCCATGACTAGTATCAGGCAAATATCCCACGTGTGCCTTACCTATGAACGGAAAGAAATGATGACTGCAAAGTGAGGTGTATTCAATGTCCTTAAGAATGACGACTTCATTATAATTTTCAGCAGGAAAAGTGGTGGAAAAAATCTCTTTCTGGCTCGTTCCAAGACCAGAGCAGACTTCAAGTAAGGCCCTCGCCATTCGATTAGGCGAACCAATTAAATTCTTATCTTCTAAATCAAGATTAGGAAAGGCCATCTTAAGACCTTTGAGAACCTTATCGTAACCATCCGCCATTACCTCTCTGGCTGCATTTAATTCAAGAGCACGTTTTTTATATAAAACAAGCTCCTGATCAAGAAGTTTTTCAGCATCTTTGGCAGAAGCTAATTTACGGGCGAGATCTTTATTGAACGATGATTCGTAGGCCATAGTATCCTCATTTAAAGTTATCCTGACCTTACACTATAAATTTAGTTTTTCCTAATTTAACTATGGGTAAGCAAGAATCTTTTACACGGAATAGGCCTAGACTTTTCCTAGATGAGTTTTGATACAAAAAGAGGGGGCGCCAAAGGCATCCCCCTCTGAGACCGGTTATGTAATGAAAAAGATTACAGGTCCTTATCATGAAATGAAGTAACTCCTGTTAGCCTCATTGCACTTACGGTAACCAACTTTACCGGCGAATTGAATTTTAATGGCATCAGCATGGATAAAGAATGATGAAAATCAGATAGTAAAAAAATTCTTCTAAACGTCTGCGTTCCGTTTATTCATTTCAGAATAGAGAACACATTTTCAATGAAACAAATCAATCAATCTTTCAACGTAAAAACAAAATCTTAAATAAAGAAATCTAACACAACATTCATCACAACAATCAAAATAGAACTCATCGTTGAAGACAAAAAATAAAAAGTTAGAATATCTAAAAAAAAGGAATTTTCTTGGCCCAAACAACTGCAATTTTGTTTTTATTATTTTACTTCGGAACACCATGCCAAGTAGAGGCTAAAAACTGGGAAGCAAAAGTAAGTTTTATTAATTTCAATAATCAAGAAATTAAAAAGGTTGAAAAAGCAATTATCGCGATCAAAGAGATCATCAAAAGTGATGATCTTGAGAACCGTATAAAGCACTTTATGTTTAATAAGAAAAAAATATTTCATGAGAACGATGGTTTTACAAATGAGGAGATCTACCAAAAAATCATTGATGCCGCTGAAGTCTTAGATAATAGAGATCCAGACAGTATAATGGAAATTGAGCTAGAACTTTTTGAATACTCTTCAAAAACCATTGGCTATACCTATCCCGACACAAAAAGAATCTGGATCAATAAAAAATACTTTTCAACCTATTCAATTCAACAGGTCGCGAACAATTTAATGCATGAATGGATGCATAAATTGGGATTTAATCATGGGGCAAATTGGGATGAAAGGAGAGACTATAGTGTCCCCTATGCCGTTGGTAATATCTTCGAAGATTTAATTGCAAAGAGATTTGAGCATAACCAATAAATCATTTATCTAAAGATAAATTAACTCCCCTTTATCTCTTCAGAGTGAAAAGATAAATTCGCCAAAAATAAGGGGGACGTATGCAAGTTTCTGAAGTCATGCACAAAGGGATAAATACAGTACAGATAAGTGATTCTATAAGAAAAGTCGCTTCTCTCATGAAAAGGGAGGACATAGGAGCAGCTCCCGTATTTAAAAATGAGCGCCCTGTTGGTTTTGTCACTGATAGAGATATTGTGATTAGTAGTATCGCGGAAGGAAGAAATCTAGATGATTCAATATCGCACGCAATGAGACACCAAATCTTTTCGGTCCATGAGAAAGATGAAATCTCTATTGCTTCAAAAATAATGCGCGAAAATCAAGTTTCAAGACTGTTAGTCCTGGATGACGGCGAAACTCCTGTAGGCATGGTTTCTATTCAAGATATATTTCAACACATAAATGATCTCGAGCTTAAAACAAAAATCATCACCGACATAAAAAGATAGGTGCTTATGAGAGGAACGACTCTTTTTGTTTTCTTTTTGGGATTAATACTCCTGACTGGAAGTCTTAAAAAATCGAGTGTCGCTCCATGGGGTGATCCACAACCTCCTCATCAAGACGATATGTTACAAGAGCAAACGGAAGAGGATGAGGAAGAAAATAGATATGATGTTGAGGAGACAGAATTTCTTGAAGATGAGGAAGATGAAAGCTTTGAAAATAGTACTGAAGAAAACCCTGAGGACAAAAAATGAAATACATAAAATCAATATTGATACTCATGATCTTTCCCTTTACAAGTTTTTCGAATGGGGTTGGAGAAAATATTGATAAATATCCCTTAAAAAAAGAAGAGAAAAAAAGATCTCATGAAAAATTATTAAAGAAAGAACAAATCATCAGACAACAAATGGAAGAAAATCCCAGGAATGAGGCCATCATCAGAAGTTTTGAAGATGTCTCATCCCATGGAAAAATCAACAAAAAATCAAAAGATCAAAAGGCTTCCCAGTAAGCATATCGGATTTCACTTCTTATATAAGATGTTTTCTCCGTCCCTAACCTATCTCTTCTTTCAATATCTCTTGGTTGCCAAAAGTACATTGAGACAGGTATGAGATAGCAATGCTCAGAATACTGATTATTTCGATAGTCATTGTATTTGAAAACAACCGGACAAGATCTCTTGGAATAGATGAACTTATCTGTCCAATCTTTGATTGATTTTATTTCTACCGTATACCTGCGATCTAATATTCTATCCCCTAACCCGTTAATTGAAACCGCGGGTGAAACATGAAACCACCAGTGATAGCGATAGGCGCGAATATAACGTGCCGTAAAAAAAAGGAAGTATTTTTTTGATTTAAGCTGAGAGCGGTTGAACTCTTCCCAAGTCCAGATATGGGCACGGTTATAACATTGAGAGTCCCTTTGATAGTCTCTTCGCATTCTTCTAAAAATCAGAGTTGCCTCAAAGACTGAATTTAATAATGTTGGCTCGTAGGAAGAATTCACTTCAAAAATATTCTCCTCCCTTAATGAAGCATCTAACTGATCTTTCTTCTCTTTAAACGAGCGTACAGAAATAAAATTATTCTGATCATCAGCTTCAATTTCAATACTTACATTTTTTTCTTTACTTTTTTTAAGCGCCACAAGAAATTCTTTATTATGATCATTTAAAAAAATGACGTCTCCTCCCTCGAGCATGATGAGATGAGGAGAACCATCCGTGGACTCGTCAATCTGATGAATCTTTGATTTAAAGGTTTTTGAAAAACACAATAATGGCATGATAAGAAAAAAGAAAAAAGAGATCACTTTCATAAGGCCTCCTTGCTTTAGATGATTGTATCGAGTTGATACACAAGAAAAAAGGAGCAGACTTTAGGGGAATCTTAATTAATAATGAATCTTAGGAGATCAAATTGATATTTTTTGCACTTATCACTACACTTATTGGTATCTACATAGGTGCTCACTTTAGTGATCAACCGACAATCTGGATTTTGATAGGATCGGTATTTACAGCTATCATCGTCCCGTCCAAGGGAATTCTTCGCTGGAAATTACCTTTTACTTTTGCTGCTATCGGATTTTTAAACTTTTTCGTTATCCTAATTCTTATCAGTGATTTACTTCTTTTTGGCCTAGGCCATCACATTCCTAAAAGTTATATTGTATTCAGTAGTCTTTCTTTTTGTATCATCGGTTATTACCAAGGGAAAAAGGGGCCAGTCCTCAATCATATCATTTTACCGGTATCTAAACTTCCTCAGGAATTCGATGGTTTTAAAATTGCTCAAATAAGTGACCTTCACATAGGTGCCATGGTTGGTAAAAAATACGTCCAAGATGTTGTTCATAAAATTAATTCAACAGACTGTCATATTGTGACTCTAACCGGTGATATAGGTGATGGTTTCGTAAAAGATTATCGAGAAGAAATTAATGAAATCAAAAAAATAAAATCTCAATATGGTCAATTTTTTGTTCCTGGAAATCATGAGTATTACTGGAATGGAAATGAGTGGTTAGGGGCCATGAATAATATTGGTGTTATAAATTTAGTTAATCGTGGAAAAATCATTTATCACAACAAACGCCCCTTACTTATAGGTGGTGTGCCAGACCCGGTATCTAGAATAATGCCCGATTTAGATGGGATACTTGATCTAAACAAAGAGGAAAAACCAGATTTCAAAATACTACTATCACACAGACCTGGAATTGCTGATAATGCAGCTCAAGCTGGATTTGATCTCCAGCTTTCAGGACATACTCACGGTGGCCAATTTATTCCCTGGACGATTGTCGTAAAGTGGGTCCACAAATTCCATAAAGGTTTACACAAAGTGGGTTCAATGTGGGTTTATGTAAATCAAGGTACAGGTTCCTGGGGGCCTCAAATACGATTAGGTTCTAAAACTGAAATAGCGATCATAATCTTAAAAAAAGAAACGAATGAAATTACTTCCTCTTAATCGATTTTATTAAGACCGTATCCATAGGAACATTAGCATGTCCGGCCAGGTTACCAGTTTTAACCATTTTAATCCTATTCACGACATGCATTCCAGAAGTGACCTTACCGAAAACAGCATAACCGTGACCATCTGGAGAAGGGTAATTTAAACTTGAATTATCATTCACATTGATAAAAAATTGGGCGGTTGCTGAATCTGGATCCGCTGTTCTTGCCATAGAAATCGAACCCGTATCATTCAAAAGTCCGTTTTTGGCTTCATTTTTAATTGGTTCTTTAGTTTTTCTTTCGATCATTTTTTCGTCATAACCTCCACCTTGAATCATGAAACCATCAATGACTCTATGGAAAATAAGACCGTTATAAAATTTACTGTCAACGTAACTTAAAAAATTTTTTACCGTTACTGGTGCCTTATCCTGGTTTAACTCAACTTCTATCGATCCCATGTTTGTATCTATGATAACAACTGGGCTTTTACCAAAAGCACTAAAGGTGATTAATAATAAAGTCATTAAGAACATTTTCATAAATAGCCCCTCGTCAATTTGAGTACCATTTTTATTTTATGAACGAGGAGAGTCTTTTGTCCATTCAATTAGATAAATACTTTCGTTAGTCTATGGTCCCACAACCAATCGGTATGCTTAACTCAATCGGTAAATTCCATAGACTTGAAACACTATTAGGAAGTTCCCTTAATGAGCTCACGCCTAAAATCACGAGGACTCGGTTATAAAGTTGAAATTTTTCATTAGCATGGAGTTTACTCATTTGGTCGAATGAATCTGGGTCAAAACTAGTTAGATCTTCCCAAAAGTCATATCGACTTGAACTCCTACGGTAATGATAATCTCCACTCTCATTTGAAATTGGCCCAAAATCCATACCCAAAAGCTGCTCACCTAAATCACTATCTAAAGGAACTAGAACATTTCCAGAAGCCGCTAATAATTCATTCACATCAATAATAGAGTCATTATTAAGATCATTCTCCAAAGTAGGACACTTATCTGAGGTTAAAATATATTGAAAATGCTTCACTCCCGAATCAGCACCTTTCACATTAATTTCCGCTACAAATCGATCTTGATTAATCATGAATTTGCCTTCACTTGGTGAGATTTTACTTATATGAGCATTTAATGGATTTATTTTGGAAATAAAGTTCCCTTCCTCATTTTTCAAAAGAAAATCTTCCTTTAGAAATTTTGTTGGGGCATTTGGTTTCCCACAAGAGACTGCAAAGAATAAAAATGTGATGACAATAAAAAAACAATGAAGAATCTTCAGATAAAACTCCTTGAAGCATTTCCTTGAGAAAATGAAGCAAGTTTTAGGCCAAAAATGGGAGCGATTTAATAGTCGTATGATGGGGCAAAATGGGACGAACTATTTACCAAGGGATCTTTTTTCCAAGATAATTTACAAAAGTTCCAGATTGATGGGGAGAAATATCTTGAATAATTTTCCAAATAGAAGAGGCAGAAACACTTGTTTCAAGCGGGGCATTTTCTCCCCCCATTTTTGTTTTAACCCATCCAGGGTGAATCATTAGGGAAATAAGCCATGGTTCATCAATCGACAATGATTTAAAAAGCATATTTAACGCAGCTTTAGAAGACCTATAGCTATAAGACCCTCCAGAAGTGTTATCTTCTACAGATCCCATTTGGCTCGTGATTTGAATTGAACAAGGTCTTTTTGATTTTTTTAACTTTTCTAAAAGTGCGCGCGTAATGAACAAGGGCTTAATTGCATTGATAAGATAACTTTTTTCAAAATCTTCACTGAATTCATCATTTAAATAAATTCCGGCATTATTGATGACAATATCAAGGTGACTCCAGTGATTAATAGCGCTAGAGAGATTAAGATGTACGTTAGATTCAAATAAATCCTGAAAATAGATTTCAAGATGATTAAATTCATTCTTAAGCTTTAATAACTCTTCGGCCTGGATTGGATTTCTTGCTTGTGCTAGAACCCGGTGACCTTTCTGAAGAGCGAATCTCGTAAGCTCTAGGCCAATTCCTCTTGAAGCACCAGTGATTAAGACATTCATATTCTTGTCCTAATGAATTTCCACATCCCCTCGGATAATCTTAGGAATTTCATTAAAAAGATTTTCATTGCAACGCTTTGAGAGAACTCCATAAATTCGACTAAAATCATCTTGAAAACCAACATAGGGAACAAAGGTATAATGATCGTGTTTTAGGGATTCATCACCAATGTTGTATTCAATCTTTAAAGTTTCAAGGGGATGATTGCTATCTATGACAGTAAGATCATAACCATCGAGTCTCTCTACCATGCTGTGAAGTAAAAGAGAGTGGGATGTAATTCCCCTGACTTGGGCCATTAACCAAACTGGAACAGATGTCTGCTTAAAATAATAAAAAACATTATCCATTCTTTTTTTCATTTCAAAGGGATCTAATGATGATTTGCCAGAAATCCCTCTGATCCACTCAAAGTTAATGAAGCCATCAATTTTTTGCCAAACATTAAGCATTCTTTGAGTCACAATTTTATGCTCTTTTGTAAAACTCTCAAAATCACTATAACCTGGAATAACAACAACCTTATTCATATCTCTTATAGTGTTCAAAATCTTATAGGCCTCTTGGCTTGAAGGAGGGCTTAGTTCTGGATTAAATTCGACCAAGTAGACAGAAGCTCTTTGAAGTCGGCTGTGCCACCAGCAAACACCTCCATTGAAAAGGCCTCCATTATTCTCAAACGAAATCCTACTCGAAGGAGATAATAAAGCTGCCTTGATGTAAGATTGATCTCTCTGGCAAACACTCTGGGCAAAGAGAGATTTAGGCACTAAAAGCACGATCATCATAAACAAAAGATTCTTCATCCTGATATTCTAAAGAATCTTTTGCCCAAATGAGAACAAGATGTCAGAAAATTTAAGGAGTTATTCAACTCTTTTTACAAAATTAGATAATTTTCCAGTCAATCTTGGAGGAAGCAGATTAAAAACCATCTCGAAGGTATTCTGTAGGAGTCCATCATTTTCGATTTTAACCTTGAGTTCTTGGAAGGAAGTCTCTAACAAGGCTGACTCATCTTTAGTAAAAGCATTCTTTGCCTCACTGAATAAATCCATCTCCTCGTTTTCTATATGCTGAAAGATTAAGTTTTTTAACTTAATGGCCGTCGGTAACCAATGGAGGTTAAATTTATCTAAAACTTGAAGTGATCTAAATAATCCCTCAATTTCGATGTGTTCTTGAAAAGCATGATAGAGTAACTTTTTATCTGCTTGAACTGCCCTAAGAGTATTATAAAAAATAGATTCTTCTGCCCTAATATGGGGAATCAATTGGTTTCCCAGATCTTCAATTAAGGTTGAGCGATAATGATCATCTTTATCTAAAATGATAAGTTCTTCTAAAATCTTTTTTAATTTTTCATGGTCATTTTTTAAAGTTTGATAAATACTCATCGCCATCCTTTTTCTAAAAAAATCATCGCAACTTTGATGCCAATTCTAAAAAAAGAAGTGAATCATTTTAACACCCCATCACTTCACAAGACCAAAAGCAAAATCTTAAACTCCTCACAAAAGGGAGTGTTATGAAGCTCATTCTCATTATTATTCTGTTTTCTCCTTTAACTTTTTCTCAGTCATACATTGATGAGACCCCAGATACCTTCGAGGAAAATTGGAACCAAACCAGCTTCGAAGAACCTCACCTGAATTGGGAGCAAAATGATGAAAATGATCCTTTTTTAGAATTAGGTGGTTCGGAAAATATTAATTATGCCGAAGATCATTATTATGAAGAAAAAACAGAATTGATTAATGAAATAAATGATCCACTATAATTAAATCATTAAAAACTTCAACAACTCCTGGAACAAACTGAATAACGTCCTGAGCGTAGTTTTTTTCTTTTGGAGATTTTACACTTCCCTTAAGGGTAACTTTACCGTCTTCCACAAACACTTCAATTCTTGAAGCATCTAGTAACGTACTCCTGTAGAGAGACTCGAGGACACTATGTTTTACCCTTTCATCTAGAAATATTCTTTGATTACCAAATGTAGATTCAAGCTCCTCAGGTGAATGGCGAAAAATAACTTTTTTACCAATTTTTTCTAAATCATAAGAGGTATAGTGCCTCTCCGAAAGTCTTATGTTCTCTTCTTTGTGTTTCATATGGCCTCCTTTTCATTAAAACAGCAAATCTTGAACCAAAAGCCGTTGAAAATGCCAAAATTTTTGACAGTTTGAAGTTAACTTTTATAGGGAATCTGGCCCAAAGACCGAAATTTGCTAAAATTTTGCTATGACAATAGTTTTCCTTTGCTTCATGGTTATTTCACAACTGGTGGCCCAAGTTGACCACAACGCTTCTCCTGAAACGAGGGAGCTTTATAAAAGACTCAACGATGTAAGCCATTCCATTAATACCAATCAAAAAATTCTTCTCGGGCAGCAAAATGCTTTTTTTGAAGGAAGAGGCTGGCGGTATGGAAACCAAGAGGTAGGGACTGATCTAAAATCTGATATGAACGAGGTCGCTGGAGTACATCCCTCCGTTTATGGCATAGATTTTAGCGAAATTGGTGATTGGAACAGAGAGCTCATCAAATATCAAATCCAAATGGTGCACAAAAAGGGTGGCATTATTACCATTTCTTGGCATATGAGAGCATTGATTGATGACGGCAAGGGAGATCAATCCTCGAAAGATAAGTCTACAAAAATTGTCCATAGAATTTTAAAAGGTGGTGATCACCATCACATCTTCTTAAAAGAATTAGACAGGCTCATACAATTTTTAAAAGAAATACAAAATATCCCAGTTATTTTTCGTCCATGGCATGAGCATAATCACTCCTGGTTTTGGTGGGGAAAAAATCATTGTAAGAAACAAGAATTTATTCAACTTTGGCAGTCAACCGTTGAGTATCTTGATAGGAGAAATGTGCATAATCTTCTTTATGCGTACTCACCTACTCAAATTGAAAGTGATTATCTAGACCGCTACCCTGGTGATAACTACGTGGATATCCTAGGTGTTGATCACTACTTCTATAACAAAATCTATGATATCGCCCTGATAGGACTGAATCCTTTAAAAAAATATAAAGAAGGAGTGATTTGGCTATGTGAAGAATCCGTTAGAAGAAATAAAATACCAGCTGTTACGGAATTTGGACAAGAGTCATCTCATTACAATAGATTTTGGACAGACTATTTCGGAAAACCTCTCATGAAAGAAGGTATGGAAGAGTTATCGTTGACGAAAGAAGCTCCCAAGAAGGGACCTGCCTATATTATGCTTTGGAGAAACGATAAAAATGACCCTAAACATTTCTATGGTCCAGTACCTAACCATAAAAACAATGATAACTTCAAAGAACTTCTAAATAATGACATTTTCGTAGGTCTATAATTATTTAAACGTTAAAAGGTTTTTGACATCGACCACTCCTGATATGTTTTCAACTGATGAGTGAACCAATTTCTTCATCTCAATATTTGAAACAAATCCTTTTAAAATAACGATCCCTTTTAATACCTCAACACTGATCTCAGTGGGATCAATTGAGGAATTTAATCGAAGAGTTTCAGAAACATCTTCAAGAAGAGCATGATCATCTCTTAAGTAACCTCTGGGACCTTTTTCCACATGACTTCCATCATGATCCATGAGACCACCGCCGTGTTTTCGAAATCCACTTGATATGGGTTGAACTGATTGTTGATCTGAAGCTTCTTTTGCTTCGACAGATTTTGTCATGCCATACTCGAACCTTGAATGCCTAAATTTATCTAACTTAATACCAAATCTTCCACCGTCCACAATTTTTCGTCTCATAGAAACTCCTTTAAGTTAATCAAAGGCCTAGGTCTCTAAAAACACTCCTTTGATGTCCTTTCGTGTGCAGAGGTCTAAAAACAAATAGTTCATCCAACAATTCTGAAATACCAAATGTTTTCTTTAGGCCACTTAAAATTTTCTTCTTTAATTTTTTTGAACTAACTCTCCCAGATAAAATAACTTTACCATCCTCAACAAAAAGACCTGCATCCATTAAATCAGAGCTTGAGAACTGGTTAAGATACTGAAGGATCTTTTTCGTAAGTACTTGGTCTTCAATTGAAGGTGGATGTTTATTTGTGACCATGACTTATCTCATTATCTTCAATTGGTTTTGAATATCTTCAATGCCAAAAATATCTTCAATCAACAATTCAGCTCTTTTTTTGTCTTTCCTTGAATCAACGAAACCACGTAAATAGATGACATTATTAAAAACTTCGATATTTATATTTGAAGAGTCAAGGATAGGATCCTGATTCAATAGAAGCCTCGCCTCATCTTTTAATTTTTGATCAGATCTTCTGTAACCTTTTGGTCCAAAACCATAGTAATTACGCTTAATTTCATATTGGTCTCTATAACTTGGATCAAAATCTGATGAATAAGAATTCCTCTGACCCGAATCAGAACTAGGCCCGTCTTCAAACTCATCATAAGAGTCAGACTCCCTAAAAGTCTGATTTAATTCGGAAAAATCCTTTTTAAATTGAGTCATAACTCCTCCCTCATTTATCCCCTAAAACTTAGAAGCAATAAATTTGCCGAAAAAACGATCAGAAAAGGTCTGAAAAAAAAATGAAAAAAATGAGTCTTTTTCTTAAGAAGTGCCAAAAAAAAGTCTCAAAATTGAAAAATTGATCAAAAAATATTTAATCAGCTTAATAATAAATCATTGAAACTTCATTAGAGAAAAAAAACTTCATCACGAATAAAAATTACGAATAGAATCAGTCCATACCAACGAAATATCAACCTTGGATAAGGAGGAACGTTTATGACAGAGTTATCCATATTATTGGAACACCACCATTGGAAAAGGTTGATACAGAATTTTAGCCCGGGTTAATGACTTCCATTTTTTATTTAAAACCTTTTATCAAATTTATTTTGATTATATTAAGCCGCTTTATTGTAAGCGGCTTTTTTTATTTTTGAGGTAATCTTAAGCTGACAGAAGGACCGAAGAGGGACAAATTCCATTTGAGGAATTTTAGTCATCTCCTAGGATATCTGATGTTGGCAATATTACTTTTAATTGTAACTCTTTTTTCTTTTGCTACTGACAGGATTGAAGATATAGACATCGGTGATCAAAATGAACCAGTTTTGTTATTCTTAACGAATGGTAGGGTCACAGCTCTAGATAAAGATAAAGCCTTCAGAGATAAAGAAGTCATAAAATTTCTTAAAAATAGAAAAATTAAGAAATCATTCTACTTCGTCCAAGAACAGTATTATAAATCAGTTTTAGAAAATAGTTATCAAGTTGAAGATCTATTTAATTCCGCAAGAAGAGAATACAAAGAAGACTCCCAATGCTATCACCGCGCCCATGTTTGGGCCTATGAATGGAGAAGACTTGGTATTTATTCTACAAAAACATGGTTATTTTTCTCTAAAAGGTACATCAGAGAACACAATTTTCAATGGTGGTTTCATGTCGCCCCTTCAGTTCATGTGAAGACTGAGGAAGGAATCAAAGAAAGAGTTCTAGATATTAAATATGGGAAATCACCTCAAAAACTAAAGGATTGGACAAATATATTCATACGTGATGGTTCAGATTGCCCCATCGTGGAAAGATACACCGACCAAGCTGATTTTCCAGAATCAAACTCATGCTACATTATTAAATCGAGTATGTATTACTTTCAGCCTTATGAGTTAGAGCTGCACGAAATAAATAACATAAGAAAAACACATTGGGTTAAAGAAGAAGTTCAAACGTCTTACAAAGATGGATTTAATATTTCGCTATGAAAAACAAAATACATGTTCTCATTTTTATTTCTTCACTTTTAATTTTCCTTACGAGTTGTCAGGACGACGTAAAAAAAAGAACAAGTAAGTTCTATAAAAGTGATCTTGATGGGATATATCTAGCAAAATTAGTCCCTCTAAATCCTGAGATATCAAAATATTTAAATGGCTCATTAACCCTTTTTAAGAATCAAAAGCAACTTATCGCTTCTGTGCGTTTATCGCAAGGCCCACAAAATAGTATTCATGAACAATCGATATATTACGGTAAGAGATGTCCTAACAAAAAGGATGATACAAATGGTGATCGATTTATCGACTCAAAGGAAATAGAAGAAGTTATAAATGAAAAACTTATTCCTCTTGATGACGACCTGTCTTCACAAAGGATGGGAAGCGGAATTTTTCCTAAGTCCGATGAATACGGATCCTATCAATGGTCACGAAATACATTATATGATTTACTCATGAAAGATTTAAAGGACGAGGATCTCAATTTAAAAGATCACCTAGTAAAGTTGAATCCAAAGGAAGAGTTCAAACTCGAGCACCTCATTGTCATTATAAGAGGTGTTCCTTTAAACATAAATATTCCAGAGACAGCATTAGATAAAAATGATCCAGATGGAAACCTTAATTTTCCTGTCGCGTGTGGAGTCATAAATAAAATTTCTAAATCTCCAGGTGTCATAGATAAAGATCGATCTTATGTAGATGAATCGATTGAGATTCCAGATGAAGATGGTTTTGATTTTCCTGAGCGAGAGGATGAGGAAGACGGTAATTATGGAGACATTAAAAATGAGATGAATGAATTTCTTTAGGACCTATAATTTTAATTCCAATATGATTGTTTTTCATAGAATGAATCGCGACAGAGGCGACCTTTTCTCCTGAAATAGGCCTCATACCATAAGTTAAAAGGACATTAGGAATAACTTTTAGAAAAGCATGTGAAATAATTTCGCCTATTCGAGGAACGCTTCTTTGACCTACAAGAGGTCCAGGTCTTAGGATGATGAGTGATTTAAAATCTAAAAAACTCAACTCTTGTTCAAGTTTTCCTTTCATCGAAAGATAGAAAAAACTAGATTGAGGATCTGCATTAACACTTGAAATCAAAACAAGTTTTTTGACTCCGTTTTTTAAAGCACATTTTGCAACGTTATACTGATAATCAAAGTCGACTCTAAACTGTGCTTTTTTCGAACCTGCAGCCTTTAAAGTTGTACCCAAGGCCGAAAACAAAACATCACCCCTTATCAAAGACTCCCATTCAGAAACTCTTTCAAAATCAACCAAGTGAACTTTTATTTTTTCATGAACAACATCTACCTGTTTTCTAGAAAAAACAATAATCTCATCCACCGTTGGTGTATCCAATAGTTTAAGAAGTATCCATCTCCCAACAAGACCCGTGGCCCCAATAACAATCACTTTCATCATTTATATTTTATCATAAGTTGTGATTTATTGCTTATGATGTTTTCTCGTGTTAAAAAATGTTATGGGTAGTAAATGTTGTCATTCAATCTTAAGTGAGCAAGACATAAAGGATCTTTTAACCGATCTTGGTCTTAACAAGACTAAGTTAAAAGTTGAAATTTTACATATTATATCAAAATCCCAAACACCTATTTCTGTTCATGAGATACATAGCGAATTAACTGATAAATGTGATATCTCTTCAGTGTTTAGATCCATTTCTCAATTCAAAGAGAAGAAATTAATCTCTGAGGTGAATCTAGATGAGGGCTTTCTTAGATATGAACTGACCTCATTGAAAAAAAATCATCACCACCATCATATTCTATGCAGGCAATGTGGAGAGATTAAAAATCTTGAAGAATGCGATCTTGATATCTTTGAAAAAGCTCTCTCTAAACTTGGTTATACGCAAATGGAGCATAGACTTGAGTTTACTGGTCTATGCTCTAAATGTTCTCATACATTTAAAATTGCAACTGGGCACCAAGAATAAGATTTCTCCCAGGTAGTGGAGCCTTATCCTTCAATGTTGAGACATGATTTCTTGCTTCAACATCAAAAATATTTCTCACTCTCGCAAAGAAATCTACGGAAGTTAAGTTTCCAACAACTTTGTAGGTATAACCAAGATTTGTGTAAATATAGTCTTGCGTTCTTGTCTCGGTTGGAGCCGTTTTTGTTTGATCTGCAACATACTGTGCCTCAATATCGGCAACCCATTCATCAGTTTCAATCTCAAAACCAGTTGAAAATCGTGGTGGTGATATTCTTGGTAAATTGTGACCTGTATCCATGTTGCGAGCATGAATAAAATCAAACTTATTTGTTAAATAAAGAACGCCTCCAGAAAATTTTTGCAGTTCATTTTTGTTATCAAGATCAATTCCATAAAAAAGAGCATCCACTTGTTCATAATTTAAAATGGGTAGATTATCGACATCGACCTGACCATTTGGATTTAGACTGATGAAATCTCTAAATAATTGTGAGTAAATACTTCCGGTAAATTGATTTTGAGAAGTTGTGTTTTTAAGAGTGACTTCAAAGGCCGTCGCTTTTTCTTTTATGAGATTTGAGTTACCTATCTCATTTGTTCCCGTCGCTAAATGTTGTCCATTTGAATAAAGCTCCTGAAATGTTGGGGCCCTTTCCGTGTAAGATAAACTCGTCTCAAGGGTATTCTTTTTACTAAAATCATAACAGTGCCCGATTGAAGCATTATATCCAAGATAGCCCTTTTCATCTTGAGCACCAAAATTAGTGGATTTTTCTTTTGATATCTCATGATTTTCTAACCTCGCTCCAAAGCGAAAGGCATTTTTCCCTAAGGAGAGTTGTTGAAAGCTAAAGAGAGACCATTTATTAGTCTTGGAACTTGGAATAAAGGCTTCATCCCCTACTGCTTTAAAGTTAAACATTTGGGATTGAAGACCAGTCACACCATCCCACTGATCTGATTTGGTGAGTGCCTCGAGTCTTGATTCATTTCCCTCATTACTAAAAATTGTACCGGTAGCGCCGTCTTCAAGTTCTTTATGAAAATAATCAGATTGAGCTGATTTTAATTTCCACTTTCTCACACTGCTACTCTCCGGTCGAAACTCTCCATGAAACTCGAACCTATTTTGAGTCATATCGATAGATACATTTTCATCAGCAACACTTCCGTAAAGAGTATTGAAATGATTAAAGGATAGGCCGTAATATCCACGATCGAGAATTTTGGATACTCCAACAGCTAGGTTATCTTGCTTATTAAAGCTGTTTTTAATTTTATCTTTAGGGTCTGAAGTTGGAACTTTCACATCACCTAAATTTCTTGTCGAACCATCGAAATGAAACATCGTTTTATCAGCACCATAATTTAAGTGAAGAGCATTACTGACTCCGTTATTAACTGTCTCTCCTTGAGAGAGAAGTTTTGAGAAAAATCCTTCTTCATATTCATAATGAATTCTATTTGTCACAAGATTGACGACACCTCCAACAGCAGAAGACCCGTATAGAAGCGCCATAGGTCCACGAACAATATCCATTTGATCAATGGTGAGAGTGTCGACAGGTATAGCGTGGTCTAAACTTTGGGTTGAAGCGTCTAGTGTGCCCAAACTATTTTGAAGAACTCTGATTCGGTCTCCGTCTAACCCACGAATGACTGGTCTAGAGGCATTTGGCCCAAAACTCGTACTTTGAACTCCGGCCTCGGAGGCCAGGGTATCACCAATACTAGTTTGTCTTTTTTTTGTTAGCTCACTTCCTTTAAGTTTTTTCACGCTGGGAACGAAATCCACAAGACCCTGAGTTTCCTCACGCTCTTGAACCTGGATCTCAGATAGTTTTTCCTCATGGGCATGAAGAGACACCGAAAAGAGAAGAAAAGTAATAAATGTTATTGAAAATAGATTCATAAAAATCCCCAAACTGCAAGTGAGTTGCAATTATATTCGGATGTCTTGGCATCAATGTAAAGCTCAAAACACAACAACGCAAAGCGCTATTTTGAAGGTTTTATAAAATATTTATAAACCAAAAAAATAGGTGCCTCCCATTCGAAAAGAATTTTGCTACATACCCAACATGAAATTTACACCATTTGCCCTAGTAATCCTTTTTACTTCTCATTCTCTTTTGGCGGAGAACATTCCGGGTCAGAATTTATTAAGCTATTTTTCTGCCAACTGCCGTACTCAAGGTGAATGGACACGTGCAGCTCTTGCAGACTCCACCGCTCTCATGGAATCTCTAAGAAGCATAGCTCAAGATCCAGACTGTAAGAGTGTTAGTGGTGCTATTTCCCAGCTTGGAATTCTTAATCAGCAATTAGCAAATCTCAGTAAAACAAATGAAACTCAGTCTAAGATTGCTGAACTCAATGCCCAAGAACAGGAATTACTACTTCAGGTTTCAAATAATACTGATGCCACAACTCTTAGTTCTATCAACGCAAAACTTCGGGACCTTCAGGTAACAAGAGCAGGTTTAATAGGAAAAGATAAAGCACAGGCAGAGTTGGCCGGACCTGACAAGGCAATGATGCTGACTTCTGTTGTTCAGATTGCAAACTCAGCTTTCCAACAAGTCACAAACAATAAGGAGTGCTTAAGAAAGAATCCTGGCATCCTGAATACTGCGACTTCCATAATGTCGGCTGTGGGTGCAACCACCGCTATGGTGAATCCAGCACTTGGTCTTGGCTTAACTGCTGGTTCAGCGTTTCTTGGTGAAACCGTTGAAGGTGTACGGAAGTATTATAGTTCCCGAACGATCAGAAATATCTCTGATAATTCTATCGCAGCAGAAGCTTATAAATGTGCACTTGAAACAATGTCTGAGAGATGGTGCCAAATGCGTGATGCAGAGGCGTTTCTCCTCTTTAAAGCCGAGCAAAGACAACACCCTATCATGTCGAGTGGCCTCGGTACGGCCATTAGACTTAACGACAGAGAATTACCAGTTCTTATTGAGTGGTTAAATAAAATTAGAAGTGGTGTCACCCCAACAACGACTTCAGATGCCCAGAGACAAAGTGCCGTTTTCACTAGAGAAACATATGTCAGATCGCTCGAAGCAAACGGGCTTGGTCTCATTGAAGAAAATAGAAAAATTTACAACACTTATACTGACCTTACGGATCGATGGAACTTTTTAAGAAGTGTGATCATTTCACTTCTACCTGCGACGAACGTACCCTTTAAAAATCCATTTTATGATGTCTATGCACCTGGATATGCTCCATTTTTTCTTATAGGGTTGCTGGATAATGGAGACATTAGAAATTCTCAAGGTCAGTACTTTCCAATTGATTCCTGGAGTAAGCCTAGTGGACTGAATCCCACTTTGGATCTAGTAAAAGAAAAATACATCGAATGGGTTACGAAATCTAGAAATAGAGTTAACCAAGAACTCACCCAAGTATTACAACCTGATGCCCTTCAAACTTTATCCAGTGCCTATGATCGATCAGGAAATAGATGGAAAATCTCTCCTATGGATAGCCTTAAGAGAATTATTGATTTCTTAGAGTCTAATCCTCCATCAGAAAGAGATATCGCATTTTCAAAATTATACTCAAATACACTTACGAAACTAAAAGAAATGTACCAAGTCACAGAGGACGCTGTCATAGGGCAGAACTCTAATGATTTCGAAGATAATACTCCAACGGTAGAGAGAATCTACGAACTCGCACAACTCCGTTATGGAACTGTCGTCATGGAGGCGAGACTTGATATGATCGTGAGATTATCTCTTCTTGAGCTTCTCCAGCATACCCCTTCCCAAGATCAAATCGTTGTGGCGCAACTTCTTGCAGCTGAAAGATTCACGGATTCCATTTCTAAAATGAGTGGGACAGATAATCTTGCTCTCATCCGTGCTGATATTAATAGAGCTCAACCAGTCACTGTTTCAAACTTAAATTCATTTATTGATATTTTCGGAAATAACATTAATAGGATGCTTTCAAAGCTACTTAAAGAAGAAAAAAGCTCTACCGGAACAATTGCAGCGACAAAAAAATATGCTCGAACAGAGTTATGCTTTCTCCTTCTTGCTGTCCCAGATCTTGAAGAAAAAGTTGATGTCAAAAATTTTTGTGAAGGCCTTCAATTACAACCAGTCATCAAAGGTGGCCCTCAGTCTATCAGATTAACTCGAGATTCTTATCGTCTTGATCTCAATGATCGAGCTTGTGAATATAGAGAATTCTTCCGTAAGAGCAAAATTTATGAGACTTGGGGAATTAAATAAGTAAAATAAGACCATGAGAAAAAAATCATGGTCTTTTCTTCAGGCACAAGACGTTGTTGATATTATTGCTCCGGCCTCCTATTCCCCCCAAGAAAAATTTCAAAATGGCATCGATTGGATCAAGCACATTGGACTTGAGCCGAGAATTCCAGCTGATCTTATAAGGCCAGATCTCTTTTTTGCTGCTCCCTTGGAAATTCAATTTCAACATCTAAAAGAAGCTATTTATTCAGATTCTAAGGCCATCTGGTGTCTGCGTGGTGGATATGGGAGTATGAGACTTATCCCTCTTCTTCAAAAACTAAAACCACCAAAGAAACCAAAACTTTTCTTGGGCTTCAGTGATATTACTTCTCTTCATTTATTTTTTTCTCAAAATTGGAATTGGCCAGTCATTCACGGCAGAACGATCAGTCAACTCTCTGTTGATCTAGGAAAAACATCCGACAGATTGTTCTTAAAAAAGATGATATTTGGACAAGAAAAAATTAAAACATTTAGAAATCTAATTCCTTTAAATAAACATGCCACCCAAGCAAAGTCTCTTAATGGAACAATTACAGGTGGTAACCTCAGGATTATTCAGTCCTCTCTTGGAACGGCCTGGGAAATAAAACCTAAAGGGAAAATCCTTTTTATCGAAGACGTATCCGAAAGGGGCTATAGCTTAGACAGGATGTTTGAACAATTAATCCAGGCCCGAATTATTGATAATCGACTAAAAGCCGTCATTTTTGGAGACTTTACTGACGGTAAAGAAAAAAATGGGAACGATCTCACGACTGATGCACTCTTGAGATTTGCAACTAGAGTTCCCTATCCAGTTCTTATGGGAATTCCGGCCGGGCATGGTGAGATAAACTATCCCATCCCTTTTAACGTCAATTGCCAGCTTGATCTTGGGAAAAAAGCCTCAATCACCTGTAATTACGGTGGCCATGAAGGGGAGTAAAAATTTCAAAATGCCTTAAAATAGTTCATGAACTGATTATTTTTATAATAAAAGTTATTCATGAAAAATTACTTCATTTTGACGGCCTTAATAATGTTTTTTTCCATTAACGTATCAGCAAAGAAGCTGGATTTAGAACTTTCAGACGAGGACCTTATTACCCAAGCTGAGGAGACGATAAGTACTCAATCCTCATCTTGTTTAGAACAATATAGAAAATACAGAAACTCCGCTGCCATAAAGTCTGGCCTCGCCCCAATCGTAGGTATTGCTGGGCTTGTGGGAAATGGAATGCTTGCCTTAGGATGGGAATACGGAGGATGGATTGCATTCAAAGAAGCTATTGGTCCTGCATTAACTTCAGCAGCAGGTACAGCAATAAATTTTGTCCTTCCAACGACACTTTTTGGTGGGTACGTAGTTTATGAGACTGTGATGATTTCTCGATTTGTAAAAGCATCAAAATCATATCGACTCGTGAAAGGTTTATACTTAAATGAACCAAATTCTCAGCTCGAGCGACTCGTTGAAAAGGTTCAAAAAAAGCGACCTGATCTAGATTATGAAAAGATCAAAGAAACAATTATTAATGCTGACCAATCTGGGGCCCTGTGCGATGGATCATGGGTAAAAAGGAAATGGAGATTACCAAATAAATATAAGAATTTATCGACATTAAAAGATATTGAAAAAAATATCATTCTAAAAGCAGAAGAGAATAACTCTATTTTACATTAGGATTAATCAATTTTTTCTCCCCAAGAATCTTACGAGGTTTAATTTTTAAATCAAACTTTTTTGTCGCAATTGATTGGATAAAAAGTGCTGCATCTTGAGGAGAATCAGTAAAAAAAAGAGTCTTCGTATCCTCAAAATCAATGGTCTTAGATTCTATTAGAGTTTCAAAAATTAATTTTCTAAGTGGCTCCCAATAGACGGTACCCAGCAAGACAACTGGAAAGTCCTTCATTTTCTTGGTCTGTATCAGCGTAAGAACCTCAAAGAGTTCATCCAATGTTCCAAACCCGCCAGGTAGTGCGATAAACCCATAGGAGTATTTGGCGAGCATGTATTTACGAACCATAAAAAATTTAAATTCCATCCAAACATCTAAATAGGCATTTGGTTTTTGCTCTTTAGGAAGAGTGATATTACACCCCAAAGATAGGCCACCAGCTGCCCTTGCTCCCCTATTGGAAGACTCCATAATCCCTGGACCACCACCAGTCATCACGGCGAACCCTTTCAGAGATAGCTCATGACCTATTTCAAATCCTAAACGATAATAGGGATGGTCTTCATTAAATCTTGCAGAACCAAAAATTGTAACACATGGTCCGATAAAATGAAATTTTCGAAAACCTTTAATCATCTCGAAAAAAACCTCAAAAGCATGGCGAGCTTCGAAGGATCTTGATTTTGGACCTTCAAGGAAAACTCTCTCATGTTCAGTCCTTGAAGAAGTTCCCCAAACTTTCTGATCTAGCGATATTTCATTATTATTTACCATAAAGGAAGATATTACACATGATGAGAAAGAAACCAAAATGAAGATAGGCCAAATAATGATTAAGCTGAAAGACCAATTCGCATGAAGAAATGTCCCTCATTTGAATGAAAAGGAATCAAGATAGCTGGACCTGAATGGAGAGATAGAAAAGAATCTGGTTTTCCGAGGACAACCGAAGGTAGCGCCATTTTTAGACCAAATCATTTTTCATTTAAAGTTAATTTTGCTTGACCGAAG
>JACCEB011904641.1_pt1 | contig 21540 bp, 35 predicted proteins | sample 7454761 | NCBI WGS metagenome assembly JACCEB01 (sample SAMN15323454, study PRJNA562643) | freshwater metagenome | isolation source: river surface water | place: USA:Blue River Watershed | collected 2017-08-18 | reverse complement strand
TAAATTGTAGTGTGGCGAAATGCGTACGCTTGGCAGACGCACCCTCCTGTCTCGGGGGCGAGGATAACGAAACAAAGTAAGGATATCGGGGTAGACCACCAGCTTGCAAGCGCTATTGTCCTTTACCTAATTGCCTCATGGTGGTTCGACTCCACCCACTACAGCATGGACTTGTAGCTCAGTAGGTTAGAGCAACTGACTCATAATCAGTAGGTCCCTGGTTCGAGCCCAGGCTGGTCCACTTAAAAATAAAGCTATGACAGTAAAGACAGTAAAACTCCAATTAGAGCGATCTCAAGAAGAAAATGCTCAATTAAAATTATTAATTAAAGAATTAGAGGATAAAATTACCATACTTGAAGATACGATTGATAAATTAAAATTTCTTAATCATATTCATGAAAAATATAATATTCCAGGTAATTAATTATGCAACATACTCTTTGGACTGAAAAGTACCGCTCACAAACATTAGATCAATATATTGGTAATTCAGAATTAAAAACTACAATCGGTAGTTGGATTGCTAAAAATGATATTCCTCATTTATTATTATACGGTAAAGCAGGTACAGGTAAAACTACACTCGCTAAATTAATTACTCAAAATATCGATTGCGATATGATGTATATTAATGCATCAGATGAAAATGGTATTGAAACTATTCGTGATAAAGTAAAATCATTTGCTTCTACATCTACATTCCGACCATTAAAAGTAGTTATTTTAGATGAATCTGATTATTTAACTATTAATGCACAAGCATCATTACGTAATATAATTGAAACGTTTTCTGCTAAAACACGTTTTATTTTAACTTGTAATTATGTAGAACGTATTATTGAACCATTACAATCTAGATGTCAAGCATTTAAAATCGAAACATTATCTAAACCTGATATTGCTCGTCATATTGCTTATATTTTAGATACTGAAGGAGTTAAATTTAATCCAAAACATTTAGCTGAAATTATTAATAATTACTATCCTGATATTCGTAAAATTATTAATGTTGTTCAACAACATAATATTGATGGTGAATTAATGATTAATAAAATCGATACTAAATTTGATATATCAGAAGTAATTACATTACTTAAAAGTAAACAAGCATTTACATCAGTTAGACAATACTTAGTAGATAATAGTATATCTGATTTTGAACCAATGTATAGAGCATTATATGAGGAATTAGGTAAAGATAATGGCTTAATTACAATGACATTAGCTGATTATCAATTCAAACATGCAACTGTAGTAGATAAAGAAATAAATTTTATGGCGTGTATCGCCTCAATCATAAACATAATTAAATAATGGAACCAGTAAAAATGAACATTAATCTCGAAGATACTACCGAGATAACATGCGACAAATGTGGAAGCAATACATTCCACGAAGCAGTAATATTACGCAGTATTTCACGTTTTATTACCGGAACTGCTCAAGATGGTATGATGCCAATTCCTGTATTTGCTTGTGATAAATGTGGTCACGTAAATGACCAATTTATGCCTAAGTCACAACCAGCACCAGGTGCACCATCAGTTGAAGATGTAAGTGATGCTCCAAGACGTTCACGTTTTCCACGTCCTGAATAATGAATGAATTTTTTAAAATATTAAATTATTTATCATACGATAAAGTACCTTATAGCAAATTAACTGATACTGAAATCAAAAGTATTAATGTTTATATGCTACATAGGTACTTATCTATGAGTTCAGAATATTGTATATTTGCTAATGAAGTACAAGCTATACCTAATTTGACTCCAGAACAAGTATATAATATTTATTTATCATTATTACCTAAAGCTAAAAAATATTTTAAATATACTAAAGCAGCTTCTGAAAAGATAGATAAAGATAAAGTTTCTAAATTATCTTTATTGTTACAAGTATCTCAAAGAGAAGCAAACGATTATCTCGCTTTATTGAGCGACGATCAATTTCAAGATATATTAACCAGTTATGGCCAAAACACAGATACCCGCTCTACTAAAAGAAATAAAAAGCAAACCAGTAAGAGAAATAAATTATCAGTTTGATAAAACAATTTCATATTCTCAGTTTTCAATTTATTCTAAATGTCCTTATCGTTGGGGTCTAGAATATAGAGATGGTCATAAAACATATAAGCCTTCAATGGCAGCAGTTTTTGGAACATCCGTTCACGTTGCAATGCAACATTATATTCAAACTATGTTTGATGAATCAGGAGCAGCAGCTGATCGAGTTGATATTGAATCATTCTTCCAACAGACATTCTCAGACGAATATAAGAAAACATTAAATGAAAATAAAGGAGTTCATTTTTCATCTGCTGTAGAAATGAGGGAGTATTATGAAGATGGATTAGCTATACTCGATTATTTTAAGAAAAATAAATCCGAATATTTTAGTACTCGTAAATGGCATTTAGTAGGTATTGAGATGCCTTTAATTCAAAAGTTACATCCAAAATATCCAAATGTATATTTAAAAGGTTATATTGACTTTATCTTATATAATGAAAATACAAATAAAATAAAAATATTTGATATTAAAACATCTAAACATGGGTGGAAAGATAAAGAGAAAAAAGACGAATTAAAATTACAACAAATTATTATTTATAAAGAATACTTCGGTCGCCAATATGGAATCGATCCAGATAATATTGATGTTGAATTTTTCATTGTCAAACGTAAATTATACGAAAATTTAGATTTTCCTCAAAAACGTATTCAAATACTTGAACCAGCATCAGGTAAAGGTAAACGTAATAAAGCAATAAACAGTATTACTGAATTTATTGAGACTGTATTTAATACTGATGGTACTTATAAAGAAGGTGAATTAGTAAAAAATGTATCTAAAGAATCATGTCAGTGGTGTCCGTTTAAAGACAATAAAGAACTTTGTGATAAAGGTTTGATATCCTAATTCCTATATATATTTATATATATAAAATATATAATAATATGGGAAAAAACAAAGATTTAATATTAACTAGTGTAAAAGTACACGGTGATATATTTGAGGAATTTAAAGTAGCCTCAATCAAAAACAAATTCAATTTACAAAAATTACTTAACAGGTCAATGCATCTTTATTTGAATGATGAAAGTTTCCAAAATATCATTCATAATCATAATGTATTAGTAATGTCAGGTAGTTTATAATAAGGTTATAATTTAAAAATAAGTTATGCAAAATTACATTCCTAAAGATCAAAGGAAAAAAATCCTATTAATGGGCGACGATATTAGATTTACCTCAGGTATAGCTACTATGTCTAAAGAAATTGTTATAGGAACCGCTCATCATTTTAATTGGGTAAATATTGGAGGAGCAATTAATCATCCTGAAAAAGGTCAACGTATCGATGTATCAACAGATACTAATAGACTATCAGGTATTGAAGATGCTTCTGTTTTAATTTATCCATCAGACGGATATGGAACTATTGAGTTTCTTCGTCAAATAATTAGCATCGAAAAACCAGATGCTATAATGTTATTTACTGATCCACGTTATTGGGTTTGGTTATTTGAACATGAAAGAGAAATTAGACAAATGGTTCCAATTGTTTATTTAAATATTTGGGATGATTTGCCTTATCCACTTTATAATAGAACTTATTATGAATCGTGTGATGCGTTATTAGCTATTTCTAAACAAACAGAAAATATTAATCATGTTGTATTAGGTGAAAAAGCTAAAGATAAAATAATTAAATATGTTCCTCATGGTATTAATGAAAAAACATATTATCCATTAGATAAATCAACTGAGGATTTTAAAGAGTTTAAAAAACAAATATTTAAAAATCAAGATAAAGATTTTGTAGTATTTTATAATGCTCGTAATTTAAGACGTAAATCAACTTCAGATTTAATTTTATCATTTAAAACATTTATAGATACATTACCACAACAACAAGCAGATAAATGTGCTTTATTATTACATACAGATCCTGTAGATGATAATGGTACTGATTTACCTAAAGTTGTAGAATTACTTTTTGGAAAAAAACAAAATAATGTATATTTTTCAAATCAAAAAATAGGAAGTGAAATATTAAATAAGTATTATAATTTAGCTGATTTAACTGCTTTAATTTCATCTAATGAAGGTTGGGGATTATCATTAACTGAATCAATGATGGCTGGTACTCCAATACTTGCTAATGTAACAGGTGGAATGCAAGACCAAATGCGTTTTGAAGATGAAGATGGCAACTGGATTAAATTTAATGAAAAATTTGGTTCTAACCATTTAGGCAAATATAAAAAACATGGTAAATGGGCATTCCCAGTATTTCCAAGTAATATATCAATGGTAGGTTCAGTTCCTACTCCTTATATTTTTGATGATAGAGTTGATTTTAGAGATGTAGCTTCTCAATTTGCATCAGCATATGCTTTAAAAATGAAAGATGCTAATGAATATTATAAATTAGGAGACGCAGCTCGTGAGTGGGTAACATCAGATGAATCAATGATGTCATCTCGTAAAATGGGAGAAAATGTTATTGATGGAATTGAAGAAACATTTAAACATTGGACACCACGTCCTCCATTTGATTTTTATAAAATTGAAGATTTAGAAGAAAAACATTTAAAATATCCAGTTTCGCAATATGAATAAACCGTTATGTATAATTAGCTCACCTGTAGATACATTTTCAGGATATGGAGCTCGTTCAAGAGATTTTATTAAAGCTTTAATTAAAGTTAAAGGAGAAGAATGGGATATTAAATTATTATCTCAACGTTGGGGTTCAACTCCATTTGGATTTTTGAATGAAGAAATCGAAGAAGAAAAAGATTTATTAGATCGAATTATAGGATCAGGCCCACAAATTCCATACCAACCAGATGTATGGTTCCAAATTACAGTACCTAATGAATTTCAAAAAGTAGGTAAACATTTAAATATTGGTGTTACTGCAGGTATTGAAACTACTATTTGTGATCCATCTTGGGTTGAAGGATGTAATAGAATGGATTTAGTTATGGTTTCAAGTAATCATGCTAAAACTGTATTTGAAAATTCTAGATTTGAACAAAAAGATAAAAATAATAACCAAGTAGTTAGTTTAGTTGAATTAAAAACTCCAGTTGAGGTATTATTTGAGGGAGTTGATTTAAACAAATATTTTAAATCTACACCTCCTAAAACTGACTTAATTAAATCTATATCATCTATTAAAGAAGATTTTGCTTTTTTATTTGTTGGTCATTGGTTAAATGGTGATTTTGGTGAAGATAGAAAAAATATACCTTATACTATTAAAGCATTTTTAGAAATATTTAAAAATAAAACAAAAGCACCTGCTTTAATTTTAAAAACAAATTCAGCTACAACTTCTCATTTAGATAGAGATAGAATTCTTGAAAAAATTGACCAAATACGTCAATCAGTTAATGGACGTTTACCTAATATCTATTTAATTCATGGTGATTTAGAAGATGAAGATATTAATGATTTATATAATCATTCTAAAGTAAAGGCTATGGTATCGCTTACTAAAGGTGAAGGATTTGGTAGACCATTATTAGAATTTACCTTATCAGAAAAACCAGTAATTGCTTCAGGTTGGTCAGGTCATATTGATTTCTTAAAACCAGATTTATCATTATTAGTAGGAGGTGAATTAAAAAATGTTCATGCATCAACTCAAATGCCTAATATGTTGCTAGAAAGTGCTCAATGGTTTAAACCAGATGATGGTCAAGTAGGTTTTGCTTTTAAAGATATGTTTGAAAATTATAAAAAATATCTAGAATTAGCTAAAAAACAAGCTAATTATTCAAAACAAAACTTTTCAATGACTAAAATGGAAGAATTGTTACAAACGATTCTAAATGAAAAAACTAAACCAGTTCCAAAAATGGTAGGTTTAGAATTACCAAAATTAAGTAAAATTGAATTACCTAAATTAAATAAAATATCATAATGGAAGAATTACATGATTGTCCTATATGCAATACTGAAAAGTCAATTGCTGAAACTAAAATGGGAGGTGTAACTACTTGGATTTGTCAATCATGTGGTTATCAAACTAATGAAGGATTAGTACAAGGAAGTGATTTAGAAAAATCAATATATGAATCTCAACCCGAATTATTTAAAGATTTAAAAGAAGTTGATGATGATAATTTTGTTTGGTATCCATCAGTATTAAATGAAAAAGATAAAGCAATGTTATTTCCTGATGGTGGTAATGTTGAAAATTGGGGTTATAGAGTAGCTAAATATATTCCTGTTAGTTCTGAAGATAAAGTAATAGTAGGACAAACACATAAATTAGATATGAAAAATTCTACATTATTTCCACCTATGATGTTTGGTGCCGCTTTATATTTATATTCTACTTTTTTAAGAGATGAAGATTAGTTATGCAATAACAGTTTGTAATGAGTATGAAGAGATTCAACGATTAGTAGAGTTTCTTCGTACTCATAAACGAGTACAAGATGAAGTAATCATTCTTTATGATCATAAAAATGGGGATGAACGAGTAGCAGAATGGTTAACTAAACAAAATAAATATCCTAATATTCAATTTTGGCGTGGATTTGACTTTGAAGGGCACTTTGCTGACTGGAAAAATAAATTAACTGAATATTGTTCAGGCGATTATATTTTTCAAATTGATGCAGATGAAATGCCTTCTGAGAGTTTAATTAATATTTTACCTCAAATATTTGAAATTAATCCTGATAATGATGTTTACTTAGTTCCTAGAATTAATACTGTTGAAGGATTAACTCAAGAACATATTCAAAAATGGGGATGGAATATAAACAGTGATGGATGGGTTAATTTTCCTGATTATCAATGGCGTATTTGGAAAAATAAACCAGAGATTAAATGGGTAAATAAAGTACATGAACGTTTAGACGGATTCCAAACATATTCACCTCTTCCAGCAGAAGTTGATTTTTGTTTACATCATCCAAAAACAATAGAAAGACAAGAAAGACAAAATGAATTTTATAACAACCTTTAATAAACCTATATATTACATTTGTGGTAAACAATTAATTGAATCATTCATTAACACAAAAAATAATGAAGATCATAAACTAATTATTTTCTTTGAAAATGATGATGATTTATTTACAGATTATTATCCTGAATGGTTAGTTGAATGGAGTAATGAACCTTCATTATTATTTGTAAATTTAATGAATTATGAATATGATGGTGAAAAAATTATTCCTAAATTAGATAAAACATTATCTCCTAAAATATCATTTACAGATGAATACTCAAGTCCTCGAAGTGTAAAATGGTTCCGCCCAGTAGCAGCTATGAAATATGCTTCTGAAATATTAGAAGGAGATTTCTGTTCTATAGATTCAGATTGTGTTTTTACTAATAAAGTAGAAGAATCATTTTTTAAAGAAATGATGAATGAAAAAAACATAGCGTTTTTAGGAAGAGAGAATTTTAAAACTATGAGACATGGAGCATATGATCCTTCAGGTAATTATGTTCATACTAAAACAGTAGAAGCTACTAAAAAAGATACTCATACTGAAACTGGATTTATTTGTTTTAATCGACAATTAGAAGGAACTGATGATTTTATCAATCGTAACTTTGAGTATTGGGTTAATGGAGATATATTAAATTTAGAATTTAAAACTGATTGTCATAGTTTTGATGCTGTTAGGAAAGAATTATTTCTTTCATATCTTAATTTATGTGAGCCGATGGGAGATTTATCTCCAATAGGAAGTAGAGTAATAGAAAATTCCATTGTCGGTTCATTTATGATTCATCATAAAGGTACTATTGGTCCTATTTTATATGCTAATAATTTATTAAAATAATGATTCCGATTTCGATTCCTTACTTATATAAAAACGATAAAAAATATGCTATTAAAGCTATTAAAGATGGATTTATAGGACAGGGTAAATATATTAAAAAATTTGAAGATTCGTTTTCAAACTATTGTGATAGAACATATGGAGTAACATGTTCTAATGGAACTATAGCTTTGTATTTAGCTATTAAAGCTTTAGATTTACCTAAAGGATCTGAAGTAATATTACCATCAATGACTATAGTATCTTGTTTAACAGCTATTACAGAAAATAATTTAACTCCAGTATTTTGTGATGTTAGTTCTACTACGTGGAATGTTAATTTCCATTCAATGGAATCTAAAATAACAAATAAAACATCAGCTATAATAGTAGTAAATACTTATGGCTTAGTTGTTAGATATGATCAAATTAGAGAATTTAAAGCTAAATATCCTAAAATTAAAATAATTGAAGATGCTTCAGAATCACACGGTGGTTCTAGTTATAATAAAAAAGCAGGATCTATTGGTGATATATCTACATTCTCATTCTATTCTAATAAAATAGTAACTACTGGTGAAGGTGGAATGATTTTAACTGATGATGAAAAAGTATATAACAGATTATTATCATTACGTAATTTAAATTTTACAGAACGAATTAAATATATTCATTCAGAGGCAGGTTGGAATTTTAGATTATCTAATTTAGCTTGTGCTTTAGGATATGGTCAATTAGAAAATATAGATAAAACAATAGCTCATCGTAAACGAATAGCTTATCGTTATAATAAAAATTTAAAAAATAATATTAATATTCAATTACCTTATGAAGATGAAAATCATAATAATGTGTATTGGTATTATGCTATAGTAATTAATAAGAATATAGATAAAGTAAGACAAGCATTAACTGATAAAGGAATTGATTATCGTCACTTTTTTCATCCTTTACATCAACAGCCTTTTATAAATAGTTCTGAAGAATTAAAAACTTCAAGTTATTTATTTGAAAACGGAATTATCTTACCTACATTCAATCAATTGAAAAATAAAGATATAGATTTTATTTGTAAAACAATTTTAAACGAATTATGAGATTAAATTTAGCATCAGGACAAGATTATAGATCAGGATATATCAATATTGATAATAAACAAATGTATGGTGGTCAAATGCGTGTTGATAAAACAGCAGATGTATTTACTTTAGAATGGGAAGAAAACACAGTAGATGAAATTATATTATCTCATTTTGCAATGTATATCTCTCTAGAACAAATGCCTGTTTTATTAAAACGATGGTATGGATGGTTAAAAAAAGAAGGTAAAATAATTATTGAAACAGGAAACGTTAAATCAATTGCTAAATTTATTTTAGAAAATAACGATCCTAATTTATTAAATGGACCTAATGGTGTTATGCAATTATTTGGATGGCAAACAACAGCAGGTCATAAATGGGCATGGTGTCCAGAAACTTTAGCTTCATTATTATATGAAGCTGGTTTTGAAATTGTGGAACAGGGTGATGCAATATTTCATAATAACCCACAAAGAGACTTTTTATTAGTAGCAACAAAGTAAAATTAAAATAATATATGCGACAAATAGTAAACGAAAACGTATGTGTAATTGGAGGTGCTGGTTTTTTAGGATCACATCTAGTAGATTACCTAGTAGAAGAAAGAAATTGTAGGGTATTAGTATTAGATAACCTTATAACAGGATTAACTTCATATATTAATCCTAAAGCTGATTTTATTTGGTTTGATATTAGAGGTGATGAAAATGAATTAGCTAAAATATTAAAAGATAATAATATTAATTATGTCTTTAATTACGCTGCTGAACCTTATATTCCAGAATGTTTTGAACGACCAATGCATTTCTTTGATATTAACGCTACTGCAGTGTTGCGTGTATTAAATGCTTGTCAAAATGCAAACATTAAAGCCATATTACAAGTATCAAGTGCCGAAATATATGGTAATATGGTTGGTAAAATTAAAGAAAGTGATCCAGTTGAACCACATTCTACTTACGGAGTATCTAAAGCAGCAGCTGATGGATTAGTACAAGTACGTTGGAAAGAAGCAGGTGTACCTGCTATTGCAATGAGACAATTCAATTGTGTAGGAGAAAGAGAAACACACGAGTATGTTATTCCTGAAATTATTGCTCAATTAGCTAAATCTAATTCATTAAATCTAGGTAATAATTCATTTAGAGATTTTCAATATGCTGGAGATGCTGTTAGAATGGCTGTTGATTTATTAGAAAAGGGTGAATTTGGTGAGGTATATAATATGGGTAGTGAAGATGGTATTAAAATTTATGATTTAGCTAATTTAATTGGTAAATTAATGGGTCATGATGAAGTAGTAATTAATGTAGATCAAAAACGAGTTAGACCATGGGAAATCTGGCATTTACAATCAGATAATACCAAATTATACTCTGTAATTAATGCTCGTCCAGAAGTTAATCTAGAAGAAGCACTACGTAGAACCATTAAATACTATTTCGATAATGGAAATAAATGGGATTGGAAAAAATAATATAATTCATCCTACAGCAATAATTGGGCCTAATGTAATATTAGGAGATAATAATTACATAGGCCCATATTGCTATATTAGTGGGAATACAATTATAGGAAATAATAATCGTTTTGAAGCTTATTGTTCTGTAGGGTTAAATCCTGAAACTATTAATTATTTTGATGTTGAAGGTAAAACAATTATAGGCGATAATAATATTATTAGAGATTATTGTTCAATACATGCTGGTAGTATTAATACTACTATAATTGGAAATAATATTTTAATATTACATAATAGTCATATAGCTCATGATTGTATAGTAGATAATAAATGTATTATTACAGGAAATGTAATATTAGGCGGGTTTTGTCATATAATGGAAGGTGTTAATTTAGGAATGGGAACTATAATTCATCAACGTAGTAAAATTGGAGCTTATTCAATGATAGGAATGGGAGCTATAGTAACATCAAAAACTAAAATAAAACCTGGAGGAGTATATTTTGGTAATCCAGCTAAATTTATTAAACCTAATACTTTTGGTTTAGAAAAAAATAAGGTATCTTCTCAATATTTAGAAAAATTAATAAAATTATATAATAGTGAAGATTAGTTATATTCAAAGTGATAATTTATCTAGTACTGAAACTAGATTATCTTATAATTTAATGGATAAATTTAAAGAACGAGGAATTGAAATTTTATTAAATTCTTGTTCTGATGATTGTGATTTTATTCTTAGTATGAATGGCTTATCTCAAGCAAATAGTATTAAAGAAGCAACTCATGTTTTTCCGAATATAAAATCAATTTCATATGTTTGGGATCTATATCCATGGACTGAATATGCTGTTGATCATGATTATATTCAAAATTTAACAGAATTATGGGTACCATCTCATGAAGTTAAATTACGATTAAATCAAATATATAAAATAGATTATTCTAAAATTCAAGTTATAAAAACATATGTTGAATTCTTTGAAGATGAAAATAATGAATTAACAAATAATGGTTTTATATTTCATCCTGTTCGTGATTTACCTTTTGATCCTAATTATAAATTTTGTCAAAATATATGTGAAAATTTAGATATTCCTTATGTTGGAAGCGGAAATAAAGATTCAGATGAAAGTAAACCTTCATTTGAACAATATAAAACAAATGTTTTAACATGTGCTTTTTTAACTACTGAGTATATGGAAGCTTCTACTGGTGGGTTAACATTATTAGAAGGTTATTATCATGGAAAAAATGTTTTAGTATCTGATTCAAAATATATGGGTGCTGATGATTATTTTGGATATAGAGCATATTATTATAAAGATGGTGATATTGAAGATTACAAAAATAAAATTCAGATGTTACTTGAAAAATCTAAAGAACCAGTAACAGATTTAGAAGATAGAAAAAAATTCTGTGAACAGTATAGAATTGATAATATGGCTAATCAAATAATAAATCGTTTAAATCAATTAAAAAATGCCTAAAATTATTTATGTTAATGAATTAGGTTACCAAGATGGTTATCAAACATTTCCACGCCATAGATTACCTCAAGCTTATATTGAATTAGGTAATTGGTATTCAATGAGTTATGAATCATTTAGTATATATTCTGTTTTAGATGATGATATCTTTATATTTCAATCTCCTACAAATAATGAATTAGTTAAATTAAATCTAATTTATAAAGTTATAAATACTAACAAAACATTTATAACTCAGGAAAGTAGTATATTTGATTGGTTTGATTGGTCGGCTCAAGAACAAGAAACATATATTGATCTAGTATCTAAAGCGACTGCTTTTATGTATCATAGCAATTATGATAAAAAAGTAATGAGCGCGTTTACAACACGATTTATTCAGTATTCTGGTTGTATAAATTTATTTGCTGAACAAAGTAAACAATATGGAGAAGGTGATTATGTTTTAATTCCAAATCCAATAAAACGTTTTCAACGAGGAATGATTAATCATAAGTTAGTATCGGATACTATTAAAGATACTCCAATATATGCTATGAATTATAATGCTCCTAAAAATTATCCATTATCATTTCCCGACGGTTATAAATTAGATAATATTAATTTAATTGATAGAGTAAATCATGATGAATGGTTAAATTTAATTTATAATTCAAAATTTGGAATTGATATTCATAGAGAATTTTCAGGTGGCAATTGTTCATTAGAATTTGGATCATTAGGTGTTCCATTAATTGGAAATATTAATTTAGATATTCAACGTGATATATTTCCTGATTTGTCTTTTGATTTTCTTGATTATATTAATATTAAGAAAACTATTCATTTATTATTAAATGATAAAGACTTTTATAATGAAGTAAGTCAAAAAGCATTAAATAATATCAAACAATTATATAATAGCAATATTATTGTAAATAAATTTCAAACTGAATTTAATAAATTTATATGAATGTTTTAGTAACTGGAGGTGCTGGTTTTGTAGGTACTAATTTAATAAAAAAATTATTAAATGAAGGACATACTGTAACTTCAATAGATAATTATTCAACAGGATTAAAAAGTAACCATATTATTGGAGTCAAATATATCAATCATGATATTAGATATCGTTATATTAATTGGTCTGTTTATGATGAATTTGATTTTGATATAGTATATCATTTAGCTGCAATTGCTAGAATACAACCATCATTTGATAAACCTATGGATTATTTTAAAACAAATGCAAATGGAACAATGTATATTGCTGAATTTTGTGTTCGTAATAATATACCATTAGTTTATGCTGGAAGTAGTTCACATCATAGTGGTAAATTTAAAAATCCTTATACATTTAGTAAAGAAATAGGTGAGGAAGTAATTAATTTATATCAACAACATTATGGATTAAAAGCATCTATAGCTCGTTTTTATAATGTTTATGGACCTAATCATTTAAAGGAAGGTGGTTATTGTACTTTAATAGGTAAATGGGAAACCGCATTTGAAAATAATGAACCATTAACAATTTATGGTGATGGTACTAAACGCAGAGATTTTACTCATGTTGAAGATATAGTTGATGCTTTAGTTTTAATCCAAGAAAAAGAAGCATGGGGTTATACATTTGAATTAGGTAGAGGTAAAAATTATTCAGTTCAAGAAATAGCAGATATGTACCCAGCTAAAGTAATTTATAAAGATGATAAACCTGGAGAAGCAATAACTACTTTATGTACTGATACTTTAGCAAGAGAAATATTAGGTTGGGAACCAACACTCAACATTGAAGATTATATTAAAAATTATTTAAATTTAAAAGCATGAGTTTTACATACGACGAAAAGTATCAATTTACAGAAAAATGGTTTGATCCTATGATCCCATTATGGGAAAAAGTATTTGAACAACATATTCAAGTTCATAATAATGAAGTTAAAAATGTATTAGAAATAGGATGTTATGAAGGAAGAGCAACAGTATTTTTATGCGAAACCTTTTTAAATAATCCAGATATTGATTATCAATATGATATAGTAGATACATTTGGAGGAACTGAAATAGAGTATGGTATGGAACAAGCTATGTCTATTTTAGCTAAAGATAAAAATGCTATTGAAAATACATTTAAACATAATATATCATTTTTCAATCATATAAATTTTAATATACATAAAGGATTTTCACAAAAAGTACTTCCTACATTTGATTTAGTTCCTAAATATGATTTTATTTATATAGATGCATCTCATAGAGCTGATGATACATTTGTTGATGCTTATTATGCTAATAAAATGTTAAAACAAGGAGGAATAATGATATTTGATGATTATGGATGGAAAGATCCAAATAATATGCATGAGTCAAATTCCCCTCAATTAGGAATAGATGTGTTTGGAAAAACATATGAAAAAGAATATCATGTAGTATATGCTGGTTATCAAGTAGTTTTAAGAAAATTATAAATGAGCAAAATAACATTCGTTCTACCAAGTAGAAACAATTTAGAATTTTTAAAATTAGCGTATCAATCAATTCGTAATTTAGAATTAAAACACGAAGTACTAGTATTAGATGACGCTAGTGAGGATGGTACTCAAGAATGGATCAAATCATTAAATGATGAAGATCTTATAACATATCATAATCCAGGTCCTGAACGTATCGGTATTGTAGGTATGTTTGATAAAGGTATTGAGATGGCTAAAACGGAAATCATATTTGCATTTCATGCTGATATGGTAGCAGGTAAAGATTTAGATAAAAATATACTTAAACATCTAAAACCAGGTGTTGTAGTAAGCGCTACTAGAGTAGAACCACCATTACATCCTCCAGGACCAGAAAAAATAACTGTTGATTTTGGAATCGAAGCAGAACAATTTGATTTTGATAAATGGTATAAAGAAAGCGAATCATTAAAATTAAATAAAGTAACAGAAGGTATATTTGCTCCTTGGTGTATGTATAAATCTGATTATTTAGCTGTTGGTGGTCATGATGAATTATTTGCTCCTCAATCTAAAGAAGATTCAGACTTATTTAATCGTTTTGTTTTAAACGGATATAAAGTAATTCAATCATGGGATGGATTAGTTTATCATTTTACATCTCGTGGTTCACGTTTTAATAAACATGCTGGTGGTAGTGCTGGAGTAAATAGTAATGAATGGTTATACACAACTACTAAAAATGGAAGGAATTTCATTCGTAAGTGGGGTCACTTTGTAAAACATGACTCCTTAATGAAACCTATTATACCTCCTAAATACGATATTGGTATTAGAGTATTACGTTGTAATAGTGAGTTTTTAGAAATATTAGAACCGTGGTGTAATACTATTTTAATTGATGATGAGATGCAAGTATTAACTTCATTTTACTTAGATAAAGAACAGAAAAATACTATTATTGATTTATCTAAAAAAATTAAAACTACTCCATTCGAATTACTTAAAAATGAAATTATTGTTGAAATAAATAGAGATACATTTACAAATGATGATTTCCAATTATTACAACAATTACCAGAAATTATAAAAGATAATGGTAGTATAGGAACATTTGAATTAAATAACTTAAAAATTACAATTAATCAAATGAATGAATATCAAAATGATTTAATTAGAGTGGATTTCTAAAATTTCCTTATTATCTTTATATCATGAATAATATATTATTACGATACGCACTTGTAGCTGTTTTACTCTCGTTTGGAGTATTTACTTTAATTAACTATGATGTTGCTCTGGTTAATTGGACAAACTCATCTAAATTTGGATGGGTATTACTTACATTTTTTATTTATCATAATACAACTAAACAACATAAAGACGAATAATATGTTTTACTATTTAATGCTTGTATTTGTTATTTTTATTTGTTTTCTTGCTCATTTAATGATTGCTCATATCACTGATGGTTTATTAGATGATTTTAATGAAAATGGATGGTATAAACGTAAATATAGAAAATATTTATTAATACCTGGATTAGCAGAAGTTATATTAGTAATATTAGCAATGGCTGTAACTGGAATAATTGCCTATGCTTATACTGTTGATTTATTTAAAGATTTTAAAGATTAATTTTTAAACCCAAACCCAAATAATTATGTTTATTGCAATTTTAGTATTGTTAGGTATTGCTGGTGCCATTTGGTACTTTGCTCGTCAACAGCAAACGCAAACCTTTAATCTCTCACACGGAGATGTTACTGCTTCAAATCCATCATTTGAAGAAACAGAAGTTAAATTAAAAGAAGCTCAACAAGCTGCTTTAGAAGTTAATTCTCGTTTAGAGAAAATGACTCAAAAGATTGATGAAGCATTAGCTACTGCTGCTACTGAATTACCATCTCAAAAAGTAAAAGCTGAGATTATTCAAGAAGAAGTAGTTGAAACACCTGTAGCTGAACCAACTCCAGTAGTAGAAGAAGCTCCAGTAGTAGAAGAAACTTATGAAATTACTGAGGAAGAATTTCAAGCTGAAGTAGCTACTGGTTCAACAGAAGTAGTATCTGAAGAAGTAGGTACACAAAAACCAACACGTAAAAAGAAGAAACGTTATTATCCTAAAAAGAAATAATAACACGTATTTGGAAATTAAGAGAGCTCGTTAGTACGAGCTTTCTTTATTATATTTATATTAAGATAAATAACCAAATAAATAAATGAAACACTTATTAGAAGACGAAATTAAAGCGATTCTGAGTGAAGTAGATGAAGAAACACCAGCTGAACCAAATCAACCAGCTGTTGATTTAACACCACCTGATTCACCTGATAGTGGTTTGAAAATGGTAATTGATGTAAATAAGAACCCAACTAAAAAGGGTATTAAAGTTCAATTTATTGTTCCTCAAGGCACTGATGAAGCTAAAAAAGAAGAAATAAATCAAAAATTAAAAACTAAGTTAAATAAAGGGCTGGCTGATATGGGATTATCAGTTGATACTGACTTAGATGTACCATACCAGAATGTAGTAGGATTCCTAATACGATTAGAAAGCTTTAAATTATTCATTAAGAACATTTTAAATCCTAATACAGATGGCGAAAAGACAAATACCGAACCTACAGTTTAATATAAACGGAGAAGGTGAACCAGATTATTCAATTATTGCTGAAAATGAGGTAGTACAAGATATTGTTTACTATCAAACAGTATGGGGAATTAGAGACGCTATTAAGCGTAAATCAAAACACGCTAAAATAGTTGAAATCAATTCTACAGGTCAATATTTGACAGTAGAAAAACAAGATTTCGAATCAGCACTTAATAAATCAATCTCATACTATGAAAAGTTTGAGGATTATGAAACGTGTGCTGAAATTGTTAAATTAAAAAATCAGTTATGAGTGTAGATAAAGATATTGAAAATATCCAAAACCAAATCAATAGTATTATTGGTACGAACACTAAAATAGTGCGTCGTAAGAAAAATAATGAAGATATTAAACATGAATTGTTTATTAGTATTATTACTCAAATCGAATTAGTAATTAATCGTTCTACATTAGTTCGTTCTGATTTTAAAATTGATTTAACTGATTATGATGAATTGTATTTACAAATCATTGATAATCTAATTTATTTATCATTCGGTACTAAAGCAGCCGAATTAATTATCCACTATTGCTATGATCGTATTGAAATGGATGGCTCTATTCCTTACATTGATGAACATGGGGTTGAGCGTGAAATATCGAATCCAGAACAGTTGTGGCAAGTAGTTAAAAAATTGTTATAAAATGCCTAAGGCAAAACCGTTTACCAAGCAGGATCTACTGCGGGCAATGCAGTATACTAAATCAATTAGAGCAGCAGCTAATTATTTAGGTTGTAGTTATCAACATATTAAACCCTATTTTAAATTATATAGAGTAGATGATAACGATCCTAATTCTCCGACTTTGTTTGAAGCACATTACAATCAGCAAGGGAAAGGTATTAATAAGTTTTTACCTCAAACGAAAAAAGATCCAACTGTTAAATATATTCTCGAAGGTGGAGATGGTTGGCAAAGTTTTACACCTGAAAAAATCAAAGTTAGAGCTATTAATGAAGGATTTTTAAGAGAATGTTGTGACAAATGTGATTTTTCAGAACGTCGTGTAATTGATTATAAAGTACCTTTATTACTTAACTTCAGAAATAATAATAAAGCTGATTATCGATTAGAGAATTTACAATTACTATGTTATAATTGTTATTTTCTATATGTTGGTGATGTACTTACTAATTCTCAAGTACGTTCAGTTGAATCAAATCAAGAAGTTAAAAATAAAGATTTTGATTGGCAATTAGATGAATCACAAATTGAGAATATGAAAGCATTAGGTTTATGGGATGAAGATGAAGCAGATGAAAATAGTTTAATTGCAAAATTATAAAAATTTCCTTATTATATTTAAAATAAAACAAATAAATAGTTATGTATTATTATCCAGAAAACAGAATGATATGTTTAGGAAGTCGATTCCCAGACTTTAAAGTAAAAGCCGTCACTAAATTAGACGGTACATTTGATACAATTACTCAAGACGATCACAAAACAGCAGGTAAATGGATGTGTATGTTCTGGTGGCCAAAAGATTTCACTTTTGTATGCCCAACTGAAATTGCTGAGTTCAATAAACGCTCAGGTGATTTTGCAGATCGTGATACTGTATTGTATGGCGCTTCAACTGATAGTGAATTTGTTCACGCCGCTTGGAGAAATAATCATGATGATTTACGTGGGTTGAAATTTCCGATGTTAGCAGATACATCAAAGAATCTAGCTGAAGAATTAGGTATCTTAACTACAGATGAAAAAGTAGCATACCGTGTTACTTATTTAGTTGACCCACAAGGAATTATTCGTTGGGTTAGCGCTAATGATTTAAGTGTGGGACGTAACGTGGATGAAGTATTACGCGTGTTAGATGCGCTTCAGACCGATGAATTATGTCCATGCAATTGGAAACCAGGTGATGAAACAATTAAATAAAATAAATATGGCTCAATATTTCACAGTAAAAGCAGTTTTCGAAGTAGAAGACGCAAAAGGTAAAATTAAAAAACAAACAGAACAGTATTTAGTAGACGCGATGAGTGTTACTGAAGCTGAAGCACGTATTACAGAATATTTGTCTGAACGTGGAGAAAATGATTTCGAAGTTAAATCAGCGTCTAAATCAAACATTGTTTCAGTAATTGAAGCATAATATTTATAATTATGGAAGAAGAATTCGAACCGCTTTTAATTCGTGATGCTAAGATGGGTATACCTGGAAGGGAACATCGTCTTGATATAGCAAAATACACAGTTAAAGCGATCGAATTCGCTTGCAAACATCAATTAAAATATATAATTGCTTGTAACGTAATGTCGCCTACTATTGGAGGATTAAACGTAGTAACATCATTAGCAATGGATGATTCAGATTATATCGAAAATCTAGATGGTTGTTTACCTACATTAGAAGAACATGAAGAATATGAGTTATGTGCTAAAGTTTTAGAATTAAAAAAATTGGTTCCGACTATTAAATTTAAAAAAAGAAAAATTAAACGAGATATTTTAGACACAATTTCAGATTTATAATACTATGGAATTTAAACCACGTAACCCAAAAACACCTCTTGATATTGATATTGATAATATCGCTTATGATGAAACATATGAAGAGGATTTAGAATATTATGGATTAGAAGAAATCATCGAACCATTAGAAGATCTTTCAGATGAGGAATGGAATGTGTTATGGGCTGATGAAGAAGAATTTCCACAATATGACGAAGATGATTTTAATCATCATTTAAGTGATATAATGGATTAATATGACAGCTAAAGATATAAAATCAGCACAACGTCAGATGTTAGTTAAAGCAATTGCTGATCTATATGAGCAATGTGAAGACGATACATTATCTACATTAACGTTGGAATTAAATTATAACCCATATAATATGGGACATAAAATAACAAAAACACATCATTCAATAGGTTATGAAGAACGATATCCAGTTACAAGTAAGTGAAAGTTTAATACGTGAAGTAATTACTTCATATAATAAATTAAAAGGTGAATATAAGCTTGAATCGCTTAAATTTCGAACAGTAGATGAAATTATAGAGCAGATAGCTAAAGATCTAAACGAAGCACATGCTGAAGATAAAAGACAAACACTTTGAGCCATTAATTCCAAAACAAAAGCTAAATGCTATGATCAAAGCATTAGCAATGGAAATTATTCATGATCAAGTATATAATCCAGTATTAGTAATAGTATTAAAAGGAGCAGGTATATTCGGAGCTCATTTGGCTGAACAATTATATCCTTTAAATCCAGAATTAGAATATATTAGATTGTCATCATATGAGGGTACTGAATCCACAGGTGATGTAAAACAAGTTCTTGGAATATCTCGCGACTTGTTTAAACGTAATATAATTATAGTCGAGGACATTGTTGAGACGGGCTTAACAATGCAACAATTAAAAGACTATTTAATTAATGAAAAACAGGTTAACAGCGTTAAAATATGTTCTTTATTTACACGCCCCAAGAATTACAAGACTAATATGGTTGTTGATTACGTAGGTTTAGAATTAACCAATGATGAATTTATTGTTGGGTTTGGATTAGACTACGATGAGCAAGGTCGTTGCTTAGATGAAATTTACAAGTTAGTAGATTAATGAAAATATTATATGCCTTCAATGGCACTGGTTATGGTCACGCTTCACGCGCAATGTCAATATTGCCTATTCTAAAACACTACGATGTAGATATTTTAGTTTCGGGTGAAATGAATCCAATTGATATTGGTTATCAAATTAAATATCGTTTTAAAGGATTTACATTCGTTTATGATAATGGTAAATTAAGTTATTGGAAAACATTTAAACAACTAAATGTAATTCAATTTATTAAAGATATATTATCACTACCTGTTGAACAATATGATTTAATCATATCAGACTTTGAACCTATATCAGCATATGCTGCTAAATTACGAGGTGTTAAGTCATTATCATTATCCCATCATGCTTCATTCTTATCTGAAGATACACCTCGTCCATCTAAAATAGATAGAGTCGCTGAATGGATATTAAAGAATTATGCTCCGTGTAAGTATAATACTGGATTTCATTTTAAAGAATATGATCATTTTATATTAGCACCTCATATTAGAAGTGTTATACGTAATAATAAAGAAAATACAACTAAACAAGATTATATATTAGTATATCTATCAGCATATAATCCATATGATTTAGTTAAAATATTTGGTAAATACACTGACTACCAGTTTATTATAGTATCGTCTGAAATAAAAGATACAGTACGCCCAACATTAAATACAACAATAGTACCTGCTGATCCTATTAAATTTATGGAGTTGCTTATAAACTGCAGTGGGGTAATTACTGGTGGGGGATTTGAAACAGTAGCTGAAGCATTATACTTAAATAAACGAGTATTGACAATACCAATTAAAGGTCAGTACGAACAAGAATGTAATGCTGAAGCAGCAAGTCGTATTCATAATGGATATAAAGGTAAATTAGCACCTGTATATTTGAGATGGTTCTTAGAAAGAACAAAACTACCAGATGCTGATTATGATTTTAAAATATCAACAGATGAAAAAGTATTAGAAGCAATAGAACAAGTATTATATGACCAAGTATAAAATAATTATAGTATCTGATCTCCATT
>JACCEB010879951.1_pt1 | contig 21542 bp, 15 predicted proteins | sample 7454761 | NCBI WGS metagenome assembly JACCEB01 (sample SAMN15323454, study PRJNA562643) | freshwater metagenome | isolation source: river surface water | place: USA:Blue River Watershed | collected 2017-08-18 | reverse complement strand
CGCGATGAGAAGCGACGGAACGTCGCCGAAGTTTTGGTTCTGAAAAAGAGCCGCGAAGGCCGCCCCGGAAAAGGGGCGGCCTTTTTTGTGGCCGGAGGGGAGGGTTCGCGCGCGTGACGGTCTAATCCGGCCAAGGACGGGATCAGTCTCGCGCAGGCCGGGTGTTCACGCGGTTGTGAACGGCCGCTCGACTTGGCTGAGCTCGAGCTCATCTCGCCGGAGGAATGGCGGCAACAAGGTCGGCATCCCGACCTGTGACCGCCTCGTCCGCGTTGGGCTTCTCGCGACATCGGCCCACGCCAAGGCAGGCCACTCTCTTGGTCGTCACACCTGGGTCATGGCTTTGGGACGTTTTTCACTTGAACAGACCACTTCGGGTCGAGCCGTAGGTCGCTGTCTTGATCGAGGAAGCTGCGCGAGGCCTCCTGCCGGCCCTTGAGTTGCCAGTCCAGCCAGGCGAGCGCGACCCGCGTGAACTCGCCTCCATGCGGCAGTTGGTAGGTGCCACCGTGTCCGACGTCGAAGTTCGTCATCGCGACCGGGACGCGGCCGAGGCGGGCGAAGTCGTCCATCGCGTTTTGGTAGGCGATGTCGGAGGGGCCTCCGATGATATAGAGGAAGGGAGCGTGAAACGTGGACAACTCGTCCTTGGTCGGCGCGGGCATGCCCCGCAGCGGCGAGGGGACCGGAAGCACCCCGCTGTTGCATATGACCGTGGTGCTGATGCGTGGATCGCCCGAGATCTCTATCGCCTGAAGGCCGCCGCAGGACATTCCCAGCGCGGCGACTGTGGTCGTGTCCATTTTACCCGGGAAAACGCCGCCCGCGGACGCGTTTTGGGCAAGCATCCAATCCAGCGCGTCAAGCAGTTGCCGGGCGCTCGTGGGCCTCCGGGAGCTTTCGTTGCGCTCGTGGATCTGGTCGAGAGGGCCGTTCGCGAGGATGACATAGCCATGCGAGGCGATCTCGCTCAGGAAATTTTTGTGCTCCTGCGTGGTGTTGGCGCAGGCGCCGTTGCCCCAGAGCAAAATGGGAGGTTTGCGATCGGGCCCGAACGCGCGCAGATCCTCCGGGCGAAAGATCGTCATTCCCGTCGGCGAGGCGTTCTCGGCCGCGACGGCGGGCCAGGGGCCGCTGCCGCCGTCTTCGATCACGACCTCCGCGAGTCGCCCCTTTTTTCTCTTCCGCCGGCTTTTTCTCGTTCGAAGCCGCCGCGATCCGATAGGCCTTGTCCAAAAACGGTGGATGCAAATTTTAGCACCGCCAGATGGTGCGCCGGATCGATCATATACTGGGTGCCGAACATGCCGCCCCAGGAAAAGGCCGAGTCTGAAGCGGAGGGCGACGGCTTTTTCACCCGATGAAGCTCGAAACCGAGGCCGAACTGGAATCCCGCGCCGGCGCCGCCGTTTTCGGGCAGGCGGTCGATCGTCGTCATCCGTTCCGCCGTATCCAGTTTAATGAAACGGCGGCCGTTGAACTCCCCCTTGTTGAGCAGCATCTGGCAAGATTTCGCATGGTCCTCGATCGGTCCGTTCAATCCGATCGCGCCCTCGGCGTAGGTCTGTTCCTCGCTGGTCGCGCCCTCGCCATAGAGGCTCGGGCCCGGCTCTAATTCGCCGTTCACCGACCGGTAGGGCTTCACGAACCTCGACCGCGCCTTCGGGGGATGGAACCAGTCGGTGTCATTCATGCCGAGCGGAACCAGGACCTTCTCCTTGACGTAGTCGCGCAAGGGGCGGCCGGAGATGCGTTCGATCAGGTATGGCCTTGGCTTTGGCGGGGTGGGGGATGTAGGGCCGCTTTCCCCGCTCAAAATCACTGATGTAGTTTATTATGGATACGGGCGGAATCCGTCTGGCTTCCGAATCGAATGGTTCGGGCCAAGCGCGCCGAAGTAGGGCCAGCGGGCGTGGTCTCGCTTCTTGGGTTGCGGGCTTGAGCCGTGGGTTGCTCCTGGCTTGTTGGGTGTAGAGCGCGGCGATCTCTTGGAGGGTGGCCTTGGGTTCGAGAGCTGATGCGGTTTCGGCGGGAGCCTGCTCCCGAATTGCCTTCAATTTCTCTGGTAGGCGAAGCTTCGCTGTCTTGGCTGCTTTCGTTTCAATGGATCGGAGGTAGATGCGCCCTTTGATTTTTGTTCGGGCGTAGTAGATGCCAGGATCGCCATGGCGAACCAGGCATTCCGTCGAAGTGGGCTCGATCTTCACCCCTTCGGTATAGGTGGCCGGTATAGGTGTGGCTCAATCTCTCAGGGACTCCACTTTCCTAAGTCCCCCATGGTGCCCGGGCACGGACTCGAACCGTGATGCTGTTAGGCACAGGCTTCTGAGACCTGCGTGTCTACCAATTCCACCACCCGGGCGGGAAGGGAGGGCAAAGGCACTCGTCCAAAGCCTCGCAGGCAAGCCCGATTTTGCGTCGGATTTTTTCCGAGCCCCTTATGTCTTGGGATCACGCCGCGGGCGCGAAAGCGGCCAAGTCGTCCCGCGCGTGCTGCATCTCCATCAAAATCACGTCGGTGTGTTGGAGCAATTGCCTGCCCGCGGGGGTTATCGTCACTTTTCGGCCCATGCGCTCGAACAGGCGGCAGCCCAAATCCCGCTCCAGCGCCTTGATCGCGTGACTGACCGCAGATTGCGTCAGGCTCAACTCCTTGGCCGCGTGGGTGAAGCTGCAAACTCGGGCCAAGGTCGCGAAGGCGAGGAGTTTTCGGCTGTCGAGGATGATCGGCGGCATGGTCTGGGTTAACGCGGATGAATTTCGTCTTGTTCTGCCATTAGCACGATTCACGCCATGGCCATGAATGGGGCGGGTAAATGAATCGATTTCATGCGATTGCGTCGGCGCCTTCGCCTCCTTGCAGTTTCCCGCTTTTCACCCCTCCGTCCGCCTGCGCCATGGCCGAATCCGAGCACCTTTCCCCAGCGTCCAAATCCTCCGACGAGACCGGCCAGGCCGGCGGCCGGCGGGAGGGGGGGCGTGAGCGCGCCCGCTTTCGGATCGAGTTTCCGCCCGAGCTGCCGATCAGCGCCCGCGCCGACGAGATCATCGAGCTGCTGGGCAAACATCAGGTGATCATCCTCGCGGGCGAGACCGGCTCGGGAAAAACCACGCAGATACCCAAGATGTGCCTTGCCGCGGGCGCGGGCTCGCGCGGCCAGATCGCCTGCACGCAGCCGCGACGCGTGGCCGCGCTCTCGGTGTCGCGGCGCGTGGCCGAGGAGTTGAACGTGCACTGGGGACGGGAGGTGGGTTGCAAGATCCGCTTCGACGACCGCACCTCGCGCGACACGGTCGTGAAGTTCATGACCGACGGCATGCTGCTCGCCGAGGTCCAGAGCGACCCGCTGCTGCGCGCCTACGACACCATCATCCTCGACGAGGCGCACGAGCGTTCGCTCAACATCGACTTCCTCCTCGGCCACCTGCGCAACCTGCGTTTCAAGCGGCCCGAACTGCGCATCGTCGTCACCTCCGCCACGATCGACACCGAGGCCTTTTCCAGGGCCTTCGACGACGCGCCGATCGTGCAGGTCTCCGGCCGCGTCTATCCGGTCGAGGTGATCTACGCGCCGCTCGACTCGCTCGGCAGCGACGCCGCGGAGGGCGACGAGCCGGAGTCGCGGCCCGAGGCGCTGCACTACGTCGACGGCGCGGTGGAGGCCGTGCAACGCATCCTCGCGGGCCGCGCGGGCGACGCGCAGGGCGACATCCTCGTGTTCATGCCCGCCGAGCGCGACATCCGCGAATGCTGCGAACTGCTCGAGGGGCGCCACCGCCACTGCGAGGTCATCCCGCTTTTCGGGCGTCTTTCCCAGGCGGAGCAGCAGCGGATCTTCGCCGGCACGCAGCGCCGGAAGATCATCGTCGCGACCAACATCGCCGAGACCTCGCTGACGCTGCCGGGCATCCGCTACGTCGTGGACACGGGGCTCGCCCGGGTGTCGCGCTACGTGCCGACCGCGCGCACGCGACGCCTCCCGATCGAGGAGGTCGCCCAGTCGAGCTGCGACCAGCGCAAGGGCCGCGCCGGTCGCGTGGCGGAGGGCGTGTGCGTGCGCCTGTATTCGGAGGATGATTACAACGCGCGCCCGCGCTTCGCCCAGCCGGAGATCCAGCGGGCCAACCTGGCCGACGTCATCCTGCGGCTGAAAGCCTTCGGGCTCGGCGACATCGAGCGCTTCCCCTTCATCAACATGCCGGCGACGAAGTCGATCCGCTCCGGCTACGCGTTGCTCGAGGAGCTCGGCGCGCTGGAGGCGCCTTCGGCGCCTGGAACGACAGGGCGACAGGGGACAGACGGGCAGGGGGGGGCGGAAAACCAGCCGGGTTCGGGTTCTGTCGCTCTGTCCCCTGCCGTTCTTTCGCTCTGCGAACTCACGCCGCTGGGTCGCGAGCTCGCGCGCCTGCCCGTCGACCCGACGGTGGGCCGCATGATCATCCAGGCGCGGGAGGAAAAGGCGTTGCACGAGGTGCTGGTCATCGCCGCCGGCCTTTCGATCCAGGATCCGCGCGAGCGTCCGATGGACGCGCGGGAAAAAGCCGACGCCGCGCACCGGCGTTTTGTCCACCCCGACTCGGATTTTCTCACCCTGCTCGCGATCTGGGAGGCCTTTCACGACGAGCTCGAGCGGCTCTCGCAGTCGCGCCTGCGCCGGTTCTGCCGCGAGCATTTCCTGAGCTACACGCGCATCCGCGAGTGGCGGGACATCCATTCGCAACTGCTCGACGTGCTGGAGTCGCGCCGCGATTTCCGGATGAGCTCGGTGTTCGACGGGGTCGCCCCGGCGGACCAGGCGCCGGAGAAGCTCGCCTTCGGCACGCCCGCCTACCGCGCGATCCATCGGAGCATATTGTCCGGCCTTTTGGGCAACATCGCCCTGCGCGACGACGAGAACGGCGGCTACAAAGCGACGCACGACCGGCGCATCGCGATTTTTCCCGGCTCCGCGCTCCACGTGCGCGACGAGCCGAAGAAAAACGGGCCGGCCCCGGCGCGTGGCAACGATTCCCGCAAGTCGAAGAAGGGGCCGGCGGCGCTGATGGCGGCCGAGATCATGGAGACCTCGCGGCTCTACGCGCGCACGGTGGCGCGGCTCGATCTTTCCTGGGCGCTCGATCTCGGGAGCCATCTCGTGAAGGTCGCGCACAGCGAGCCCTTCTGGAACCAGGACTCCGGCCGCGTGATGGTGAAGCAGCGCACGCGCCTCTACGGGCTGGAGCTGGAGAACCGCGCCGTTTCCTACGGGAAGATCAACCCGGCCCACGCGACGGAGATATTCATCCGCGAGGCGCTGGTGAACGACACGATCACCTGGCCGCTCGATTTCCTGGCGCACAACCGGAAGGTGCTTGATGAGCTGGAGCATCTGCTCACCCGCGCGCGCGACACGGGCTTTCTCAACATCGACGAGGCTCTTTATCGCTTTTACGCGAACCGGCTCCAGCCTGGACGCGCCGGCGACGCGCCCGAGGACGGCGTGTCCGCGGTGCCGGACCTCGTGGCCCTCGTTCGCGAACGCCGCGCGAAGTATCCGCGCTTCCTGATGCTGGAGAAGGAGGATCTGCGCGATCCCTCCACCATCGCGGTGGACGAGCAGGCGTTCCCGGCCGCGCTGCCCTTGGGCACGAGCGTGCTGCCGCTGACCTACGCCTACCGTCCCGGCCAGCTCGACGACGGCGTCACGCTCGACGTCTCGCCCGCGGAGGCGGAGCGGCTCACCCCGATCGCGCTCGATTGGGCGGTGCCCGGCCATCTCGAGCAGAAGGTGGAGCACTATCTCTCCTCGCTGCCGAAGGAGGCGCGCCGGCTCTTCGTGCCCTTGGCCGAGACGGTGAAACAACTCGCGGCCGCGGTGGCGGCGCGAGATCGGCTGACCGATCGGCGCGAGGCGTTGCCCGCGGCGCTGGCGGCCTGCATCGCGGAGCGGTTTCCGATCCGCGTGGATGCGTCGGCCTGGGCGGAAAAGCCTTTGCCGGACCACTTGCGCGTGCGCATCCGCCTTGTCGACGAGAAGGGCCGCGAGATCTGCGCGGCGCGCGAGCTCGAGGACGTGAAGCGCGGGCTCGCCGAGCATCAGAAGGAGAAGAGCGCGAAGGTGGCCCAGGACGCGCCGAGCGCGTGGGCGCGGGCGCGGGAGAAGTGGGAGAAGAGCGACCAGACGGCGTGGACCTTCGGGGAGCGTCTGACGGGACGCGTCGAGGTGTGCACGCAGGCGGGGGTGACGATTTATGCGTGGCCGGCGCTCAAGATCGGCGTCGGCGGCGTGGCGCTGCGCCTGGCACGGAGCGAGGAGGAGGCGGTGGCGCAGACGCGGCTCGGCCTCGGCCGTCTGCTCGAGCTGGAGCTGAGGCACGAGTTGTTGAACCTGCACAAGGAGCTGCGTGGATTCCGGGAGTTCGGCGCCCTGCTCGCGACCTATTGCTCGCTCAACCAGCTCACGGAGGACGGGGCGGGGCTTTTGCAGCGCTGGTTGTGCGCGCCCTCGCGGGTGGGCGAGCCGACGCAGAAGGCTTTTGCGGCGGCGGCGGCGCAGGCCCGGCACGATTTGCGCACGAGCGGGCCGAAGCTCTGCGCGACGCTCAACGAGTTGTTCGCGATCCGCGCGACGCTCGAGGCGTTCCCGACACCTTATCCGACGCTGGCGAGCGACCTGGCCCAGCTGGTGCCGAAGACCTTGTTGCGCGAAATCGAGTATCCGCGCGTCGCGCACGTGGTGCGTTACCTGAAAGGGCTGAAGCTGCGCGCGGAGCGTTGGCGGCAGCATCCGGCGAAGGAGGCCGAGCGGTCGCGGGCGTTGGCGCCCTGGCTGGCGCGTCAACGGGCCTTGCCGCGGAGCGATGCGCGCTACTGGTTGGTGGAGGAGTATCGCGTGAGTCTTTTCGCGCAGGAGCTGGGCACGGCCGAGGCGGTGTCGCCGCAGCGCCTGGAACGCGAGTTTTCCGGGGCGCCGGGACTTGCGGGCGCACCCGAAAAGGGAACGACCGTCGTGCCCGCGAAGCCCGCCCCGCCGCCGCTGGCGGTCTTGCCGACCACGGCGAGCAAGGGCGCGCCGTTGAAATCGCTCGGCGCGTTGGGCGACCTGTTTCGCAAATAGCCCCGGGCCCTGTCGACGGGGACGTTGTGCGCGGGCGGCACGGCGGGTCAGCGTCGCGAGCGGGTGGAGGCGTCGGTCGGGTCCAGCTCCGCGACCGCCGTCGAGTCGGCGGAGCCTGCGGAGGCGCGCGAACGCGATACCGCGGCGGATTGGGCCGGGGAGAATGCGCGCGCGGAGGGGCGTCCGAACGCACGCGTTTCCGCCGCGTTTCCGGACTGCTCATCCAGGCGCGTGGCGGTGGCCGGGGTGGCGGGGGCGGACGTCGTCGGCCGCCGCGTCGAGTCCGAGACGCGGAAGGCGCCAGGACGGGCCGAGGCGCGGATGGCGGGAGCGGTTTCCACGGTCTCGGTCGCGTCGGTGGGGTTCCGGCCAAATTGGATGCGCCGGGCCGTGCCGTTCGCGACCTCGGTTTGCGACGTCGGGGCGGGTGACTCGGGCTTTACGACGGGAGCGGGCGCCTGTCCCGCCTGCGGCGTGCCGCGGAGCATTTGCAGACGACGGTTGTCGATCTGGCGGAGTTGTCCGTTGGCCGAGGTGGCGGAGGCCATTTCGGCGTCGGAGCGCGAGTCGATGCGATTGGTCGCGGACGGATTCGGGCCCCGCGAGGTGATGCGTCCGACGTTTTCCGCCGGGCGATCAGGCGAGGGGCGTGCGATCACGGTCGGGGACGGACGCGCTGGAACGGTCGGGGACGAGCCGGCGACGGAGGTGTCGATCTCTTTGCGTCCGACGTTTCGGGTTTCCGGCTCGCGGGACACGGTGCGGACGCGGTTGCCGCGGTCGGGGCGCCAGACGCTTTGGACGTAGCGGGTGGACGGGGCCGGGCAAGCCCAGCGCGGGTGGTTGCTCCAGATCTCGACCCGGTAGGGACGGCTGACCATCCACACGGTGTTGTAGGTCCAGTCGCAGTGGTAGGAGAGCCAGAAGCCGGTGCGGCAGGGGTCTCCGAAACGGAGGACCGGGGTGGTGTGGTAGATGTTCGCTACGCGCGGCCGATAAACGACGAGCGGGTCGTAGACGGGCACGTAAATCACGTCGGGCCGGGAGGGGACGATGCGGATGACCTCGCGTTCCACGACGACGGTTTGCTCGGGTGTGCTGGCGAGGTTGCCGGCGGTGCGCGCGGCGGCCCGGAGTCTTTGCGTGGACGTGAGGAGGGCGGCCGGCTGCCTTTCGAAGACCTCGCCAAGCTGACGGGTCCAGGCGAGGTTTTCATCCATCCATTTCACCACGTCGGGATAGCGGGCGAGGGCCTTGACGCTGTCGTCCCACGGCTGGTCGTCGATCGATCGGGGATCGCCTCCGGCCTTGAGGTAACGGGCCGCCATGACGACGTCGGTGGGAAATGTGGAAGCGGGAAGAATGAGCGCGATCAGCGGATCGGGATAGAGCGCGACGGGCGAAAGCAGGTCGTCCAACTGGGCGGGCGTAAGCGGGGCGGGTTCGGCGCGGGCGACGACGACATCGCCCGCGGGGGCGACTTCGGTTTCGGCGAACACGTCGAGTCCGGGCGAGCAACCCAAGGCGCAAAACAACACTAGCGAGCGGTAGTTCATGGGGACCCCTTTAAAAGGGTGCTAAGACTCTTGAGACCTCCGGGGAGGACCCATGTTCTCGCGCGAGGCGCGGCGAGTTGTAACGATCTAGGCTGCTGGTGCTTGCTTCTGAAGAAAGACGGCCGGCGGGAGGGGAATCGGGCGCCGGACGGAGGCGGGCCGGGGGGGCGGAAGCCTGTCAGTCCCGCTCGAGAAACGCGCGGACGAGGGCGTAGAGCTCGGGGCTTTCCAAGAGAAAGGAGTCGTGGCCGAGGTCGGTGGAGAGTTCGGCGTAGGAGGCCTGTTTGCCGGCGCGTTGGAGGGCGAGGACGATCTCGCGGTTTTGGTCGGGCGGGAAGAGCCAGTCGCTGGTGAAGCCGACGACGAGCGTCTGCGCCTTCACGGGGGCGAAGGCTTTTTCAAGCGAGCCGCCGTAGGCGGCGGCGAGGTCGAAGCCGTCGATGGCGCGGGTGATGTAGAGGTAGGTGTTGGCGTCGAAGCGATTGATGAAGCTCTGGCCTTGGTAGCGCAGGTAGCTTTGCACCTCGAAGCTGACGTCGAAGGCGGCGGTGTTCGCCGAGGCGCCGCCGTCGTGGCCGCCCGCGGGCGCGGCCTCCTCGGCGAGGGCCGGGGCGGGCAGGCGGGGCTTGACGGTCCGGCGGCCGAATTTGCGGTCCATGGACGCGTCGGAGAGGTAGGTGATGTGGGCCATCATGCGTGCTATGGCGAGACCGACGCGCGGGCCGCCGCCCTTGGCGTAATCGCCCTCGTTCCAGTCCGGGTCCTGCATGATGGCCTGGCGGCCGACCTCGTTGAAGGCGATGGCCTGGGCGCCCTCGCGGGCGGTGGTGGCCATGGCGAGGACCTTGTCGCAGAAATCCGGATACTCGATGCCCCACTGGAGCGCCTGCATGCCGCCCATGGAGCCGCCGAGGGCGCAGCGGAGCCTTTTCACCCCGAGGTGGTCGAGCAGGCGTTTCTGGCTGCGCACCATGTCGCGGATGGTGACGGCGGGGAACGCGAGGCCGTAGGGGCGGCCGGTGGCGGGGTTGGGCGAGAGGGGGCCGGTGGAGCCCTGGCAGCCGCCGAGGACGTTGGCGCAGACGACGAAGTGGTGGTTGGTGTCGACCGCCTTGCCCGGGCCGATGAGGTTGTTCCACCAGCCGGGTTTTTTGTCGGCGAGGGAGTGGATGCCGGCGCAATGGTGATCGCCGGAGAGGGCGTGGCAGACGAGGACGGCGTTGTCGCGGGCGGCGTTGAGGTGGCCGTAGGTCTCGTAGCGCAGGGTGAAGGCGGGAAGGACGCGGCCGTCGTCGCAGGCGAACGGCTCCGGGCACGCGAAGTCGCGCGGTTCGACGATCCCGACTTCGCCGGGTTCGGCGAGGGCGGCGGCGGGAAAATCGTCGTCGAGGGAGGCGTCGTTCATGGGCGAGGAGCGGAAGGCTTGCGGCGAGGGGGCCGGGAGATGGCCGCAAATAGGGGCAAACGGCGCAAAAAGATAAGGCGGAAATAAAAAGCCCGGCCGCGCGAAGGCGGCCGGGCCGGGCGAAAACGGGAGGACGCGGCGAGGCTCAGGGATTCGCGCCGAGGGCGAAGTCGGGGAAGAGGTTGCGATGCTGGTATTTCACGTCGCCCACCTTGATGGCGCAGGGATTGATGCCGCCGCGCGCGTTGGAGAAGGTGGTGATGCCGTCCGCGTCGGTCGTTTCGGTGACGCGCGCCCAGCTGCCGTGGCCGGTGATGCGCACGTTCACCGGGATGACCGCGGCGACCGGTCCGGGGGTGCTGCGGATGCCGTAGGTCATGTAGCCGGATCCGATGGAGTTCCAGCGGGTGAACTCGGTGTTGTAGTCGATGCGCTCTTCCGCGAGAGCGAGGTTTTCCTTGGCCACGAGGTGGAGGGGATCCGTGGCGAATTTGAAGTCGATTTGAGTCAAGTCGGTCGCGGCATCGAGGTCGCTGTCGAAGAGGAGTTCGAAGCAGGTGGTGCAGCCGGCTCCGGAGCTTTTGGCGGAAACGACTCCTCCGTCGGCCAGGGTTTCCGTGGTCGATCCGATGGAGAAATAGGGCTGGATGCGCAGACCGCTGTCGAAGGTGCGGGTGATCATGCGGCTGGTTCGCTCGATGCGGCCGAGGAAGATCCTGTAGGGCGCATGGCCGGCGGCCTCGACGCCGCGCTGCGGCTCGCGGACGGCGAGCAGTTCCCAGCGGGCGCCTTCATCGTCAAATTCGCTTTTGGCGTAGCGAAGTTGCGCGTCGAGGGTGGCGAGCTGGAGGTCGGATGAGAACAGGGTCTTGGAGCGTTTGCCCAGCAGCTCCTTTTGCAGCGAGAGGCGTTCCTCGGCGGCGGCGAGCTGGTTCTTCAGCGCGGTTTGCTCGTTCAGGTCGGTTGCCACGGCGATCTGGGCCTCGAGATTGTCGACGAGCGCTTCCAGTTCCTTGATGGCCGCGATCTCGTCGGCGAGGAGCAGCTGGAGGCGTTTTTGTTGCTGGAGCGCGAGGCGTTCGAGCACGGCTCGCTCGCTTTGGTTGACCCAGAAGGACTGGTCGCCGCTCGCCTCGGAGTAGTAGCCGGGGGCGCCGATGTCCGTGGTGATGCGATGGTCCGGGCGGAGGTCATCCGGGTCGAGCGGGATACTGGCGCCGGGCTCGATCGGGAGCGGCCCTTTGGTGGAGGAGACGACGCTGGTGATGGCGAAGGCGCGGAGGAAGCTGAGCGGGGCCGTCTCGAGGTAGACGGCGGACTGGGCGTGGAGCGTCGACGCGACGGAGAAAAGGGCGAGGGGAGCGAAAAGGGAGGAAAGTTTCATGGGAATGGCGGGTTCCGGGAAATGCGCGGGAAGGGTTACTGGCCGGCGAGGGGAAGAATGACGGGCGGCTCGGGATCGACGTCGGGATAGGTCGAGGCGAGCACGAGGCGCGGGGTGCCGACGCTCACCGTGAGGTTGACCAAGGCGTCTTTGCCGTTGTTCAGGCGCAGGCCGCCGCGCGCGGTGGCGCGGGCCGAGGTGATGGAATAAAAGAAGATCTCGTAGTCGCCGAGGGAGTCGCGCGCATTGAAATTGACGGTCGCGAAACCGTCGCCGAAGCCGGCGAAGGCGCTGGCTCCGCCGATCAGAAATCCGGGGCGATAGACGAAGGCGACATGGTTGGTGACGGTGCCCGACGAAGACAGGACGTATTGCCCGATGTGGCGCTCGCGGTATTTGGCGACCGAGCCTCCGGCGCCGAGGCTGAACTTTTCGGCCGGAATGGAGATCCGCTGGCCGCCTTTCACCGCATAGAAGTGGTAGTCGGCATCGACGTAGGCGAGATCCACGGGAACGGAGCGGACGGCGACCAGCGTCCAGTCGGCGGGATCGCCGCCGACAAGATCCTGCATGATTTGATCGTTCGAAAGTTTCGTGGTCGCCACCGTGGCGCGGCGTTCGGTGCCGCTGGTCGTCGTGGCGCCGGTGGTCAGGCTGATCTGGAGCGTGACGTTGGCCTCCAGGAGGAGCGGTTCAAACTGGGCCAAGGCGGGACGGGCGCTGAGCACGAGCGCGCCCAAGGCGAGGACGAGCGGACGAAGTAGGCGTGTTTGCATGGTGGAATCCGGGGAGAAGCTGCTAGGTGGCGTTGCTTAGGTAGGACCGGCGCGTTGGTGGAGCCAGTCAAATGCGTGTGAGGAATCCGTGAAGCTCCGGGCCTGCGCTTCGTTCCGCGAGCGACGGGCGGATGAAAATCTTGCGCCGTCCCGTGCTTCATGAGGAGGTCGCCGCCGTCGACGCACCGCCCACCATGCCGATTTCCGCGCCCGCCTCGTTTCCATGCCGCGCCCGTCTTTGTTTTTCGCGCACCGGTGGGCGGGCCCGAGCCAAAAAACGGGGATGAGCGAGCTGGGCAAAATCCTGGCGGCGGCGGAGCGCGCGGGGCGTCCGGTCTCGGAGGAGTTGCTGCCCCTGGTTTACGACGAGCTCAAGGCGCTCGCGTCGAGACGTCTCGCGGGCGAGGCGCCGGGGCAGACCTTGCAGGCGACGGCCCTCGTGCACGAGGCTTGGCTGAGCTTGAGCGGCGAGGAGGCCCGCACCTGGAACGATCGCGCGCATTTTTTTCGCGCCGCCGCGCTCGCGATGCGGCGCATTCTCGTCGGCCGCGCCCGGGCGAAGTCGCGACTCAAGCGGGGCGGGCGTCAGGCGCCGCTGAGTCTGTCGGAAGTGGAGGTCGCCGATGAGACGCAGGAGGCGCGCATCCTCCAGGTCGACGATGCGATCGAACGTCTGGAGCGCGAGGATCCGGACAGCGCGCGCGTGGTGACGCTGAAGTTTTTCGGCGGACTGACCAACGCGGAGATCGCGTCGATCGACGGGGTGGCGGAGCGCACGGTGGAGCGGACGTGGGCCTACGCGAGAGGACGCCTCTATCAGCTGATCCGCGAAGAGCCGGGCTAAGCGCCCGCGCCCAAGACCGATGCCGCCGCCCCTTGAAAAAGTGATCTTTCTCGCGGCCTCGTCGCTCGGCGACGAGGTGGAGCGCCGGCTGCTGATCGAGCGGGCCTGCGGCGACGATGCGGGCCTGCGCCGAAGGGTCGAGGCGCTCTTTGCGGTCCAGGCGGAGGCGGCGCGTTATTTCGACGCGACTCCCGGCGAGGTCGGATCCGCTCCGCGGGGGGAGGTGAAAGGCGAGGAGATCGCGACGCGGATCGGGCCCTATCGTCTGATTCGGCGCATCGGGGAGGGCGGCTGCGGCGTGGTCTATCTCGCCGCGCAAAGCGAGCCGGTGGCGCGCGAGGTGGCTCTGAAGATCATCCGGCTCGGCAGGGACACGGAGGAGGTGATCGCGCGTTTCGAATCCGAGCGGCGCGCCCTCGCCTTGATGGACCATCCCCATATCGCGCGGGTGCTGGACGCGGGGGCGACGGCGTCGGGGCGGCCCTACTTCGTGATGGAGTTCGTGGACGGCGAAAAGATCACCGACTTCTGCGACGCGCGCCGGCTCGGGCTGCGTTCGCGCCTGGAGTTGATGATCCAGGTCTGCCTGGCGATCCAGCACGCGCACCAGAAGGGCGTGGTTCACCGCGATATCAAGCCGTCCAACGTCCTTGTGAGCACGCACGATGGCGTGCCGACGGCGAAGGTGATCGATTTCGGCATCGCGAAGGCGACGGGCGCGGACGTGGGCCTTGCGGCGATGCGGACGGCGGCGGACGGGGTTCTCGGCACGCCCGCCTATTTGAGTCCTGAGATGGCCGCTGGCGCCTCGGACATCGACACGCGCAGCGACATCCACGGGCTGGGCGTTTTGTTGCACGAGTTGATTTGCGGGACGACGCCCTTCGCGGCGCGTCTCGTAGGCAAGTCCGACGCCGCCGAGATCCGTAGGCTCCTGCGCGAGGAGGATCCGCCGGCGCCGTCGCGCTGTCTCGCGGCGCTGCCGGAGGCGGAGCGCGAGATGATCGCGGGTCGCCGAGGCGTGGATGCGCCCGGCCTTGTCGCCGGGCTGCGCGGAGATCTGGACGCGATCGCTTTGAAAGCCATGGAGCGGGATCGCGAGCGCCGCTACGAGACGGCCTACGGTCTGGCCGCGGATCTGCGGCATCATCTCGCGCACGAGCCGGTGGCCGCCCGTTCGCCGGACGCCTGGTATCGCTTCGAGCGGTTTGTCCGACGGAATCGGCTGGCGGTGGTCTCGGGCGCGGCCGTGGCCTTCGCCTTGGTCGGAGGGCTGGGTGTCTCGACGTGGATGTTTGCGCGCGAGAAGCACGCGCGCGACGAGCAGGCGCGTCTGCGCGTGGTGGCCGAGGGCGCGCGGGCAAACGAGGCGGCGTTGCGCGCGCAGGCGGAGTGGCGCGAGATGGTCGCGCAGGCGGCGGTGCGAGTCAGCCATGGCGACCTCGCGGGCGCGGACGCCCTGCTCGCCCGGGTGCCTTTCGACCAGGCGCCGCGCTCGCTGGAGGCGGCTCAAACCTATTCGAAGGTCGGCGAGTGGCACGTGTTGGCGGGCCGCTGGCGGGAGGCGACGGATCGCTTCGCCACCTTCGCGCTGGTGTTGCCGCAAGTGGATCCGAGCGACTCCGACACGATATCGATCACGCTGCTGCCGGCGGCCGCCATGCTCGGACTTGCGGAGGATGACGCGCGCTACGCGTTGATCCGGGCCATGGCGGTGGAGCGCTTCGGCGGCACCTCCCGTCCCGTGGTGGCGGAGCAGTTGCTAAAGGCCTGTCTGCTCCGGCCGGCGCCCGACGGGATCATGGACAAGATCGGGCCGCTGGCGGCACGCCTGGAGACGGCGGTGCGCGAGGGACACGCGGAGCTGGCCAACAATCCCAGCCGTGTGGCGTGGAGCGGCTTCGCGCTGGCCTTGCTGCATTACCGGGAAGGCGATTTCACCGGGGCGGACGCATGGCTGGGCGCCTGTCTTGCGCAGACCGGCGCCAATCCTTCGCGGGATGCGGCGGCGCGTTGCCTGGCGGCGCTGATCGGCGAACGGCTCGGGCGGGGCGCGGAGGCCGCCGCCGATCTCGCGAGCGCGCGCGCGCAGATCGAGGCCCGCTTCGCCGAGGGGCTGCGGTTGGGAGACGTGAGTTCCTTCTGGTTCGACTGGGTGAATGCCCGCGTGCTGCTGCGGGAGGCTTCGGGCTCACTGGAACCCACGGCCGACCTGTTTGGAAAAAAGTGAGGCGCGCGTGTCGGGTTTTGGGCGGAAAAAGCCCTTTTCCCGGAGAAGCTCCCGCGCGTTCCGCGCGACGGCGCTTGTTTTCCCTATGCTCAAACCCCTTCTCTTTGCCTCGCTCGGATTGTGGAGCGCCTCCGCGGCGCTGCCGGCTTCCGTTCCTGTTTTGCTCGATGTCGGCGTCAGCGGCGACCCGGTGGCCACGGCGGCCGACTTCGCCACCGCCGGTGTTCCCGGCCTCACCGGGGAGGAGACGGTGGGCAACCTGGCGCTGGCCTCGGCCGACGAGGCGGGCACCGGGTTCGTGTTCGGCAGCGGCCAAACCTTGACGTTGAGCGCGCGGGCGCAGGGCGCGTGGACGCTCCCGAAGCAGAAGAACGAGATGTTGGCCGATTATCTCTACCTGGAGAACGCGACCGGGCGGGGCGGGCCGCTTCGCGTGTCGGTCGGAAAACTCGGGCTTCAGGCCGGCGCCGATTACGTTCTCCACGTATTCGCCAACACGAGCGCGGAGGACCAGCTCGGCGCGTTCACGCCCGTCGGCAACGCGGGGATCCGCTTCCGCTCGTCGGAGGCCTCGCGCGGGCATCTCGTGGCGGCCTTCTCGACCTCGGCGACCTACGCCGGCGAGCCGGTCGAGTTCGGCTGGGCCCGCGCCGAAGGGTCGCCGAACTACGCGGGGCTTTGCGGGCTGGCGATCGTGCCCTCGTTTGTCGGAAAAGGGGCGGCCCTGCGCTGGAAATCGAGCACCGCGGGCAGGCCCTGGGCGGACGAGCTCGATGTTCCGCTCGGGGCCACGATTCCGACGCCCGACGCCCTCGCGCAGCGCGTGGTCGTCAATTCCGGAGCGCACAAGCAGCCGATCGACGGGTGGGGCGCCTGTTTCAACGAACGCGGCTGGAAGGCGATGGAGGTGCTGACGCCCGCGGCGAGAGAGGCCCTGATGCGCGAATTTTTCCATCCCGAGGAAGGCATGCGGCTCGGGCTCTGCCGCACGCCGATCGGCGCGAGCGACTACGCGATCGACCTTTATTCGCTCAACGAGACGGCGGGCGACCACGCGATGAGGAACTTCAGCATCGAGCGCGACCGCCAGCGGCTCATCCCTTACATCCAGGCCGCGCGGGCGCAGCGGCCCGACTTGAAACTCTGGGGCTCCCCGTGGTCACCGCCCTCGTGGATGAAAAACAACGGCAAGCTGTCGGGGCGCGACGGCTCGGACAACACGATCAAGGACGATGCGAGCACCCTCGACGCGCTCGCGCTCTACTTCGCGCGTTATGTCGAGGCCTACGCCGCCGAGGGGATTCCCGTCTCGATGGTGATGCCGCAGAACGAGCCGAACATCGACTCGAACTACACGTCTTGCCTGTGGACCGGGAAGCAGCTCGCGAAGTTCATCGGTTACCACCTCGGGCCGACCTTCGCCGCGCGCGGGTTGGCCACGGACATCTATCTCGGCACGCTCAACGACGACGACAAACGCGGCGGTTACGCCTACTGGGTGGAGCCTTCCATGCGAGACCCGCAGGTGGTGAAGTATCTCGACGGCGTCGGCGGCCAGTGGGCGGCCGCGCCGGTGATCGCGGAGACGCATCTCCTGCATCCCGACCTGCCGCTGATCCAGACCGAGGCGGAGTGCGGCAACAAGGAGAACGACTGGAAATTCGCCGAATACCAGTGGGGGCTGGCGATGAAGTGGTTCGCGGCCGGCGTGCGGGCGAACATCGTGTGGAATCTCGTGCTGGACGAGACCGGCCTGAGCACCGGCGGCTGGGCGCAATGCTCGCCGGTGGTGGTGGATTCGAAGACCGCGGCGGTGACCTTCACGCCCTATTTTTACCTCTACAAACACTTCAGCCACTTCATCGAGCCCGGCGCGCATCTGACCGCTTCCGCGGGCACCTGGGGCGACCAGCTCGCCTTCACCAACCCCGACGGCAGCGTGGTGGTCGTGGTGGCGAACCGATCGGACAAGGCCCAGGCGCTCACGTTGAACATCGACGGCCGCCACACCGCGCCGGTGACGATTCCGGCTCGTTCGTTCAACACCTTCACGGGGCCGGCGTCGGCGCGTTGAGCGGAGGCGATGCGGTTGTGCGCATGGGAGGGCGGAGCGCCGTGTCCGCCGTCGATCTCGGTGGCGCGGACAGCGCCGCGCCCTCCAGGCGCATGAGGTGGGCGGGAGTCGGGAAAAACAAAGCCCGGCGCGCGCAGGAGGCGCGGCCGGGCCGGGGGAACAGAGTGCGCGCGGGCGGGCGCGCGGCGGAGCGGGGGAGGCTTACCAGCCGACGGAGCTGCGCTGGCCCTGCTTGGTGATCAGCTCCTCGCCTTCCCAGACGGCGAGGCCGTTCTTGGTCGTGGTGAGGCTGAGCTGGAAGGTGTAGGTGACCTGCTTGGTGCTGCCGCTTTGCACGCGGTCTTCCAGCAGCTTGCCGGAGAGCGTGTAGTAGGGGAGCAAGGTCTTTTGTTTCTCGCCCGCCATGAAGGTCTGCATGGCGCCGACGTCGGCGGCCATGGGATCCTCGACCTTGCCGTCGGGGCCCATGGTGGTGGTGGTGACGACCTTGCCGGTCTGGTTGAGGGCGATGCGGATCTTCTTGGTGAGGTTGTCGATGTCGACCTGTTGGCCGGTGTTGTTGCGGATGCGGGAGACGGCCATGACGGCGGGCAGCTCGGGGGCGCGTTCGAGCACGCCGGAGGCGAGGAGCGAGGCGACGAGTTTGTCGGCGGCGTTGTTCCAGTCCTGGATGTTGATGCGATCGAGCGAGACGACGGTGTTGGGCCCTTGGGCGTCGACGTATTTGGCGTCGTTCTTGGTGGCGCAGCCGGTGAGCAGGAGAGCCGCGGCGGCGGCGGTGGTGGCGAGGACGAGTTTCATCGAAGAGAGTGAGGCGAAAGGAAATCGGACGTGAGGGAGGCGCGGAGCGGGGCGGATCAATTCTCGCGGAGCTTGAGGCGGAAGTCGACGGCGGCGGGAGAGCTGGCGGTGGCGGCGACGGCGCGGACCTCGCGGCCCTCGAGCTGGATCTGTTTCCAGCCGCCGGTGGGGCTGGAGAGCTCCATGCCGTCCTGGCCGATCCAGTCGAACTTGTAGGTGAAGGCCTGGGGCTTGGAGCTGCGGTTTTCGAGGGTCACCTGGACCTTGAGCAGGTTGCCGGAGACCTTGTTGTCGACCACGTGGACGATGCCCACCTTGCGGCCGAGGGTGGAGTCGGTGACGACGCGCTGGTCGTTGACGTAGTTCGGCGTGGCCTGGGGCTCGGCGCGCGAGACGGTGTTGACGCTGTGGGCGCAGCCGGCGGCGAGGAGCGCGGAGGCGAGGGCGGCGGAGGCGAGGAGGAGTTTCATGCGGAAAAGAGGGCGGCGGGGCCGGGGTTATTTCTTAAGGATAAACTGGCTGACGAGGAGCGGGGAATAGGCCCCGGGGCTCTTCACGTAGACGACTTGGACGGCGGCGGGTTCCAAGGTGACGGTCTGGGTGGAGGCGCCGGCGGCGACGGTGAGCTGACGGTCGGCGGGCGTGGGAAGGCGGGCGTAGTGGAATTCCTTGGGCAGGCTGCGCCAGGTGCGGGTGTCGGCGATGTTGATGGCCATCTGGGTGACCGCGGTGGCGAGGCGGAAGAGCAGGGCGCCGGTGGGGCCGGCCTGGTCCTCCATCTGCTTTTGGAGGACGGCGTCGATGGTGGCCTTGGTGGCGGTGGCGAGGATGGTCTTGGTGAGGATGCTGGGCCACTCGTTTTTGAAATCCTGGGCGACGACGGAGTCCATCGAGGCGACGAGGGCGGTCGGGTAGGCCCCGCCTTGGCGGGTGGTCACCTGGAGCGTCGGGGCGTGGCCATAGACGGTGGAGAGCTCGGGGAGCGCCATGCCGACGTAGGAGATGCTGCTGGTGACGATGAAGAGCGGCAGGTCGATGCGGATCTGGTCGCGGTAGGGGGCGGAGCCGGTCTCGAAGATGACGTAGGTGAGGGCGGAGGGCGCCGGGTTGGCCGGGGCGGAGGCGGACTGGAGGTCGGGCTCGACGGCGACGTAGTCTTCGCGGGCATACGTGTTCTGCGGCGCGAAGTTGACGACGCGCTCCCAGCTCTTGCGGGCGCGCTCGAGATCGGAGGCATCGGTGCCCTGGTGGGTGAAGACTAGGGCGTCGAGGAAGGTGGTGAATGGGTTGACGTAGTCGCCGTAGGGCAGGATGGCGGCGTTGAACTTGCTTTCGACGCCGGAAATGCCGGCCGCGGTGCGCGGATCGGACGTGGCGCGGTCGACGTCGTAGCTCGAGCCCTGGCGGCCCTGCTCGTCCTGCACGTCGCCGGAGCGGGCCCGGGCGGCGAGCTTTTGGGATTCCTCGATGCGCTCGGCGTTGGCGGCGACGGCGTCGCGCTGGCGTTGGAGGGCGCGGTTGAGCTCGACGCGGGCGGCGTCGGGGTCGGCGAGCTGGAGGTAGTTGAGCGCCTGATACGTGTGCAGCATCACCTTGTCGTAGGCGCGGCCGCGGTAGGGGAGGTTGGCCTGGTTGGTGAAGAGGGCGGCGGCTTCGGAGCCGGCGGAGACTTTGGCGGCGGCCTCGTAGTCGTCGATGCGGCGCGCGGCCTCGTCGAAGGCGGAGATCGAGCGGGTGAGCCAGGAGATGCGAGGGGCGATCTGCTCGGGCGTGGCGGCGTTGAGGGCCGCGTTCGTCTGGGTTTGGTTGACCGAGGCGGAGGCGGGGGCCGCGGCGGCCGGAGTGCCGGGGGCGGTGGGAAGGTTGGCGAGGGCGGCGGCGCGGAGGATGGCGCCCTGTTCGAGGCGGTAGAGGATGGCGTCCTTGTTGTCCGCGTTCTTGGCGGCGTCCTTGTCGGCCTGGGCGACGGCGGAGGCGATGTTGCCGTTGCGGAGGGCCTCGTCGCGGGACTGGGTCTGCTCGGTGTAGGTCTGGCAGCCGGTGAGGCCAAGGCAGAGCGACAGAGCGACGGACGACAGAACGACAGAGGGTATGAACCGGCGGACGCGGGAGGCGCGTGGCATGGGTGCGAAGGAGGAGGCGGACGGTGCGAGTGGAAGCGGGGAATGCCGGACGGAGGAGCGGACGGCGGAGGGACGGAAAAGAGGGCGCGGCCGGGCCGCGCCCTCGCGGAGGCGGGGTTACTGCTCGACGCGGCGGACGACGGCGCCGCGGTCGACGCCGAGGTCTTCGCCGCTGATCTCGGCCTGGGCGGTGCGGGGGGTGACGCGCTGGACGCGGACCTTGCCTACGGAGATTTCCTCGCGGCCGAGGGAGGCGCCGGTGTCGGGGTCCTTGAGCTCCTCGCCGAGGGCGAAGACCTCCCAGAGCTGGCCGACGGCGATGCCGGTGCCGTCGCCGCGGTTGATGGTCACGATCTTGCCGGTCTTGGCGAGGATCCTGGCCGGGAAGGCGGAGTCGGCGACGCGTTGCGCGACCTTCTCGCCCATGCGGCGGGTGAGGGCGACGAGGAGGGAGTCGGAGAGCTCGCCGCCGGAGGAGGCGGAGTTGGCGAGCTCCTCCTCGGTGTCGAGGTTCTGCTCCTGGAAGTTGGCGGTCTCGACGAGCTTGTTGGTCTTGGTCTCGTAGAGCTTGGCGACGGTGGAGAAGCGGATGACGCGCTTGGTGGCGGTCTTGTTGATCGTCGCGAAATGGGCGGTCTGGGTGAAGTCCTGGAAGTCGTCGATGGTGACGACGAGGGTGAGGTCGGAGTCGCCGAAGGAGAAGTTTTTGCCGGAGGCGGCGTTCTCCTCGACGAGGGCGTCGGCGTCGGAGCGGGCGAGGACGGTGAACTTGCGCGTCTGCTGAAGGGCGGCGATGAGCTGGCCGTCGAGGGCCTGGCTCATGCGGTCGAGGGAGTTTTTGCGGCTCTTGCCGGCGGCGTCGGCGAGGAGGGAGGGCGTGGCTTTGATCTTGGCGACGGCGACGGCCTTGAGGGCGGGGGCGGCCGGAGCGGCGGGGGCGGCGGCAGATGCAGGCGCAGCGTCCTGGGCCGAGAGCGGAAGGACGGCGAGCGCGGAGGCGCAGAGCGAAAGCGCGACGGAGCGGCGGAGAGAAAGCGGACGGAAGAAGAGGACGGGGGCGGATTTCATGTGGACGGCCGGAGGAGCGGGCGTGAAGAGGGTGGAAGCAGTGCGACGGTAGAACGGGAAAAGGAACAAGACGGAGCCGAGGGAGTGGCGGATCACTCCACCTCGCGGTAGCGATCGGGAAGGATGAAGCGGAAGTTTTCCTTGGTATCGACGCGGAAGAAGGAGTTTTCGAGGGACTTGGCCT